>Ga0247610_10004035_pt1 | contig 15825 bp, 16 predicted proteins | sample 174DNAGHGhighgp2_FD_193483 | JGI IMG/M metagenome (GOLD analysis project Ga0247610, IMG submission 193483) | Sheep rumen microbial communities from Palmerston North, Manawatu-Wanganui, New Zealand - 1742 DNA GHGhigh gp2 | ecosystem: Host-associated > Mammals > Digestive system > Stomach > Rumen... | reverse complement strand
AGAGCCTGTTGAACAAGGGAGCGGATGTTCTTGACATTGTAAAGCACTTCATTCTGCACCCATGTTGGCTTTCCTTCAACTTTCGTCGCCGTGAATTCATTGGAAAACTGTCCGTGGGTCTCGCGGTCGAATGCCTCGATGTCGAAATCTACCCCTATAAAGGACAGGTATTTCTTGGCATTCTTCATCCAGATGTTTCGTTTTACTTTCAGTTCGCCGCTTCCGTCAGAAATCCTCATGAGGTTTGTGCCTGCAAACGGGCTGAGCTTTACGCCAGAATACCATGCCTGTGTTTCCTTGAGCATCTCGTCGGACAGGGCATAGCTTGTTGCCATTTCCCTGAACATGAGGGTAGGGAGCTCTTCTGGGCGTGGAGCCACTGTCACTGGGCGTCCTTCCCTGCAGCTTGAGAAGAAGCTGTTGGAAATGACATACTCGCGTAGTGTAGATGGGGAATTTACGATATCGGAGAGCCTCTTCATTGTCCAGAACTTTCCACCGTTTACGAGGCGTCCGTTCTTGTCGAGGCCGTAGTGTATGCAGTTCCACCCTTCCATTGCTATCTTACCGTCGTCGGCCTCGTTTTCGTGGACGATATCGCTGAAACGGGTAAGGATTGTATGCTTGTCCCCATCTTGCAAGCCGATGTGTTCGAAAATCGATGTGATGAGGGGGTGGGAAAAGTTGTCCGTTCGGACACGTTCTTTGCTCTTGCCGAGCGCTTGCTTTAAGAACTTGTTCATCTTTACCTCCTGTCCGAATTGTGTTCGCGTTATAGTCCGAGAAGGACAGAAGGTCTCAATCTATAACGTTGGGCTGTAATGCCGCCCACTGGCAGATGCTTCAAATATAGTTTATATTTTTTGTTTTTGCACAAGATTTATGAATTTTTTACAAAAACCCTCAGATGTTTACAAAACTTTACACAAATTATTTTATTACGTTGTATGTCAAACTCGAATGTAAACTGCCCAAATTTCGCAAAAAAAGGCGTTAGCCTAGGCTAACTGCTTACGAGAAGAAGATAATTTTATCACAAAAATGTTACAGAATACTTACAAAATGCTTATGTAAACGAAACTTTACATAAAATTTGAACGTGACCTCAATTTTTGACCCAAAAGTTTACTAGATTATTATATTTAACTTACAAAAAACTTATATTTGATTTTTTTTGTAAACTTTGATTTTGCGAGTGTGTAAGAAAAACTCCAAAAAATGCCCAAAAAAGGCAAAGTTAATTTGTATGCGAAATCGCTTCTAGCCCAGATGGTATAAGGGCTAGAAGCGATTTGGGGGTCAAAAATCGGTGTGTAAAAATTTCATTTTTGTCCTGGCGTAAAAAATCGCAACTTTACTGTTGGCAATGTTTTTACTCACTAAAGGGTTATATAGTATATAATAGGTATTATTATATAAATAGAAGGATGTAAATATTACTAGATATAACTATAGACCTATAGAACAGTGAAAATGTTTCACACAAAAAGAAGGCCCCCGATGCCTACGCACGGGAGCCTAATTTATTTAACTCTGTGGTTGAACTAGGAGCGCCTGCCGCCCTGTGCGACCTTCCTCATGTGCAGGATGAGTTCACGGCCATGCAGGTCCCCTGGTGCGCCTCCCTGTCCCTGTCCTGGGCGACCTATGGCCGTCTTCTTCGGGGCCTGGGTAGCCTGGGTATCCTGTGTGGACTGGACAGCTGGCTTCTGGGTAGGCTGGTTGACCTCGTGGGCGATGGCGTGGAGTTCGATGAGCATGCTCACGGGGTCCTGGTTTGGCTTGAATACCCTGCCGAACGTGTTGCGGTCGCTGAGTATCTTGTCGAGAACGCGGACGCCTGTGGTGCCGTTCTCCAACAGGAACGACTTGGCTGGCGGCACTGCGTCAAGGAGTTCGGTGAGTCCGTTTCGGTACGCCTTGGCCACGTTTGCCTTGAACGTGTTCACCTGGGCCTCGTCTGTGAATGCCTCCTTGACTGCCGTGCGGAAGTTCTCGATGGCCTCCTGGGTGCGCTCCTGGATTTCCTGCTGTTCCTGGGCGTCCTTTTCGGCCTGTGCCTTCTCCTCGGCTGCCTTGGCGTCGCGGTCCTTCATGATGGATTCCACCTTGTTCTGGGCAAGGTATTCGATGTAGTCGTCGGTGTATTCGAAATCTGAACGCTTCTTGGTTTCCTTGGGCGCCTTCATCTCGGCGATGGCCTTCTTGAGGTTCTCGATTTCGGCGTCGCGGGTTTTGAGGGCCTCCTCGAACTTGCTTTCCTTCTTGGCCAGCTGCTTCTTGAACGCGAATGCGGCCTTTTCCTCCTTGGTAAGCCCAGACAGGTCCTTGGGCGGCTTCTTCTCGCCGTCGTCGTCCTGCTTGGGCGGTTCTTCCTTGGGGGGCTCGTCCTGCTTTGGCGGGTCCTCTTTCGGCGGTTCATCAACCTTGGGCGGCTCTTCCTTCGGCGGCTCTTCCGTCTTCGGCGGTTCATCGACCTTCGTGGTGTCCTCGACGGTCGTATTCGGTGTTTCAACTGTTCTTTCTTCTGCAGCTTCGCGCTGGTGGATTTGCTCTAAATATCCCATGAGCTCTTCTCCGTGTTAGTCGTTGATTGTTGCCCCGAACAGGTTTGATTTCTGCTGGGTGATTTCTGAAAGGTCAACTAGCGTGCCCTGGCGTTTGAGGCGCCCCTTTGAACGCAGGTACGCCTTCGCGGCGTTCATCACGCTGTTCTTGATGTAGACAAGTATTGCCTCTGGTGGCTTTGTTAGGTCGGCCCTGTCGCTGGAACTGATGGCCCAGACTAGCATTTCCCCGAAGAAGTCGGGGTCCAGGCCCGTATCCTTGATTAGTTTCCCCTGCGTCACCATGGTGGCTATGGCCCACCGCGTGACGTTTGTGTACATGGTGCCAAGCTGTGCGTCCATTTCGGCGTCTAGCTGGCCCTGCCTGCGAAGTACCAGGGCGTCCCTGAGTGCGGTGGCCCATTCTGTCTGTACTTTGAATGCCTTCATAGCCATTAAAAAAATCTCTCCGTAACTAAAATACATTTATGGTTTATAACTTTGTCAATGTCCCATGATTTTCAGGGCCTTCGCACGCTTGTCTGCCATGCGGGCCTTGACCACCTTTTCAATCTTCGGGTCGTCGCCGACGAACCTGTCAACGTACGTGAGGGCTGCGGCGTCGCCTATGTCTGGCGACATTTTCAGTGCGGCCCTGAGGTCTTCCTTCTTCACGAGAAGCAGGCGCCCAGAGTTGTCCCTGAGCCACGTGGTGGCGCACATCTGCCTTTTGAGCTCTGGTGCCAATTCGAATCCGTCCACGTAGAGTCCGTGGCGTACCCCGTCAGCAAGGCCGAACCATATGTAGGCACGCATGTTGGCGTAGTCCTTCCTGAACTCCTCTGGGGCGGCCTGGGCAAAATGAATCTGCTCGCAGTTTATTTCGTATTTGAGTGTATGGTATTCGTAGTCGGAGAATGCTGCGTCCATGTAAAGCCTGTCTATAGGAATCCTTCTGTTCGACTCGCGTATCCGCTGTACGCACTGTTCGTGGTCGATGCCGTTCAGTTTCCACATTTCCAGCACCTCGTTGCCGCGTCTCTTGAAGAATGCCGAGCTGTCGCGTTCCACGCCCTCGCCAGCGTCGAAGCCAGCGATGACACGGGTGTCGTTCGATATGATGCCAGGGGGCTCCTTCGGGAACTCGGCAAGCTTGATGATTGCGGCGTTGCCAAGGTCTGTGCTGATGATGCCCAGGATTTCCTGATTGTACATCTCTTCCGTCTTGATTTCGGAAAGGATGAGCTCCATTTCCTCTTCGGTGATGTGGATATTGTCCGTGGACTTTGCCGAGATGATTTCCCAGTCGCACTTCGGGTCGCTCATGGTGATGTTCCACAGCGAACCCTGTCTTGGTGTGGTGGCGCCTACAATCCTAGTCTTGCAGCCCGCATTACGCATACACGGTCCCCATGTCGCAAGGATGCTTGCTGGTGCAAGGAACTGCTCGTCAAGGATAATAAGGCCAACCCTGGAATAACCACGGACTGATTCTACGGCCTGGTAGAAACCGAACCAGACATGGGCCTGACCCAGTTCAAGGGACATTGGACTTTCACGCCATGTGATGAGGTCATAGATGCCCCACTCCATGGCTATGTTCTTGATTTCTGCGAACAGCGTCTCGTGCAGCTGGTCGTGCGTTGTACCGCCTATGAGGACATTGCGTCCCCTGAGAAGGTAAAGAAGGGCAAGGGCCGCACACACGTAGCTCTTGCCAGCGCCACGTCCACAGATGAGGCAGCTCTTCCTCGCCTTGCTCAGTATCAGTTTACGTTGGTGGGGAAGTAGGCCGCTAAGGTCTATGTCGATTTCCCTACTCAATATCCAGGCCTTTTATGTTGATATTGACGTTACCGTTAAGCTTGTTGTCTGACTTGATGTCGGCCTTGATTTTCTGGACGGCCTCTTCTGAAGCCGCGTAGTCGATTCCCACGAGATGCATGGCCTCGCTGACAACCTTCATGCCTTCAAGGTCGAGCCCTTTGAGGCTGTCGCCGAACAGCTTCTCGATGCCGTTGTCAATGGCGGCCTGCAGCATCTTGGCACGCATTTCCCTGCGCATGCGGTTGACGATTCCGCTCTTGATTCCAGCGGCCCTGGCCTTCTCCTTGTCCTTCCATTGGCCCTTCGTGCCAGCATTCCAGTCTGGCGGGGTATGGGAACGCGCTTCCTCTAGCTGAGCCCGTTCCTTCTCGTTCAGTATGTGTCCTTTCTGCCTAGGCATGTTAGTATCCCCCTCCGAATCTTTTGCCAAGCTCGTCAACGCTTTTCTTGATATCTACGCAGGCTTCCAGAATCTTTTCAAGAAGAATGTCGGTGTTGTACTTTATTTCAACTGTACTCTCGGGTGGCAACACTGCGATGCCAGCCATTTCTTTCTTCGATTGCGATTTTTTCGTCATATATGTCTCTCCGTCTGAAGAAATAATATGCTTTTTGACCAATATTGAAAATTAAACGGCATATTATTGTGTTTGAAGGGCGAGCAGGCCGACTATCCTGCCCCCTCCCGTGAAACGGCACGCATACCGTATCTTGCGAATTTTATTCTCCTGCTGGACGCACAGTAGGCATAGACGCCAAGGGCCAGTCACTCGGGGCAGTAAGTCTACTTTGAGCACGGGAAAGGTTCCCGCTGCGAATTCCAAACATTTTCATTTTCAATTATTCAGGAGAATAATTATGCCAGAAGTTACTAATGGCTTTGTTAACGCAAAGCACGTTGAACACATTGCTGCCGTAGTTGCAGACAACATGCCGTACCTCGTCAAGTCCCGCTCGGGTCTTACCCAGGAACAGTTGAAGGGCAAAAAGTTCGGTACGACTTATAACCTTTACATCTCCCCGCTCGCCACCGTTCGCAAGGGTGTGTGCGCTGAACCCGAAACCTTGAAGGAAATCGAGACTCCTGTCCATACCGAGAACCAGCACATGGCTTTCGAACTCGGTCCATGGGACAAGGATTGGAACATCGGTGACTTCGATAGCGAAATTGCTGTGCCGAACGGCCAGTCTCTCGCCGCCAACATCCAGAAGGACATCGTGGACGCTACCGTGTTCACCGCTGCCCAGGCTGTCGTTGGCACTCCGAGCTTCGCTACGCTGTCTGATGCTTCCGCTGCCCTCGATGAAATTTCCGTCACTGGCAACATCGTATCGTTCATGAAGCCGACCATCCAAGGCAAAATTGCGGCATCTGGCCTCAGCACCTTCGTGACTGCCCAAACGCAGCAAGATTTGTACGGAAAGAACTACTTGGGCGAATACGCTGGCGCTTCCCAGGTCGAGTTGAAGGAACTCCCCGAAATCACCACGCCGACATCTGACGGCATGGCCGCTACCATCACCGCTACGGCTGATGACTCTGGCGACTACTTCGAGCCGATTACCGAAATCAGCGGTGCTGGCATCGTAAAGGGTCTTGCCTACACTGTTGAAGCTCTCGATTCCGACGGTGGTTCTCTCGGCAACGTCAAGATTGTTGACCGTGCTGGTCTCGCCACTGACCAGGACTGGGTCGTGATTGCACAGACCAAGGCCAAGGGCGGCAAGGCCAAGATTCCTCAGCTCCGTATCGCCATCCAGAAGGAAGACGCTGATGGCAACCTCTATGTGCCGAAGGGTGAATCCAACCCGAACGCATGGGTTGTTGGTGGCGTGGCTAGCTTCCGTCTGACCCCGATTCTGGAAGCTTCCACGAAGTACTCCATCGGTCAGGTCAGAACTGAAAATGCAGTCGTGTTCGACTCTTATAAGTTCAAGGACCTTCCTGGTTCCGAGAACTCCGTTAAGACCGTCGGCGGTGTCACTGTGAAGATGGCCCGTTTCGGTAATGGCGAATGCCTGAACGAAATGGTGAGAATCGACGCACCTTATGCAGCCGCTCTTCCGATTGCACGCGACTCTGTCGTTGTGTACTTCAAGAAGGCTTAACAATTAGCCATAAGGCTCTCTCCAAAGGCCCCCGTGAATTCCATGGGGGCCTTTTCGTTGGCTTTCGGTACAGCATATTTTTTAAAGCGAAAGAGGAAATAGACTATGATTTCTGTAAACCAATTGACGCAACTTGCATGCGAAATGTGCTCCCTGGTGGAAGCGGGCGAGTCCGTGGGCAATACATCGGGTGACAACAACATGTCCGTCGTGGCCTGTACCCTGCTTAACAACATGATTTCCGACCTGAACTCGAAGAACTACATCGTAATGCAGAACGCCACCATTGACGTTCCTTGCAGGCGCCTCACGTGGTTTGTGCAGGGCGGTGACGAGGAAAGGAACGCGATAGACATGTATCCGCCAGAGACAATAAACGACGTAGCCCGTTCTTTCGGCAACAGGTTCATCCCGTTGCAACCAGGCGACCCAATGGCGATTTCCATGACCAACTGCATCGGCATCCCGCATACCTGGACGTATTCCCGCGAATTGGAGGATTACGAGATTGAGGGCGTAACCAGGCAGCGTCTGGTTGGAAAGCTTGAACTTGACGGTCGTGCTTCTGGAACAATCCGCATTTTCTACAACAGGCCGCTACCGAAATACACTTTGCAGGACACGATTTACCTTAGCGACCTTTACAACAACATGCTTTTGCAGGGCCTTTGCTACAACCTTTGCATCTACTACAAGCTTACCGACTACAAGCCTATTTTCGAGACTGAATTCGAGAAGGCCAAGGCTGCAATCAAGCGCGGGAACGTGACGGCAAGGATGCTGCAGAGGAACGGTGCGAAGTTCGGCGACTACCGTGACATGTATGCCGCTGCACTTTCTCCCGACGCGACGTTCTAGGAGGTGACATGGGCCTTAAAATCTACAATGACCTGATAGGCGCCACGAACAAGGGAAAGTTCCCTGCAATCCAGGGTTCATCTTGGTCCAGCAACATGTTCCAGGAGGAGAACGGCGGACAGGCATACATGGCTTCTCTTCCAGGACTGAAACTGTACAGGAGCACTGGTATACGAGGACGTGTCCAGGGAGTCTATGTTTCTTCCGTTGGCGAGACCGCGATAGGCGGTGCAGCCGAGATGTTCGCCGTGGTAAACGGAAGGGTACTCCGTTTCAAGCAGGACGGCCAGATGTCTGTCATAGGAAACGTCAGCGTGAACAACGCCAGGGTCTCCTTTGCGGAAAGCGGAGGCCTCAGGCCTTTCCTGTTGATTGCTGACGGACAGAACCTGTTCGCATGGAACCTGACCGAGGCCTACTGGATGCAGATTCAGATGCCGCCCAGGGCCGTAGGTGACGGCCAGGTCACTCCAAGTTACGTGCAGTGCGTTGACGGGTCAATCGTAATCAACGACGTTGGTACAAACTATTTCTATTTCTCCATTAGGTTCCCGCTGAATACCCCGACCCGCAAGGTCTTCGACATGAGCGGAGGCGAGGTGCAGTATGACTCGGACGGTGTCACCGTGAAGATGGTGGAACTGCCTAGCGAGAAGATAGTGTTCCTGGATTCTTACCAGGTCCCGCAGTACCATTCAAGCTATTCCGCTGCAGACAACATTGACGCACTGGCGGCTGTCGGTGATATGTTGTACGTGTTCGGAAGCGGCACAGTGGAAGTATGGCAGCGTGGTTCTGGCGAGTATGAACAGTGGTTGCGTACAAGTTATACTGCAAACCTTTCCAACGGTATCGAGGCGCCTTTCAGCGTCGCAGTAAACAAGACTACCTTGTTCTATGTCGGAGCTGGCACGAGTTTCGCGAAGGGCGTAATGATGGCCAACGGTTCGAACTACGAGAAGATAAGCCCAGATTTCCTTGACAAGAAGTTGTTGGAGACTGGCTCGCAGAACGCATACGGATTCTGCTATTCTGTCGGCGAACACCAGTTCTATGTCTTGCAGCTTCCAGGAATTCACGAGACCTGGTGCTACGACATGTTCAGCAAGAGCTGGCACCAGAGACAGTCCAGGGACCGCGACAACGGCACGGAGATGCAGTGGCGTGTCCAGGGCATCGCATGGTGGAAGGAGAAGTTCTACGCATTCTGCGGTGACTCGGGAGTCTATATCCACGGCGACGACTACTGGATGGAGGACAACGTGGAAGGCCAGGGCTGGCCCATGATTAGGCACCGCCAGGGTTCAGTAATAGTTGACGAACTGAAACCGTTTATCTTGCAGGAGCTGTCCGTGGAACTCAACGTGGGTACATGGGAAAGCTACGAGATAAAGCCAGAGCTTACCCTGGAAATTTCAAAGGACGGTGGCGAGACTTTCGGCAACAAGCACAGTGTTTCCTGCGGTCTCGCGGGCGAGTACAGCCACCGTGTGCGTTTCCACCTGGGCGGACGCAATCGTCTGTGCGTACTCAGGTTAACTTATTCGTATCCTACCGACCTTGTTCTTAGCGCTGCCAGCATAAGGGCAGTAGGCACGGGGTGCATGATATGATTTATTCGGCAATCATAAACCGTGGTTCTTCTCATGAGGCCATTGCTGGTCTCATGGCTGGAACGTGGGACGAATACGATTCCCGCGAGTGGCACGTGGTGAAGACCCCGATGTTCCTTTGCCTAACTGGCACTTTCGGGAGCGCTGGGACATACCCGTTGCCTTTCAGGTTCGGCATGACCGTCATGGCCGAGATAGCTTACGGTACGGGCGGGAGCGAGACCCGCGTAGTAAAACTTACGGACACCTCGATAACTGTCGGGGCTGCCTGCCTTGTCAGGATTCTTGCTTTCGGCAAGGCTTCCGACGCACAAAGATTATTTTAGTTATTGGAGGTTCCACGTGAAACGGGACAATAAAGACGATGAAAAGTTCAGGGAGCTGGTGAAGCGCATGAAGACGTTCAACGAGCTGCTTGGGGACTATCTTGACGCCATCGACATGGAAGAGGGCGATACCGAGAAGGAGGATAATTAAATGGGTACTTACAGGGATGCGGTAAACCTTGCGGGCGACATGGATACCTTTGACGCAGTGACTGCTGGTCTGGGCCTTAACCCGATTGCTGCTGGAAACTTCCTGGGCGACTTGCTGGGCCTTGGCAACTCGAAGCAGGTGGATGCAGCCGTTGCTTCCTATGACTCTCTCATGGACGAGGCTGGGAACGTATATGGCCAGAACATGGGCGACCTTTCACGCTACGGCAACATGCTGGAAGGCGTGTACGGGGCCAATGCGGGCAAGTACAACGATGCGCTCGACAGGCTGCTGAACAGCGATGTCTACCAGGCGGACACTTTCAACTACAACGGCAACATCAACGACTTCTACGACAAGTTCGCGAACCAGCGTGCCCAGCAGGCAATGGACGCGCTCCGTGGAAGCTATGGCGACATGATGTCTTCCGAGTTCGCGAATGCGATGGGAGCCAAGCAGCAGGCATTGGCCAGCGAGGAATGGGAAAAGGCCTATGATAAATTGCTCCGTGACAGGCAGCAGCAGATGGCCGAATGGCAGGCCAACAACGATACAATGTGGAAGAACTGGGACGCCCAGCAGCGTCAATACCAGTCCGCAGTTGACGCATATGGCCGCGACAGGGACGCCTTGATGCAGGGCAGGGGCGATGTACTGGGCAACACAATCAGTGCAAGGAACGCCAACTTGTCCACTATGAGCGACCTCACGCAGGCCAAGGCGAATGCGGAGTTGCAGCGCCAGAGCGGCAACGCTGCACTGCTCGGTTTCGCTGGCGATGTACTCGGTGCAATTTTCTAACGGGGGTGACACATGGCATTGAACATTAATTGGCAGGGCCCGCAAGCACGAAACCTTGACGTGACCTCGGCGATGCAGGGTAACCGCGAGATGTTCTCCAAGGCAGGCCAGGGCATCGGCACGTTCATCAAGAACTACCGCAAGTACAGGGCTGACCAGGAGATGAAGGGCCTCATCGACGACTACAATACTGGCAGGGAGCCACGCGAGAAGCGCATGCAGGAAATCCTTGTCGAAATCAAGCAGCTCCAGGCGGAGAACCAGCAGATTCGCCAGCAGATGAATTCCGAAGGTGGATTTGCTTTCAATTGGAGGTAACTTTCCATGGCAAAGAAACCAGGATTCGACGAATGGATGCGGGCCATGCTCGCCCTGTTCGGCTCGGGCGCGGCTGCTGCGGGCAATGCTGGCGCCATGGCCATCCTTTCTGGCCTTGGCGGTTCTGGTGCTTCTGGTGCCGACGTGAGCGACAAGGCGACCAGCATAGGCCACAACTTCAACTACGACATGAACTACATTCCTGGCGCCCCGCAGGAAAACCGCATGCTCTTGCAGAATGTCGCCAACGAGGCAATCCTTAGGCAGACGCCAGAAGAGCACATGAAGGCCTTGACGAGATATGTCCGTCCAGGCATGACCCCTGACGAGAAGAGGAAGGCGCTGCAACGCGGCAAGGAATACGAGGAAAGCCTTCTTTCCTGGTGGGACGACGACAGGCCAAGACGCAACTTCACGCCGTCTTCTTCTGCCGTTTCTGGCATCAGGATTACGCCTGACAACAAGATTCAGATTAGGTTCGGCAGGGGTTCCAAGTGGTATTCATACCGTGGCGGTGCAACTCCAAACCAGGCCGCAGTCGAGTTGAAGAAGCTCATAGGCACAAACGGGCAGAGCATTGGCCGTAATCTTGTACGCAAGAGCAAGGTGTTTGGACAGTGGGCAAGGGACCATTACCTGCCAGGATATTAGTATGCCAGTGTTGAAGTATGACGACAGGTGCGACGTATGCAAGCTGATGGCCTCATGGTTGACCGAACATGGGGTACAGTGCGTTCCCATTGAAGGGGAATCTTCGGTGCCCGTGTATGCAGATGCCGACGGCAAGGTGCACTTCGGGGACAGGGCCGTGGAAATGGTTGTAAGGGACTATCCAGATGTAGTCCCGTGCGTCCCTGCGTTCGCCAAGGAACCCGTGGCGAAGTTCGTTTACCAGCTGGCGAGGGTAGTGCGGGCAAGTTGCCCCAGGTGCCGCGCTCGGCGTATTTTTAAAGCAAAAGAGGTTTCAGATGATTGACAACGGATTTCAATTCAATTGGCGTGGAATGACAAGGGAACCCCAGCGTCCATATGCCCAACCCCAGGACGGCACCGCACAGGCAAGGGCCGCATATATCGCCTCACAGGCGGCGAACATGCAGGGATACCGTCCCTTGCCAGACATGGGCGGCTATCAGCCTACAATTGGCGGAAGGAACGTAAATCCCGATTCTAACCCGATGACGCAGCCAGAGATTGCAATGATGCAGGGCGAGCAGACAATGCGTTCGCTTATGGACAGGCTGGAAGCGAACGAGCAGAGAATCGAGGAGCTCAAACAGGAATACCTTTCACTGCAGCAGGAACAGGAAACTTCTACCGAGGAACTCGAACGCAACATCGCGGCCAACCGTGCTGGTGTGGGCGATTCTTCCCAGTACAACGTATGGCGTTCCCGTGTCGAGGCAAGGGAAACCCAGAACAAGGCCAGGGAAGCCGATTCCGAGGCTACTCTGAGACAGGCGAACACAAAGCTGAACAATGCCCTGCGTGACCTTTCCTATGCACGCGGAGACAAGGAAACGGCGGTGGCAAAGCAAATCTATGAAGACGCACTGGCCGAGTACAACGAGAAGGCGAGGAAGGCTGGCCTTCCCGAGAAGTCCCCGAGCGAGTTCGCCGACGGCAAGACAGTGACCATGTTCGACACGAAGGACTTCATCAGGCAGCACAGGAACTCAAAGGGACAGTGGGACAGCGAGGAAAACAGGCAGAAGGCATACGGCATGGCCAAGTCTCTCGGTGACGAAGGTGTCCAACTGCTTGACGAAATCTATGGCCAGACTACCACGGGCAACGCTGCCAAAAAGCAGGCAGAATATGACTCCAAGGTGCAGGCCGAGGTTGACAAGATTGACCTTAGGTATGTAGGGGACGGCGATACCGTTAATATTGAAATCGACGGACAGCCTGTTCCTGCAAAGGTACAAGTAAAAGCTGACGGAAGCTACGTGGCCGTCGTCAACGGAAAGAACTACAAGTTGAGGAAATAACTATGGCTAGAACATGGTCCGAAAGTGATTGGCACAAGGAGAAGCTCCGCATTGCACGTGAAGCGGTAAAGGACCGCATGAGCAAGAGGAATTTCGAAGGGAAGAGCCAGACGTTTATAGACGCCGTCGAAAAGGAACTGTTCCGCAAGGCCGTTGACAGGTTCGACGAGGAATTCAAGTATGATGCTTTGAAGGATACCGAGAAGGACGTACTCAGCAAATGGAAGGCGGAAGACGCCGACAACTATCTTCTCGGTGGCGGCAACGAGGCGTACAGGAACTCCTTCAACCCGCTCGTAAGGAAGAAGATGGACGACTTCGCGAAGCTGGGCCCGCTCGTGCTAGGCCTTGCCGACGAAGGCCGCGACTGGTACAGCATGGGTTCCGAGGACCTCTTTGCGAAAGGCGAAGAGCTCGGCTATGACACGAAGAGCAAGAAGGGCAAGATGGACTTCCTGCGTGACGTGAGCGATGTCCAGCAGGCGCATGACCGTGGCAAGATGCTCGAAGAGTTCAACAGGGAGAACAGTGGTGCCGAAGCATTTCTAAGAGAACTTTTCTATCCGTCCATGATGGAGGAAATACGCAGGCAAATTGTAACAGGCGAAGGCACACAAGACCAGATTGATAAGGCAAAGTGGCTTGACCGTGGCGCCGATGTCCTCATTGGCATAGCACCTGATATCGGGGCACTTGGAGCCCTTACCAAGGGAACAAGGGCAAAGGCATTGGCATCTCCTTTTGCACAAGGTGTTCTAGGTGCTGCATCACAGGGTGGTCTTGAATCTGGAAGACAGGTAATCAAGGAAAAGATTGACCCAGAGCTGGAAGCAGACTACGGGGCTGCGTTGCTCGCATCTACTTTGGGCGCTACACGTCCAGGTATGATTGGAAGTTTTTCTGCATTGACACAGCAAATTCCTGGAAATGCCTTTACAAGGTTCTCACGCGGAATAAGTGCTGCTACAAGGAGGGGAAATCCAGTCGAACAGGAACGAAACATGCTCGAAGAGCTTCTTTTCAACAACGTAGAACGTGCGAAGAAGTATGCCGAGAATGTTAACAAGATTGCCACGACAAAGCGTGCGATAAAGAATGCCGATAGTGAAAGTCAGGTAATCGAGGGTCTGTTCGGTGACGGAACACTTGTCGGCATGTCCCCATCAGAAATAAAGAAGGGCAATGTAGAAAAGCTTGTTAACGAAAGAATGAGTGCATTGCAGTTGCCTGGTGTATACAAGTCTTCCGAGGCTACTGCAAAAGATGCTGAAAAGATATTGAAGGCATACGACGACCTGTCAAAGACGAAATTCGTAAGGATTCCTGGAGAGGTTGAACGTCCTGGCGAGTTCGATTATCTAGTAACCAAGGGAAAGACTGGTGACTATCTCAGACAGGTTGACCCAGAATACTGGGAAAACATCAGACGCCTGTTCCCGATGAAGGCTGCCGAAGTTGAAGGCATGGGCCCAGCATACAATAGAGGCCTTAGGGTTGGTCAACTCCTAGGAGACATTGGTGGACGTGTAGAGCCTATCATAAAGGTGAACCCGTTCGGACCGATTTCTGGTGGCCGTGCAAATATCATTAGCAACGACTACAAGCAAGCCAAGTGGTACAAGTCGCTTTCCAAGAAGCAGCAGGAAGCGTTCGACGACGCATACGAGAAGTCGAAGAAGGCGTCCGAGTAGGCATATTTTTTAGGCGAGGTTTAGAATGACAGAACTTGAAATCATCGACCGCTGGAACCAGTTCGAGAGCCGCTGTGCACAGGCAAGGGATACCCAGGTGTCGCATATCCGCGAAGACCGTGCATTCCTTTCTGGCCAACAGTGGGAAGAAGAAGACAAGGCCCAGCTCGGAGCCGACAGGTATCCGCGTACCGTTGACGTGACAAGCGTAAGCGTTAACGCAATCAGAAACCAGTACATGAAGGCGCCTTTCCAGTGGTACACTGGAGACTCGGAAGTGGACCAGCTTTCCGATTCGTTCCTTGCGACAAGGGACAACTCAAAGGCCGCAGTTGACGTACTCGAAAGCGTGGTCGCATACGGTCTAGGCGTGTTCGCCCTGAGCACCGAAGAGGTGGAAGGAGAAATCGTGCCGTGCATCTATGCGCCCGAGGACATCACGAAGGTCTACCTGGACCCAGACTCGACAGCTGGTGACGGAAGCGACGCCTACGAGGGCGCCATCGTCGAACTGAAAAGCCGTACGTGGGTAAGCCACAACTACCCAGAAATCGATGTCGAGGCCGACCCGCTAGTCACATGCCACGGCATGGGGGAATCACTTCCGCTCGTGACGTACTACGTGAGGGAGGACGGTGCGTGCACCGTATACCGTCTCCTTGGCGACAGGGAGATTTCAGAGCCTTCCGTAATCGATATAGACAGAATACCTTTGTTCCCAGTGTACGGAGAGAAAATCTGGATTAACGACAAGGTTATCTACAGGGGCATCGTGAGGAAGGCCGCGCCAGTGCAGAAGCTCATCAACATGGCCTACACGCAGCTCGGCGAAAGACTTGCGGTTTGTCCGAAGCCAGTTATCCTGACGGATGTGGATGCGGTCGAAGGTCTTGAAAGCGGCTACCGCAACTACGGCAAGACCAGGAACCCGCTGATGCTTTACAACCGTTTGGCGGATGACGGCAAGACGGAGCTCAAGCCGCCTCAGTATATCCAGAACACCGTGCAGTACGGGGACATAACTGGAATCATTTCGTCCAACCTTGAATTCATGCATTCCATCACTGGCGTGGATTCTAAGGGCATGGCCGACGGCAACCTTGAAATCACGGCTACACAGGCCATGCTGGACAAGCAGACGGAATCCACGAATATCCGCCATTTCTACGAGGCCATGCGCGTCACGTACAAGGCGGTCGCGGAAGCCGTCCTTGGAATGCTTGGCGTCCAGGGCGTGAGCGTTGACATCATCGAGGGCCCAGAAAGCCAGATGGAACGCCAGATTGCAATGCAGATGCTAAGCGGAATGCTCCCGACAGTACAGCAGGACCCAGTGAAGCTGCAGGCCGTAATGGACGGCATGCTGCTCGCGAATTCCGACAACGCAATCCTGAGACAGGTCTACGCGGTGCTCCACAGCAGGCCGCAGCCTACACAGATGGAACAGGAGGCCATGGAGACTGTCGAGCAGATGAAGGAGGCCCTGGACAAGAAGAACCAGGAAATCATGCAGCTGCAGGAACAGGTGAAGTCCTACGAGAGCGGCGAACGCAACACTGCACAGACTATCCAGGGCGAAATCTTGAAGATGAAG
>Ga0247610_10004031_pt1 | contig 15830 bp, 23 predicted proteins | sample 174DNAGHGhighgp2_FD_193483 | JGI IMG/M metagenome (GOLD analysis project Ga0247610, IMG submission 193483) | Sheep rumen microbial communities from Palmerston North, Manawatu-Wanganui, New Zealand - 1742 DNA GHGhigh gp2 | ecosystem: Host-associated > Mammals > Digestive system > Stomach > Rumen... | reverse complement strand
TCATCGCCGTTTGGATAGATGTAATGGGCTTCCGGGCCTGAATTCACACAAAAGTATTCAAGTTCTTCGGCAACCAGGCCCATCTCTTCAGCCAGTTCCCGCTTTGCGCACGCTTCAACATGCTCGTCGATCTCAACAGCGCCGCCGGAATATCCCCACATATGGTTATCTGTACGTTTTCCCAGCAGGATCCGGCCCGATTGATCTATACATATGATGCTGGCGGCACACTGGATCACCGTCCTGTGTCCTACCAGCTTGCGCATTTCTGCCATATATCCGGTCATGCTTTTACTCCTGCCATTCCTCTTATTCAGGGAACGAAGGGACGGTCTTTTTTGTTCCGCTGACTTCTACCAGATGATATCGGCGTCATAATATGTTACGGTTTCCGGTTCATGCAAAAGCGGTTCACATGTCCTGTCGGATTTGTCATCAGTGTTTTTTACTGCCCTGAAAACCGTTGTTTTGGACATGCCGGTCAGCCGGGCGATCTGCCCCATGGACAGTCCTTCAGAATACAGTTTCCCGGCATATTCTTTCTGCATTTCAGGATCCAGCTTCTGAAAATCCGGAACGGATGTGCATTGCGTAATCCTGAAGATCTTTTCCCTTGCTGCATCATCCCGGAGCCGCCAGTCATGATCCGGTTCATCCATGACAGAATCGTCATTCTCCTGGGCCACGAACTCAATCAGCGCTTCATGGCTGCCAAAAAGGTTCAGCGCGAACGCTGTATCTGTCAGCGTCCCCCTTCCTTTTTCATAGGCAAGATAACTGCTCCACCGGTAATCCCTCGGGCTGCCGGCCATTCCGGCTTTTACCGGATTCTGAAGAATATACCTCAGGACCGTCATGTAATATTGATCTGTTTCAACGTTTTCGCTCCTGAACCGATCCTGGAACAAATGGCCGGCCCGCTGATATTTCCTGTTGTACCATACCGCATAGCTTGTGCCGATTCTTTTGAAGATGACATCCAGGGATTCACTGCCCGGTTCGATCAGAAAATGAATGTGATTTGACATCAGAACAAATGCATGCAGTTTGAATTCCGAAACTTCCTTGCAGCGGATTACCGTGTCCAGAAAACGGAATCGGTCTTCATCTTCTTCAAAGATGTTCTGCCGGTTAATGCCGCGCAACATCACATGATAGATATTTGATCCGGCTGCTTTTCGTCCTGTTCTTGGCATATTCATCACCTGGTACAACTATACCATGCAACAGGCCCAAAGTACAATGGCGGAACGAAAAAGACCGTCCCTCCGTTCCGCTCCGATGCGTTGCTTTCCCGGCCTGGAACGGCGGAACGAAAAAGAACGTCCCTCCGTTCCAGGACGTTAATCCTAATTACCATTTATTATTGTCTCTCTGGAGCATTTTTTACATTTTATTTTTTTTCCGCCACCCGTCCACTGAAGAATAATTTCAACATTAGTGCTTCCACACGGACATCTCGTTTCAGATTCGTTATTACAAAGCCTATTTCCGCCGCTGATCTTGTCCATTTCTTCCAGATCCAATTCTTTCATGTTCTTGCTGTCCATATACTTGCCTCCTTCGTCTGTGAAAATGATTTTTCTCTCTATATATACGCAGCAGATTTGCTTCCTGACAGCTTGTCCGTAAATTCAAAGATAATCGTTTCACAACAGTATACATCATATCCGATTATCCCTGAAAAAGAAAGGATATTCCCATGCGTGAGATCACAAAAACGGTTTCCATTTCGATCGACGGAAAGCCAATGGATTTCCACCTGACAAAGCTGGATGCTTTTTCCGGAGCTGCGCTGCTCCGGATGCTTTCAACCATGCCGGAAGGGGAGAATGTAGCAAACCTCTTTTCATGGCTGTCGGACAAGGATTTGCGGTCCCTCATGGCCGCCTGCCTGGAACATACGGAAGTGCAGCTTCCGGCAGGCTGGAACCCGGTTATGACCCGGGGCGAGTGGTCTTATCCTGAGCTGGAGCACGATACCGCCACCTGCCTGAAGCTGACGGTCGAGGAAGTGCTCTGGACGCTGGAAGGTTTTTTCGGCGAAAGGGCCTCGGGCTCCCGGCCCGGGACCCCGGATACCTGACGCTGGATTACCCGAATATCGACGCTTTCCTCTTCCTGCCCGTGGCTGCCGGCCTCTGGCGGCAGCACGAGCTCTGGGACGGCACCTATACCCTGGATGACCTTCTCGATGCCGTGGAGCTCATCCGGGTGAAACGGGAGAACGAATACCGCGCATTGGAGGCGATGAAGTACGGCTGACCAGGAATTTCTCGCCTCGTTTGCGGTCGAGATCGATGAATCGGGCGTCCTGCGGCTGCAGAACGCCCTGGAGAAGAACAAGGGGATGGCGGAAGCCCTTGCCGGGGCTTTCCGCTCCGCCCATGAGGCGATGAAGTCCTTCTTCACCGATATGTCGGAAATGACCATGCCGGACATGGACTTTTCCTCCGGCGTGTCGGAGCGTGTTTCCGGCGGCGTCAGCCTGCCGTTCAGCCTGGACTTCTCGAAGGCGAAAGCCGACCTGAACAGTTTCCTCAGGACGGCCGGGAAAACCATCCGGCTGCACGCGGATGCGTCCGCCGTGGTTTCCGCCGGCAGGAGCGCCCTGGAGCAGCTGAAATCCCTGTATGAATCCACGACGCTGACGCTGAACGCGGAAGCGTCCACAGGGGACGGCGCCACGACCGCCGCGACCGGCGGCCGTTTCACGTCGCCGACGCTGACGCAGATCGCTGAGGACGGGGATCCCGAATACGTGATTCCTGTCCGCAAGGAATCCCTTGCCGTTCCGCTCCTGCAGCGGCTCATCGGGGAGCTTTCCGACCCGGCGAAGCAGGCGCTTGGCCAGGGCCTTTCCTGGCAGGAGGGCACGTCTTCCGTGATCCCGCCTGCGGAGGCTTCGCACCAAACTGCCGCCCCAAATGCAGATGCTGCACGGGTATCGGCGGCTGCGGTGTTGCCTGTGATTCCGAAACCTCAACAGCTGTTTCCTTCAACGCCGCCCCTTGGGCAAATCCTTTCCGCCCTTCCTGATCTTCTGGCTTCAGCCGACCATGCCGCCGCGCCGGTTGTCAACCAGACAACCAGCCAGAATGTTTCCGCACCGGTCTCCATCCAGGTGACCGCCGCGGGTTCCAGTCCGGAAGCTGTCGGGCGGTCCATCTATAATGTGGCGGAGCAGTACCTGCTCCGCACCCTGAAATCATTCGCATAAAGCCGTCCCCTTTAGGGGAAGGTGCCCCCAACGGGGGCGAAAGGGGTTCTGATCCATGCCATCCTCCGTTGTCGTCCAGGTCCCGTCCTACGGCTATACTTATTCCTTTTCCGGCGTCATCTCCGTCCAGCATGAATTCACCCTGAAAATCCAGACGGATTCCGAGTCCGAAACAGGCACCGACTATGTCAACGGCGCAAGGAACCAGCCGGACAAGGTGACCCTGACCGTCCGGGAATCGGACGTGGGCCACGCGGCCGGCTGGTCGGACAGGATGCTCCAGGCGCTGGAAAGCATCAAGCGGAAAAGGCTGCTGTGCAATGTGGTGACATCCGCAAAAACCTACAGCGGCATGCTGCTGATGGAGTTTTCCGCGACGATCGACGAAGAAAGCCAGTCCGGCTGGGAAGGCACGCTGGCCTTCATGAAATGCGAAAAGCCGGGCGGGGAGGCGGGCAAGATGTACGATAATTCATCCGCCGCGGTCCATGTCGGCTCTGCGGGCCCTGTGCAGGCGGTCAGCAACGCGCCCGGCGCCCCCGGCAGCGCGGGCACCAGCTCGCCCCTGAACCAGCTCCTTGCGCGCGCGGGGGTGCAGCCCTGATATGTATTACATTCTTCCAATCACTGAAGACTTCCGCCAGGTTTTCACCCTGGATATGGCAATCGACGGCGTCTCCTTCCATGCCCGGGTGGAGATCCGGTACCTGCCGGTGCCGGACTGCTGGGTGGTCTCCGTCTGGGATAATGCCTCCGGCGAGCTGCTGGTGAACCAGGTCCCGCTGGTCTGCTCCTATGGAAAGGTCAACGATCTTTTCCTGCCCTTCCGCCACCTGCGCGGCGGGCAGGGCATGGGATCCCTCTTCGTGATCCGGAACACGGACCATCCCCGGACGCAGGATCCCGCAGGAGGCAACCTGACGGAGTTCCTGGTCCTGTGGGGGGATACGCTGCCATGAGGGAATTGAAAGTATTTGCAGACGGCATCCCCTTTGCCGCCGGCAGCCGTTTCCGGCTGTCCGGCAAAACAGCCGTCGGGCTGTTTCCGTCGCTGTTCACGCTGGAAGCCTGGAACCTGAAGGAAGAGGAATCTTTTCAGCTTTCCAATACAAAGGAAATTGCAGTTTGCCGGGAAGACGCCTGCCTTGCGTATGGCAAGGTTTCGGACGTCTTCCGGCAGACCGTGCCGGAGGGCACGGTCACCGTTGCGGCCTTCTCCCTTGGCCTGGACCTCTGGGAAGCGCCGGTCTCCCTTTCCGTGGAGGCCGGCGTTTCCGTTTCAGGGACGGTGCGCCGGCTGCTTGAGGCTTCCGGCACAGGGATCCGGCTGCTGTCCTTTCCGGGCAGCGACCCGGTATCCGTCCGCGGCCGGGCTTTCCTGGGCCGGGCAGCGGAATGCATTGAAGAGATTTTGACCGCTGCGAAGGCCCGGTGCGCCCTGGTACCTGCCGGGCTGTGCGTGATTCCCGCGGATCCGCTGCCGGCGTCCCTCATTCTCTCGGAGAAGGACCTGGCCGACCGCCCGGCTTATGCGGACGGCGGCAGGAAGCTGATCCTCTCCACGACGGTCACAGGCTTCCGGCCGGGGGATGAAATGATCCTTGAATACGGCGGGAAAACCGCCTCCGGGCTGATCCTGGAACGAATGGTTGACGCGGACACCGGCAGCGGCCCGTGGAGCACGCAGCTGCTGATTGAAATCCACCAAGGAGGCAGGAATGACGGACAGATTGTTTCTTTCAACGGATGAGCGGGAAGCCCTGAAGCAGGACTTCTTCGCCTCCCTGCACTGTGCCCTGCCGGGCACAGTAGTTTCTTTTGATGCTGAAAAGCAGACCGCGGAGATCCAGCCGGCGGTGAAGCTGGGATCCATGGCATACCCGCGCCTGGCGGACGTCCCCGTCTTCATGCCGGTGCCCTTTGAGGTGCATCCCGGGGATGCCTGCCTCGTGGTTTTCGCGGACATCGATATTGATGCCTGGTTCGAGACAGGGGAAGCCGCCGTTCCGAACTCGGCCCGGCGGCATTCCCTGTCAGACGGGTTTGCTTTTATTGGGTGGAGGATGTGTCCAAATCTATGATTTGGGTAACACATCCCCTGCTACAGCTGTCCATCTTTGCAAGCTTTGCGAAGCAAAGATGGGTAACAGCGATCGCAAGGAGTGAGTGCTCATGATTCTTCGCCCCGTGGATGCCTCCGGCGATATCCTGCCGGTGCCCACCGCATCTGTCCTGCTGTCCGGCCCGGACGCAGTGGCTTTGCTGGTGAAGGATCGGCTGTCCCTGCTGGCCGGGGAATGGTGGGAAAACCCGGAGGCGGGTTTCCGCCTGCTGCAGCTGCTGCAATCCTCCCGGATGACGGAAGAAAACGCCTCCATGCTGTCTTCGCAGGTCACGGAATACATCCGGCAGACGCACGGCGTGCTGGATGTGGAGGACGTGCAGTTCAACGTTTCCGGCAGGCAGTTTGCCTATGATTGCACCGTCCGGACGGATGCAGGCAGCGCGCAAATTCATTATGTGATCTGAGGAGTTGGGTGCATGAGCTACTTTGTTCCGTATATCGATGCCTCCGGCATCCACTTGCCAACCTATGAGGACCGGCTGCAGGACCTGTGCTCCGCCTATCGGACAATCTTCGGCCAGGAGGCGGAGCTGTCCCCGGCGGTGCCGGACTACCAGCTCCTGTCCGTGATCGCCAAGGCGCTGGATGACACCTCCATGCTGGTGCTGTCGGCCTTCAACGCCATGAATCCGGCCTATGCCTCCGGGCAGGCGCTGGACCTGCTCCTGCCGCAGTACGGCATCTCCCGGAATCCGGGGGAGACGGACGCGGAAGTCCGCGCCCGGTTGAACCGGGCCATGGCGGGCCGGGGAGCCTTTTCCCTGGAAGCCATGGAGGCTGCCATCCGGGAGGTGCCGAGTGTCGCGGACGTCCTGGTCCGGGTGAACGAGACGGACAGCGCCGTGGACGGCATCCCGGCGCATACCATCGCAGCCCTCGTCATGAACGGCGCCGCCTCGAAGATCGCGGAAGCGATCTTCAAAAAGAAACCGCCGGGCATCGGGACCTACGGCTCCATGACAAAGCAGGTGTCCGACGGCCGGGGAAACACGGTGCCGATTTCTTTCTCCCGGCCAACCATCCTGATGATCCAGTTCATTGTCAAAGTCAGGGCGTATGACGGCTTTGACCAGGCGCAGGTGCAGGCCGGCATCCAGGAAGCCTTGATGCAGTTGGTGAACGGGGAAATGCACATCGGGCAGCCGATCAACCTGCCGCAGCTCTACGGGCTGCTCTACAGGGCGGCGGGGGACTACGCCTCCACCTTCGCGGTCACTGACTTTTATGCTGTCGGCGCTTTTGAAACCACGCGGGAAAAGATCATTCCCGCGTGGAACCAGAAGTTCTGGATGAACGCGGAAGGATCTGTGGTTATTCAGGTGGAGAGCTGATAGGATAAATGTTTGTTTGCTTGCCCTTCGAAGAATTCGGGCATATGAAAATCATTGCATATTTGATCTGGGTGAAAAGGATGATGGGGTGTCCAAAAGGAGACCCATCAGGAGGTGCTTCAGGCGTAGATGATTTCAGATGCATCTGCGAACTAATTCCTCATCATCGATTGCGGCATCAAGCAATCTGCTGAGAAGTCCGGTATATCCCTTTCCGTATTGCTTTGCTTTTTTCAATGTAGCCGGGGAAATACGAAGTGAAATGGTTGGTTTTGTTCTGTTATCATGATTAATGCGTTTAAATTGCATCAACTGTTCTTTCATCATAAGCGGACTGTCATCATCGAACTCGGGTTCTATTTTTGCTGCAGCTTCCAGTTCAAGGCGCTCCTCTTCAGTCAGTTCTTTGCTCAAATCATCAATATGAAGTTCCATACAACGCTCCTTTCACCGATAGTATACATCGGTGAAATACAAAATGCAATACATTACGCAATACAAAACGGTTTTGAAACGGGGTTGAAAATCTCATCATGATGAATTATTACCTTTCCTTATTCCCATCCTATACCCGTGACAAACCCCGCTTCATGGCCCTGGCGGAAGCAATGCTCCGCCAGGCAGCGGACCTGATCACCCTGGTGCAGTCGCTTGCATCGGGGTTTTCTTTTGCCCATGCGGCGGGCATCCAGCTGGATGCGCTGGGGGCATCCATCGGCATCCCCCGGCAATCCGGCTGGGATGACGAAACCTATCGGTCCGTCCTGCTGAAGAAGCTGAAGCTCTGGACCTGGGACGGCACCAACGAAACGGTATCGGATTTCCTGTCCGCAGGGGAGACCCTGAAGGACAACGGCAACAACAGCGTCACCGTCAGCCCTGCGGCAGCGCTACCGCTGCCGCCCGCTGAGCTGATGCCCATACCCATCGGTGTGAATGTTTTTATTTCCTAGAGGTTGAAAAGCGCCCGAAGGCAATCTTGCCGTTGATGAAGGATCCTGATGATTATCACACGATCTTTCTCTTCAAGATAGAAAATACAGTAATTCTCACAGGGGATATATCGGTAATCAGTGTGGATGGAAATCAGTGCGTCTAGTGGTCTTCCCCTGCCCGGGAATGTCTGTAGATCCTCAATACTCTGTCGCAGCTGCCGGATGATCCGAATAGCTGCTTGTGGATTCTCCAGTTCTTCTGAAATGTATTTATGAATATTTACGAGATCTTTCCGGGCTTCTCGTGAAACAGTCACACGGATCACGGTTATCCCTCCAGTCCGGCAAATGCTTCTTCAATGGAAAGATCGCCTTCTGTTCTGACAGATTCAACACCTTTGGAAAGCTCAGCAAGCAATTGCATGGTTGCCTCCATCTTCTCATAGGAAGCAAGACTTTGAACAACATATTTGCCTCGGCCGTTTTTTGTCAGATAAACAACAGATCCGTCATCGCAATGACGAAGCACTTCAGAATAATTCTTCATATCTGAGATTGGCAGAATGTTCGTCAAATTGCATTCCTCCTTTCAAGAAAATTATACCCAAATATGACCCGATATTCAACGATAAATTTGGAGGAAAGAGAATTGAACAGCAGCAAGCAAGTGGATACCCTGATAAAACAATGGCGGGCCCAGGGGAAAACGAAAGCGGAGATCATCGTCCTGCAGGCGGAAGCCATGCTCGGCTGGCCGTATGCCTGGGGCGCTTCCGGGCAGGACTGTACGCCGGACAAGCGCCGGTATTTTATGAACCGGGGCACCATCGGCCCGGGGGACGCGGAGCTGATCCGCAAGCGATGCCGGGTGCTGAACGGCAGCAGCGCTTCCTGCCCTGGATGCAAGTATTATCCCGGCGGAGCAAAAACCCGGATCCAGGACTGCCAGGGATTCGAGAAGGAAATCCATAAGGCGGTGGGTATCACCCTGAAGGGCGGCGGAGCTACCAGCATGTATAAGGATGACAGCAACTGGGCCGAAAAGGGCCCGATTGCCAATATGCCAGATGATGCTGTCTGCCTTGTATTCAAGCACATTGCTTCCACCGGGAAGATGGACCACGTCGGCCAGCACGTCGGCGGGGGAAACATCATCCACTGCAGCGGGGAAGTGAAACGGGGAAAGATTACGGATAAGGGATGGACACATTACGCGATTCCGAAGGCCCTTTCCGGGGCAAAAGCCCCGGCATCCCAGGAGGTGAAACCGGTGACGCAGATCCTGAAGAAAGGCAGCCGGGGCGATGCGGTCCTCCGGCTGCAGCAGCGCCTGCAGGAACTGGGCTACGACTTGTCCCCCTGCGGCGCCGACGGCCAGTTCGGGAAGAAGACGGAAGCGGCCGTGAAGGCTTTCCAGCATGACCGTGGCCTGGCCGCGGACGGGATCGCCGGGCCGCTGACTTTTGCGGAGCTGAACAAATCCACTGAACTGAACAAAACTGCGGAATCCGCAAATTTGTTCTATACCGTGACGATTCCGCATGTGGCGGAAGCACGGGCGGAGGAGCTCCTGCTGATGTACGCGGGTGCAACGAAAACGAGGGAGGGATGATGCCAATGAACGTGTACCAATGGTTGTGCGTGGCTGGGATTCCGTCGGTGATGACCCTGTTTATTACCCGGGTCATTACCAGGCGCCTGAGCGCCGCGGAGAGCAAGGCGGACGAAGCGCAGCGGCGTTCCGACGCCATTGCGCTGGGCATCCGGGCGCTGCTGCGGGACAGGCTGTTGCAGGGGTATAAGCATTACCAGGAGAAAGGCTGGGCGGATTACGAAGACCGGGCGAACCTGGAGAACGTCTGGCAGCAGTACCATGCCCTGGGCGGCAACGGGGATATGAACGACCTGCGGAAAACCTTCCGGCACCTGCCCATGACGAAGGGCGGGGAGCCTGTGATAATCTCCGAAGCAGAGTAAATCCCTTTATAGGCTGATGTGAACTTAACACGATACATCAGTCGGATTCAAGGGCAGCTTTCAGGTCTTCCATATTGTCATAACCACGCACGTCAGGATTGTGGGAGATTTCTTTTGCTTCGGCCATTGCGTCAAGGGTTTTTTGTTTATACGGGGGAATCTCCACCGAAAAAGGAAGGCCGCCGCGCAGTACGCATTGATACAAAAAGAGGTTTACAGCGCTTGACATATCCAGGCCAAGGCGATTGAACAGAGCGGAAGCTTGCTGTTTGATGCTGGAATCAATACGGATCTGTGTAGGTGTGGTAGACACAGGATTCACCCCCTCCAGGAGGAAGTGTATCAAAAAAGTTTACATTGTCAATCAAAACAGCAACAGAAAGGAGAAAAAACCTATGAAACCAATCAATTGGCATGCCTGGGCCAAAGCGGCCCTGATCCGCGCAGTCCGCACATTTGCGGAAGCCGCGCTTGCGTACATCGGCACCGGGGCGGTGGTCCTGGGGGATGTGAACTGGCTGGCGGCGCTCAGCGCCGGCGGCTTCGGGTTTGTGTCCGCGATCCTGCTGGCACTGACCGGACTGCCGGAGGAGGAGCTGTCGACGCTTCAGCGGCGGTAACAGATCCCCTGCTACAGCTGTCAAAGGCGCTGTGCGGCTTTGGTAACAGCGATCGCAGGAGGAATGACAACTGAATAACGTTATACCATGCCCTGAGACCGGATATACTCCGGTTTCAGGGCGCTTTTCTTTTTTTTGAACGCTCAGACGGAACGAAAAAGACCGTCCCACCGTTCCAGTCCCACCGTTCCAGCCGTTCCACCTTGACAATATATCGCTGTAGCGATACAATCGTGCTGAAAGGAGGATAAGCGGTGATGATTGTTTACCACGGATCAGATCATATTATTGAGACGCCCCTGTATAATGGAAGCAAAAGAACGAATGATTATGGTTACGGTTTTTATACAACAGAAAGCAAGGAACTGGCCATGGAATGGGCCTGCAGTGATAACCGTGACGGTTTCGCAAATATCTACGAATTGAACACAGACGGATTGCGTATCCTGAACCTGAATGATCCGCAATACAGCATACTGAATTGGCTCGCAGTCCTGACAAAATACCGCAGCTACTGGCAAAGCGGAAGCGTTGCAGAGGAAGCCAAGAATTATCTTCAGGAACACTTCTTTGTTGATCCTGCCGGATTTGATATCATCATTGGCTATCGGGCGGATGACTCTTATTTCTCCTTTGCCCAGGATTTTGTTTCCGGGGCCATTTCATTAAGAAAACTGTCGGAAGCCATGCGTCTTGGGAAGCTGGGCGAGCAAATTGTCCTGAAAAGTGAGGAATCCTTTTCACATATTCGGTTTGTTGATGCTGAAGCCGCAGCAGCCGGGACATACTATGAAAAGAAATCGATTCGGGACAGGGACGCACGCAGGGCTTATCGTCTCTCCCGGCAGAAAGAAGAAAATATTCATGAGCTCTATATGCTGGATATCATGAGGGAGGAAATCAGAAGTGGAGATCCGCGCTTACGATGAGAGTTATCTGCCGGAAGCCCAGAATATCCTTGGCCATGCTGTTGACTTTGCCGTGATGACCCTTGGCCTTTCAGCAGATGCGTTTGGAGATGCTTTCGCCGTCTCCGATGTTTCAAAGCAGTTTGCAAACGGAAATCCGGGTTATGTCGCCGGAATGAACGGGTGTGAGCTTGCGAGGAAAGTACTTTCTGAAACAAATATATCTTTTCAGGATACGGAAGATATTATGTACCTGGATAAATCACCGGAATACTGGGCCGGATGGGCTTTGGCATATTACCAGTGGTACAGCAGCCGTTCTTTTATGGAGATCCTGGCTGCTGTTCCGCTGGAAGCAATGATCGGCCTGTACCATCCTTACCACGAGATGGATATCAGGCAATTTGCAGACCTGATGGATCAGAAACTGAGAATGGCTTCTCCCCAGACCAGGCTGAAAAAGAGGCGGGAGACCTGCGGGCTGTCCCAGTCAGAATTAGCTGCCGAAGCGGGCGTCCCGCTCCGGCAGATCCAACTGTTTGAACAACGGCAAAGGGATATCAATAAAACCGCAGCATTAACATTGTTTCGTATGAGCAAATCTCTTCGCTGCAGGATGGAAGATCTTCTGGAATATTGACGCTCAGTTGCAAAGCGAGACGCGAGTTTTGTACACGAAAAGCTATTTTTGAAAACGAGAAGCGACGTTTGTAAACGCCGTTCCACGAAGTTGCATTTTCCTGGTAAAACTTGTATATTGTAATAAATGGATTCACACAATTTGATCAAGGGGGACGGCCTTATGAAAAGATTGTTTTTACTGATGCTGGTTCTTTGCCTGCTGCTTCCGGCAGCTGTTTCGGCAGGGGAAGAAATCGACGTACTGTCCTGGGATGACGTGAAGGAAGCAGCTGAAGCAGCCGGAGGAAAGTTTGTGCGGCTTGACAAAACGCCGTATGAATACTGGCTGCCTGACGGTGTAACGGTGGTGGATCCCTATATCACTGATTCCTATGCCTTATACGGCGGTTTTGTGCTGGACGCTTCAAAATATATCCCGGACGCGGAAAACGGATATGAATACCTTATTCCTGTTTCATTCGAACTGTATCAGCTGAATCCTGACAGTTTCAAAGACCGTACCTTTGAGGAAATAAAGACGACAGGCCTCCATCCCGGCCGGATCTGTACGGTCAACGGGATTCGCGCGGTGAAAGAGGAACTCGCGCTGGACGGCCATACCGATTTCCTGCAGTATTATTTCCCGTTGGAAGACGGTTGGTATATGGAACTGAAGATTCCCTGCTGCGTCGACAAGATGAAAGAAGGGAAAAAAGCTGACACCGTCTGGTTCGGAGAGGATTCCGAATACTTTACGCTGGTCAATTGGGTGGTTTGCTCGGTGCGGGTTGCTGAATAAGTGTACGGCAGGAAAAGAAACTGCTCTGTTTCCGGAAAACTTCCATTGCCTTGCGGAATGCGGCAATGGAAGTTTTTTGCTGTGCGGCGGTGGAACGAAAAAGACCGTCCCGCCGTTCCACCGCCGTTCCAGCCACAGTAAATCTTGACACCTGCCTTAGCCGCTGGTATTATACTTCTTGATTGAGCCCCCCACGCTTAGGCCTCTTCGGAGGAACTGCGGACCAAGGTGGGGACTTTCTTGTATTAAGAGGTATTTGATCTATGGAACAGCTGAAGCCCTTCAAAACATATGAGGAGCAAGTCGCTCATCTTATAGATATCGTAAACGCTTTTAGGATGAAGAACTGAAAATAGGCTTTTATATGTTATATTTTTATTAATTCTATGCTGCTGTTGAATTCACTTATTGTCTTATTTGATACGCCGATTTCAGATCCTTTTTCTTTTGGAAATAGGGCAAGACACCAAATACATATTTCCTCCCTTCTGCTTCTGATAAACAGGATTACACACCAAGCTTCATGATGAATGAGTCATAATTTTCAGATTGTCATTTGGTGTCTCTTTCTTCTTATGAAAGCGATTGATGGTCTTATCCCAAAGGTATGCGCTTGCCATTGTGATCGCGAAACATATAAGAAGATTGATATAGTTGTTTGATTGTCCAAAGAGTTTTTTCTCAAATGAATTCAGATACCTGTATACCATTTGGTGAATTAAAAAGCCATTTGCGCTCATATTTCCAATAAAGATAAGGGCTTTGTTTGATAATAACTGTGACAGTTTTCCGCGTTTCAACGCAAACAGGTAAACTAAAGCACAAGAAGACATCGTCCACAAAACTGTTAACCCCCACCAATTGCTCGTAGGTACTGGTGGGTCAGCTTTGGATGGGATGTAGATTTTTGTTAGATAAAGTATCCACTGAACAATAATGATAGCTACTACTCCAATTTCAGCAATTGTATATACTTTCTGATCTGATCCCTTTTCTTCGTTTCTGTGATTCATAAAAATATAACCCAAATTGCAGCCAATTATGAAATCCTCAAGACGAGACAAAGGGAAAATATAGGGGAACCAATGTATAAAATCATCGTCATGTATTAGATTAATGTTCACAACGTATGCAAGGAAAGCCAGGAGAATCTGTATTATATAGGTAACGCTAATTATGATGATCGCTGTTTTAATCCCTTTCTTGTACCGCTTCATGCCAAACAAAATAAAAGGGAATGTCATATATAGAAAGAGAGAAGTGGACAAATACCAGGAGACAGCATTGAGGGAAAAATAAAAACCGCTCTTTGGAATCCACGACTGCACTAAAGCAACATTCAGAACTAGTTTTACTGCCGGAGTAATGATTTTTCCTAAACCAGCATGACTCCGATATTCGTAGATCAAAAACGGAACAGCTAATAGCATCGTAACAATATGAAGCGGATATAGTTTTTTTATTTTGCCAACACCAAATCGGAAACTCGATTTGATACTTTTGTCCGTTATTCTTTCAGTGCCTAAATATGAGTATGTCATTAAAAAACCTGAAAGAATTAGAAACACTGAAACGCCCCATGCTCCTCCTGAATTGAAAGCAGTTATCCCGGAGTGGGAAGCAAAGATCCCCAGAAAAGCCAGGGTTCGTATGACCTGAAGAGAATCCATTCTTTGTCTCATAGCCAGCCTTCTCTCTGCATCGTTGCTAACTAATGGTGCATCGGTTAATCTCCATGCTCCATGGTGGAAGCGTACGACTTAAAATCTATACCTTCTTGCGGGTAACTCAATCAAAGCGGCCACAGAAAAAGTATCGTATGATTATACACCGAAAGCCCAATTATTTCAACGAGTTTATGAGCTGTTGCAGCTCTTTTTAAAGTGTACCCCATGTCAAGGACAAAATGAGTTTTAGGGCTTTACCATCAGCTGGGTATTCCCGTAAGCTGAAAATGCTTTACCGGCAGGGAGGATAGAGCAACGGTGAGGACCGACTCGAGCGCCCTGTCGGATTTGCAGGGGAGACGATCTGAATGCGTCTCCTTTTTGCTTGGCTATCGCTGACTCCCCTGGAAACAAAAGCGATAAACCTTGGGGGTTCGGGGGCAAAGCCCCCGGTGAGGATCTTACTTCTTTCGACTGTCCCAGTTAATCGGATAAACGCCTGTCATTTCATACTGGTAATATTCTCGCGGAGACAACCTGGCGAGATCCCACTGGTATCGATCGTTGTTGTAGTAATCCGTCCAGCCCGAGATGACCGCCAGTATTTCCTGGTAAGTCGTGCACCCTGAGATATCAATCTCGTCTTTCATATGACCGAAGAAAGATTCCTGAGGAGCATTGTCCCAGCAGTTGGCCCGGCGGAACATGGATTGGCGCAGCTCACTGTCTTTCAGTAGTTAAATGAACTTAATGCTGGTATATTGGGAACCTTGGTCACTGTTATACCGAATTCGGCATAACAGTGACTATGCCGAAGAAAAAACTATACCGAAGATTTGCTCTGCGGCTTGAAAGATCATCTTTCTGTGAAAATCTTCGGCATAGTATTTTTGTCAATCCAGAGAATAAAGCAGTTTTTTCAAAGCGGGTTTCTTCCACAACTTTTCGTCATCAGCGAATAACGGGGCTGCTTTGTTCATCGCTTTGCTCATCATTTCGAGTGTTGCGAATGCATAGAAACCGGAAGTGGTGGACATACTTTCGTGCCCTAGAAGCTGCATAATAAACGGAAGCGGTACTCCGTTGCGGTAAAGATCCATTGCCTTGGTTTTGCGAATCAGATGACAATGGACATTGTTCGGGACATCGGGACAAGTTTCACGTGCTTTATCAGCTGCGGTTTTCAAGATTAAACTGATACTATCTGTGGAAAGATGGTGCGGAACTCCATCGAAACGGCTGTAAAACAGAGGAGCCTCTGCCATATCTGGATGAAATTCACCCAGATACCTTTTCAGATGCTCAACCGTTTTATTCATAAGAGGCACATTCCTTGTTTTGCGACCTTTACCGGTGAGAGTAACATATGGATTAGTAACGTTCAAATGCAAAGCCGAGATATTGAGATCTGCCAGTTCCTGTACCCGTGCACCAGTGTCATAGAGAAGAATCAGGATCATACGATTCCGACGGTGCTTTGTGGTCCGTGTATCAAAAGATGAAAGAATAGCTTTCGTGGCGGATGGCTGCAAATACTCAATTGGTTTCTTTTCTTCCTTGACTTTTTTCACTGTACAGACATCACTGTGGATACCCCGCAATTCAAAATCTTCATCCCCACAGAATT
>Ga0247610_10004030_pt1 | contig 15834 bp, 21 predicted proteins | sample 174DNAGHGhighgp2_FD_193483 | JGI IMG/M metagenome (GOLD analysis project Ga0247610, IMG submission 193483) | Sheep rumen microbial communities from Palmerston North, Manawatu-Wanganui, New Zealand - 1742 DNA GHGhigh gp2 | ecosystem: Host-associated > Mammals > Digestive system > Stomach > Rumen... | reverse complement strand
TGTCCTCCACCAATTCTTGTGTAATCTCGTAAATAAGTCTTTCCTTAGTATCTCCTCTCATAGAGTCGTCTATATATTCACATATAACCATATTGACGATTTTCTTTGTTTCGTCGAACATATTGTCATAGTCTATCTTATCGAACTCTATATAGATATTCAGGCAGTCTATGATATAGTCTGCCAGGAATTCCTTCATAGTCATTGTAGTAAGTGTCTTATTCTTATATTTGTTAAGTACTCTTACTATGCTTTCTTTTGCCAGTCGTTCATCGATTACCATTGTATTCTTGTATTTGTTTTTCTATTATTTGTTTTACCTTCCAGAAGCTGACAGGTTTATAATCATTATTATCTACTCCTACATCGTATTGTGTTGGAAATGAATATTTCCTTACTCGTTCTATATCTTTACCATCAGCATGTTCTTCAAGGTGTACATGTCCGTGGAGGGCGAAAACATTATGTTGTTCCCTATAAGCACCGCCAAAGCACAGGAACGGAAAATGGTTCAAGTATATTGATATACCATCAACCTGGATATACATCTGTTGTGTAACGAATTCAAAGTATTTTAAATACGACTCACGATAATTTTTCATATCATGATTTCCGAGAATAAGATAATGTTTGCCACGTAGTCTTGATAGAGAATCGTTCCATACTTTTGATCCTCCTATTGCAAAGTCACCGAGATCGAACACTATACCGTCATCTGGAACTGTGTTGTTCCAGTTATTGATAAGTGTTTCGTTCATTTCCTCAACATCTTTGAATGGCCTGTGAGAATATTCAATGATGTTTTTATGGTTTATGTGCATGTCTGAGACAAACCATATCTTATCAGGATCGAACTTGTATTCTTTCATAGATCGATCTTTATGTTTATATTGAACAATCTGAACAACTGTTGAAGTTCGTGGAAGTATTTTATTTCACCACGATAGAAATGTCCAACAACATCTATTTTTATCTTGATACGATTATGATCTGTCTGAAAATCAACCTCTATATCATCTTCATTATCCTTACCGTATCCAGTCCACATAGTTATCAGTGGCCCAGATACATATCTCTCGAAGCCTATCTTCTCAAGTATTTCTGGTGTAAGATCTATCGGTTTTATATGAGACTCATGCAGCGGAACCTTCTCACCAGTAACCTCTACAACACCATGATCGAATAGTCCAGTTATCTGGCATATTCTGTTCTGCTTTAAATTATCATCCTGCAGAACATAGTCACCTATCATTAATAATTTTGAATTCATCGTAATATCGTTTTTGCAAATATACAACTTTTCCATGAAATTAAAAAAGAGAAACTGTTGAAAGTTTCTCTTTAGTATGGTCTTTGTGCGACATATGCACCAGGTTTCTCTGTCTTTTCCTTTGGCGGACATTGTGCAATATAGTCTGGTGTTGCGTCGTTATATACCCTGCAGTCGTTTGCTGATGTTGCATTGTACTGGACAACTTTCTTCTGGTAAGGATTATCTGGCATATCGAAATAGACTGGTTCGATATCCTTCTGGAAGCTGTCTAGTTTCTCGACATTAGGATCGTTAAGTGTAAGACCTGGCATCTGTTCTAAGCCCTGTCCTGACAAATCCCCGTCAACGATCTGTCCAGCACCACCGTTCTGATATCCTATTTCTTTCTCTGCCTGGAGTTCCTCGTTAATCTGTTGAGGTTCGCCAGCATCTTCTGGTTCTGCATTTGGTGTCTCATCAAGTACGCCGTGTTCAGTTCCTTCATGGAAACCTTCCTCATTGATCTGATCGTCAACAGGATTATCGTTCTGATCGTAATCAACACCTCTTACTAGACCTTCCTTCTCAGCTTCATAGTCTGATACATCTTCCTGTTCTGAATCGCCTGTTACAACTTCATTGATACTCTGTGTATCAGTTGGTTCAGCGTTGAGATCGATCACCTCTTTGTTATCCTCATTAACTTCAGGATTTACTGTCTCATTGATAACCTTCTTTTCAGAAGCCTGTTTCTTACCAGCTGTTTTCTTCTCTTCTGTTTTTGTACTTGTACGTGCCATCTATATAATAATTTGTTTTGATTTTCCTTGCTATTTATCCTTAGTCTGGACAATCCTTATAATGAGGACCATCATCTTCATCATCAGGTTTATCTTCATTTATCGTATATTCATATTCCTGATATTCATTTCTCATCTGATCGATCAACCCATAGAAAGCCTTGTCGTATGTTTCTTTATCGATTAGATCGATCTTAATCATGTTCTCGTTTTCTAACCAGTCATATGGAATTCTTTCTTGTATGAACGTTGACCATGTGAAATAAGTTTCATCTCTATATTCAGTATACTGACCAGAAAAACCTACACCTTCAACATACATAATGTTGTCATTAGAAGAATACCAGATGTTGGTGACAAAAAGATATGTCGGATGTTTCCAGTATTGTTCAGAGTTTGGTTCATCATCTATTGTAATGAACTGTCCCAACCATTTATCCTTATATTCCTGTATTTTGAGATCGTTATATTTCTGTCTTGCGACCTCATACTTACGGTAGAGTTTTTCCTTCTCTTTGTAAGCCTGTTCTATTTTTGATTGATCTATTGGCATAACTAATCTTCTCTTTTTGTCATTATTGCGTCAACGATACCGTAGTAAACAGATTCCTGTGCGTTCATCCAGAAATCACGATCAGAGTCTTCCAGGACTTTCTCGTATGGTTGTCCTGTATGGTTTGATATTATTGTCAGAAGTTCCTCCTTTGTCTTCTTCATTTCCTCTGCAGCTATGAGGATGTCTGATGCCTGACCTTCTGCACCACCCAATGGCTGATGTATCATTGTCCTGGAATGTGGCAGGATTGTGCGTTTATTCTTCTCACCAGCACATAGAAGTACAGCACCCATAGAAGCGGCCATGCCAGTACAGATCGTGGCTACATCTGGATTTATAAGTTGCATAGTATCATATATTCCAAGTCCTGAGTGTACCTGTCCACCTGGAGTATTCAGATAAAGCTGTATATCAGCCTTTGAATCGTTTGACGCAAGATAAAGAAGTTGTGCCTGAATTATGTTTGCTACGTCGTCATCAATAGGAACACCGAGGAAAATAATTCGATCGGCCTGAAGTCTGCTGAAGATATCAAGCTGTGCTACGTTAAGTTTCCTTTCCTCAAGAATTGTAGGATTGATGTACATTGATGTGAATCTTGAATATCCGTCAAGCATCATCGATGAAATACCTTGATCCTTTGCGTATAAGTAAAAATCTTTTCTGTTCATCTATAATTATTTATAATTGTTATATTGCAAATATACAACTTTTTGTTGGATTAAGAAAAGTCTGTCATTGATTTTCTGACGTGATCGATCCATTTATCAAATTCACATAGATATTCATCCTTTGATATTATATCAATATGTATTAATCCTTCATTAATATCATTAACATTAAAGTTAACCGTATTATTATACAATTTACAATGAGCCTCACTTACATCATCAGTTCCATTAAAAGTGTTTATATTGAATCCATCTGAATGTAATTCTATAAAGCCATCTTTATAATAATGCATATCATTTACATAATAGCATTTACTGCTTGGTTTATCCCTTTTGTTGGTTATTCTTACAAACTTATCAACGTATTCATTATAAAAATTGTTGAACCAGGGATCATCATATATTGCATCACTGTGCGTTACTAATTTCATTTTTGTTTCAATATAGCGTTTCTTATCATTTCAAATTTATGATTTATCAATTTTTTGAATTTGTTTAATTTAATATCTATTTGTGATATGTATTCATCTTTTGTTATCTCCACTAATGAATTTATAATATCATTAAAAAATCTATTTTTCGTAAATGAATGTATGTCATATTTATGAAAATGTATATCTGGTGATAATATTAAAGAATGTTCATATGATATGTTTTCAAAATAATCACAAAACAAACAAACCTTTTTGCTATCATAAAAAACATTTCTTATATAAAAGAACTTATCACTATGATTTGTTTTGTACATCATGAATTTTCCACACCATTTATTTTTTATATCTATAAATTCTGGTGTGTCTAATATCATGCTATCATATTTCAGCATTAAGTTATTAAAGTGTTCTTTTATATCCATTTCTTTTCCGTTTTATATACTATTTATCTACGATAAAGATCGATCCACCCATTCAAAAAAGGCCACTCTAATGAGCAGCCTTATGATATTCAGCACACAAAGAGTAAAAGCAATTCTTCAAAAATATATGTTGCTGTAAGTGTGCCATGTAAACAGAAGTCGTTGTCAATTTCAAAGCCTAAATTATCATCTTATTATTGCTGTGCGACTTCCTTACTATGTATTTATTTTATCTGCCCAGGAGCTTTTAAAAGTTAAACTTAATATTACTAACCTAAAACAACTTTATTATTATGAAACAATTTTGCTGTAATGGCTCCCCTTAGCAGAAAAAAATATCACTCGCTGATGGCTTTCTCATACTCCGCAATGAGCTTGTTTAGGAAAGCCTCTCCGTCGAATCCAACCTCCAGGAACTTCAGAAGCATTGGAGAATATCCTGACAGGTAGATGTTTCCGTTTGAATCCATCTCAGGAACCGTGATGCTTCTCTCGTTGAGGTTCCACCACACGATCTTTGTGGTATAACCCTTCTCCTTCCAGAGCTGTTCCAGTTCCTCTCTGCTCATGCTGGATCCATAGTCGAACTCCATATCAGACAGAACAACAAGATACTCAGGCATATCAGTCAACTGCTTCAGCAGTTCCATAACCTTACCAAAGTCAGTGTTGCTGCAGTCACCAGTATACATAGAATGGATCTCACGCTCGTACTGGTTTTTACAATGTGACAGATCCTGCTTACGCTGACCACCACTCCATCCATCAGTAACAACATTCTCCTCACCTAATGTAATAAGTGTAGGATGTGAACTGAATGTTACAACCTGGTTCGGTGCATATGTGCTGCACTTAGCAAGGTAATGACCGATTGCATATGCCTTACCGATCGAATCGTTGGCGTTGCACATCGAACCAGATGTATCAACGATAGGAATTGCGTTGATCTTGATCTTCTCAATCTTGTCGAAGAACAGAACTGGATCGATCTTGTCACGATTCTTGTAGATATCGTAAACAGTTGCTGTCGATACATGCAGTTCCTTCTTACCAGAGCGTACATCTTCCAGGTACTTCTCGAATCTTGCCTTTGTGTCTTCCTTTGTCTGGAAGCGACGATAGTACTTAATCATCGCCAATGAAGGAACATGCTCGAACTTGATATCTCGTGTGTTCTTACGAGAAAGCTTATTCTCGGTTGTATTACACTTGATAAAGTGTCCGTACTGCTGCTTATTCATTCCCCAGTACTTTGCGATCTGTCTTGCGATCATCAGGTTCTTTGAGCTGTATCGTGGCATCCACTTCTTTACAAGCTCGTTACCGTTCTCGATTTCCTTCTTCAGGTAGTCGAGTATATTTGAATCGATGAAGTAATCCTGCTTCTTCGAATCGTAGATGAACAGATCGTCCACACGACCAGACTTCACAATGTCCTCAATTGAGCACTCTGCCATGTGCATGAGTACACGTCCGAGATCGCGTCTGCCGAGTCCGAGTCTTGGATCACGGATAAAACGTGCGAACATCTTGTCTCGATCTGATGTTCCGATGTTAGGTACTTCAGAAATATGATTCTGATAGTACTCCGTCAGGAACAAAATGTTCAGAAGGAGATCGTTACCAACCTTGGTGAATGCAACATCACCGTTCTCTGTTCTCTTGCTGTTGAATACTTCCTGTAAATTCATAGCGTTTCTTTTGGTTTTGAAATTGACTTATTGATTTTTCCTTTGCAAATATACAACTTTATTTTGAACTGAGAAAATAAATTGGCAACTTTTTTAAAAATATTTTAGATCACTTACAAACTTCCTCAAGACAGTGAGTCAATTCATTGGAATATTCATCAAATTGCCTAGTGTTGAAAATCCAGTTTCCTCTTTGTTTTTCATCCTCACCATCATAATGGATATCAATCATCTTATAGATCCTGCACGGTTTTGGCTGCAGAACAATAACACGGTTACTTAGATATACAGCTTCCTCGATACTGTGTGTGACATTTATAATTGTTGGATCCAGATCAGACTCATAAAAGATCTTAAGAATAACGTTCTGCACTTCTCTTTTCATCTTAATGTCAAGTGCTCCAGTAGCCTCATCAAGAAGAATAATTGGTGAATTGCACGCAAGCGATCTTGCTATGCTTACTCGCTGAAGCTGTCCACCAGACAATGAACTATTCTTTGCATACTTATCCATATGTTCTGTCAACCCAACGATATTGATTAACTCCATAGCTTTCTTCTTTGCCGTATCATTATCGATTCCTCTTATCTTCATTGGAAGCATAACGTTTTCAAGAACTGTCATCCATTCATAGTTAGAATATGTCTGGAATACCATAGGTACACGATCACACTGGTTTATATCCTTATCATATATCTTTATGTCACCTTTAGGTATCTTTGACAGACCAGCAATTGCTCTTAGTAACTGGCTTTTACCACAGCCACTACCGCCCATAACGGAAATAAGCTGTCCTCTTCCAACAAAGTCTGGAATAGTCAGATTGAAATCCTCGAACAACCTGTACTCGTTTTGTTCACCTTCATTGAATATCTGTGTAAGATGTTCGATCTTGATTACGTCGATCGATCCATCCCCTCTATTATTAAATACTTTATTTTCCTCTGTTGTAGGATGCAAGTCAACAATTTGTGGTTGTACTTCAACAGTAGGAGCAACAATTGTTGGCTGCTCTTTCTGCATGAAAATATCAGTGTTTATATTGCTTCTTTCCATTACTTTCTATGATGTTTAAAAATTACTGGATCCATTACTCTAAACAGCGAGTCCTGTATAATACCTATAATTACTATAACGAACAACAGTGCATATACTTCAGGGATACAAGACTGCCTGCTGAACACACCAATCATTGCACCTACACCACCATCCCTGTTTATATTCTCTGCGATAGTCACATATGTATATGAAACTGCTGTAAGATTACGGATGTCACAATATACACGTTCCATTACATAAGGCCAGTATACGTATCTGAACATATCCCATTTACCCATTCCTATCGTGATTGCAGTCTGAAGATAAACGTTATCCTTAGCATTATTAGGATCCTGAAGTTCCATTACCCTTTGTGCTACTGCTGGAAGAATGTATATAAGAATACCAACCGCCAGGAATGTTGCTTTCATATTGAATCCTAATCCTAGTGATGCTACGAACAGACCTGTTGTTGCAGGAAGTGCAAGGAACCTTAATCCTTCAAGTGGCTTCTGGAACATTGATCTTGGAATAGGATATATTCCTATGATGAAACCAAGTGGTATTGCTATTGCAAGTGCGATGATATATCCAAGTATGTTCAATGATACAGTATAACCAATATTTCCAATCAGGTTATAGTTCATGAACAGATTTGGTATAGAGCAAAGCATATCAACAGGGTTTGGTAGGATCTTATTTGAAACTATCCCTGTTATTGCAACCAGATACCATAAAAACATTACACAGATTCCTCCAATGATACCAGCTATCGCCATATCCTTACTTGAAGGAGATCCTCCGAATTTGAACAGTTCTCTCATTGTATTAAAAATAAAGTGGAGTCCCGAAGAACTCCACTGTTAAACTTAGTCTTCGATTAAGTTGAAATCTGTTGTACGGTAATTCTCATTAGAACCGTTAACACCATCCTTTACAGCCCTCTTTGGACCATTACCAACAACGATGAAGCGATTCTTATTCATTCCGTATTCTTTGACAAGGTAATCAACAACAGCCTGTGCTCTCTTCTTTGAAAGTACTACATTAGAGTCATAGTTACCTGTGTTATCTGTATTACCTTCAACCCTGATACGAGAGTTAGAGAACTGCTGTGCGATGTCTACAAACTCACGATCGATGATTGCACGAGCCTCATTGTCAAGTGTATATCCTGCTGTAGGGAAGTTGATTGTAACCTTCTTGTTAGAAATTGCAGCAACTGTTTCCATTTCCTCTGTTGGTGCTGTGAATTCTTTAGCCTTTGTACCAGTCTCATCCTGTTTGTTATCAAGGTTGTTACTCTCAAGCAGGCTTTCAATAATTCCTGTATATGCAACCTTATTCCATGAAAGTGGTGCTTTACAAAGTTTCAATCCAGAATATGTGATTGACATCTTCTTATAAATACGCTCACCAGTCATACCATTATATGTGGAATTAAGTCCCATCCAGTTAGCCTCATCTGAAAGTGTTGCATAATTGATCTTAGATGAACTTGCCAGTGCGAAATCAACGTCAGTCTCGAAAGCCTTTGCGAATACATTTGCACCTTCATTGAAAGCATCCTTATTATACTTTATCTCGGAATTAGCCCACAGGATAGCCTCAACGATTTTCTTAGCCTTGTCGAAATTCTTATCAAGCCACTCTTTCTTGGCAATAAGTCCGTCAGTAACCAATGTATTAGCCTGTGCGGTTGATGTAAGAACCTTTGATCCCTTTACAGCCTTGATACAATCTTCATCGTCTGGTGCCCAAACACATGCTGCATCAACCTGCTTTGCAGTAAATGCATCTCTTGCATCAAGTCCAGATCCTACCTTAACCATCTTGATATCATCCTGTGAAAGACCAGATGTCTCAAGTGTATTGATTAACAATGTATGAGATGCAGTACCCTCAGCAAAAGCTACAGTCTTTCCTTTAAGATCTGATACAGTATTGATCGAGCTGTTCGCAACAAGAGCATCAGCACCAGCACTGAAATTAAGAAGCATGAAATATTTCATGTCTGTCATTGTACCAGAAGCACTCATCTCAACAGGTAGTGCATCAAGTGTACAATATGCAATCTGAGCTTCATCATTCTTAAGTGCTGCTCTTGAAGCCTCAAAATCATCCATGATAATGATCTTCAGCTTCAATCCGAACTTCTTTGAGAAGTATGAATCATCAGTACCCTCAAGACCACCATTACCCCAAACGATCGGTTCAAACCCACAATATGTGTTCACCATGATCGTAGCATCATAATCACTGCTTGAGAAAAGAGAACTTCCACCAACACCGTTTGTTGATAACTTGCTGCTTGCAAAATAAAGTCCAGTACCTACGATTGCAAGGATTACAGCAATCACACAAATTTTACCAAATGTCGTTAACTTGTTAAACATAATTGTTTGATTTTAAATGTTATTATTTTCTTTTTATTCTTAAATATTAGAAGTATTTGTTCTGAACATTTACTGGTTCATTTACGGTAAACTCAACAGGTATTGCACCGTCAACCTGACTTGGAATTGCCTTGAAAGACTCAAATCCGTTAGTGTCAAAGTTTGCAATGATAGCATCAACCTTGCTTGCATTCTGCATAGACGTAATATCATAGTTGATAAGGATGTCGTTAGATCCGTCCAACAGACGATTCATCTCGGCAATACTGTCATTGATTGTGTCTGATACAACATTGAGTGCCATCTGTTCCTCCATTGACTGTGTAAGCCATGTACTGCTGAAGATAGATGTGATTGACTGAACAGCACTACGCATCTTCTTTGCCTGTTCGTATTCGTCCTTCTTGTGTTCAACTGTGCTTTCAGCTACGTTGATCTTTGCCGTTGCAGCAATCTCAAGCTTCTCAAGGATGTCAAGATACTTCTCTGTCTTAGCAATACGATCGGTTTGAGCTTTGATCTGACTGTCAAGCATTGATACGTTATTTTGAGCGACAGTAAGCTTTCCGTTCAAAGCCATTCTTGTCTTGTCATCAGTATTCGAATCAGTAAGTTTCTTCTTGATAACCTTTACTTGTTCAATATTATTCTGGAAATCCTTCTTGTATTCCTCCTGCTTGCTCTTCATACCGACAAGGATCGATCCAATGTCTGTAATTTTCTGCTTGACAGTAACAAGTTTCTTCTTCATTTCGGAAATACTGTTTTCAAGGATAGCAATAGGATCGATCTCTACGATTAATCCAGTAATCTTCCTACAAATCTGAAGGTACATCAGCTTCAGGATTTTCCTCATTTCAGGGCTGAATGCAACATACAGCACACAACCCAATCCCATCATCATGAGTGTAAGTGTGAAGATGTTCTGAGTGAATGTAATAAGATAAGGAAGAGCTTTATACGTTCCATAAAGGAGTGATCCTCCCATTACCCACAGACCGACCTTTCCGAGTGTTCCACCTGGCTGTTTCCAGAGATCGATCGCTTTGTTCGTTGTCGTTGTAATATCGTTCATTCTTTTAAATATTTAAATTAGTAACCTTCTGTTTGTCAGAGTTAAGCGTGTTGATTACTGACTGTACACTATTCTGGAAAACATTTTCCTTAGCCTGGAGTTCGTTCTGATCCTGTGTTACTTCTTTTTCTAGTGTAGCAATATCATTATTGATAGATTCATACTTTTTCTTGAGTTCATCAATCTGTGAAAGAATCTCAGCTGCGCTATTCTTCATGTTGTTGATTGAGTTAATCTTCTGATCGATCTTTGATTTTCTGATCTGTTCAGATTCTTTCATTCCTTTCTCCTTTTCATCGTTTACGATATCAATATATGTATCGATTGAAGAAAGGATAATATCCTTTGAGAATTCTGGATATGAACGTTTAAGTACGTTGAATGCACCTTTCATCTGCATTGATTCGTCTGGTGTAATATCAACGAGACCTGCAGCTGTATTCTTGAACTCGATGTAGTCAGGTCCTGGCAGATTCTTAGCGATGATCATATCCCATATTTTCTTCTCGATTTCTGGATCTGATATACCGCTGTTCTGTGGTGTAGGAGACTGCACTACCTTTGATGTATTCATCTGAATCATACTTTCAGATGTTGGTGACACTTCTTTGGCAACCACTGGCTGTTGAGTGGTTTCCTCTTCCTGTTTAATGAATAAATCCTTAAATGCCATTATCGTAATTAAATTAAACTTGTTCTACAATAGAATCGTATTTACCGTAATTAGTTAAACAGAAATCTATTGCTTCCTGTTTAGTGTTCTTTGTAAAATGAGCTGCATCTAGTTCTGCTGACATCTTTACACTGATGTCATATACTGCCTGAACATCGTTGTTCTCATTGATTTTCATTTGCTTTGTAATCCAGATTGATGGATAATTTTTCATAACTGTCTATTTTTGTTGTTGCAAATATACAACTTTATTATAAACTTTGAAAGTGATTAACATTAATTAACAGAAGTATCCTTCTTTACTGATATCTTATAATGTCCGTAGAAAGGAATTTCCTCTGTATAATAAAGGTCCATATTATTAATATCTTCACAGTTCTTACAATAAGGAAGTATATAGCCTCTTGTTAATCCATCAGCTGTCTTACCACAGTTTATACAAGTCCTAGCTGATATGTATTCGTACTTTGCTATAATCTTATTAACTTCTTCTGGAGCACCGTTATCTGACCAAACTAGAGAACCATATTTCTCTTTTATATCCATAATCCTATAATGGTATAACATTTTGTATCCACCAACATCAAGCAAAGCTTTCTTTATTTCCTTGCACATCTGCAGACCGAAACACTTTTTCCAACCATTATCCATAAAGTCAAGTTCACAGTAATCAGGTGTACAGAATATAATCTGAAGGAATACATCATGGAACCATTTTAATGACTTATACTGGATCCATTTCCATCTGTTCTTGACAGTCATCTTGAAATCTTCGTCAGCACCACCAAAATTATATGCTTCGCTTACAAGATCCTTAATCTTATCATGGATAGTCCAGTTATTATAATGAAGTCCTGTAAACCTATTCCTGGGATACAGGAAAGGGAATCTCACACACATGTAGATTGAATACAGTGTGTGAGTTACCTTATGGAACCAATATTTGATTTTATTTTTCAGATTTGTCTTCATCTTCCTCCCAGTAATGTTTAGCATCAGACCAATAATGCTTTACAATGTCATCATAAACTGTGAAACCACCATCCTTACGGATCTCTGTAAAAGCTTCCTTCACATTGTAGGACTTAGGTTCATCCTTTGCTGTCCAGTCACGATGCATATTATAAGGCTTGTCAAGCTGATATGATGACTTGTATGCATTCTCAGTAACACCATCAATATACATGCTGTATTCACCTTCATTCAAAGTGATTGTATGACGTGTTGAAAAATGATCCTTGATATACCACATGTATCTGTTGGCAAACGTTGTATCAATGCTGATACTTGAGTTATACTCAGAGAATATGCTGTTAAGATCATCTTCTGTGAATTCCTTTACTTCCTGGCTTGCACCACGTCCAGTATTTTTATAACCAAGGAATAGTGTCGGGAACCAATAATCTTTACCTTTAAGTTCCTTTGTAATCTTGTTTGTCAGCTCAACACCAAGATACTCAGGAATAAGATGCGCAACAATGTACTTCGATTTACGACTGTCATACCATCCGTTTTCCTTTGCGTCAACATTCATGAACCTATAGAAATCAGTAATGTTCTGACATTCCTTAAGCTTTGTTATAGATACACCAATACCGTCAACATACTTACGGAAAATATTGAGAAGCTTGTTATCCTTCATTACCGTATAACAATCATCAGCTTTAATTGTGACATTTACGATATGTCCAGCATTATGAAGATTCTTAAGGAATTCCTCAAGCCTGGGATAAAGAAGAATGTTTCCACCGCCAATTGAGAACTCAACACGATGACCGTTAATCATACCGATAACACGATTAAGGAATGCAAAGTCAGCATGCTTTCCGTTCTTTGTAGCATTCATATAACAGAACGGGCATCCGTGATTACAAGCATCAGTAATCTTAAGATCGATCAGTTCAGGATATTCTGGCACAATAGGATCTGGTGATGTTGCAAACCTGATTTTTCCACAGAAGCTGTCTCTGATACAATCTCTATCATCGTCTTCATCATCATATTTCTTTGACTGAACATAGTCTCTTGTATCTCCATATCCAACCCAGTAGTTACCATTCTTAGTTACACCGAACCTTGAATACTTTGAACCATATTCAACCATATCTGGATCTGGGCAAATATCATGATTTGCAATTGTTTCATAAACAAAATCAGCTTCATCTGATCCACCGACTATGATAATGTCGGGGTTTTCTATAACATTCTTAAGGTAGTCAACTGTAGCCTCTATATTATTCTTACCAAATGATAGACTTCCTCTGCAGTACATTCCGAAAATGTCATCACCTTCATCACTCATCTGATCCTTGATAAGTGGGAAGTATTGTTTCATCTCTGGGTAAATTCCAGACATAATCCTTACAAGAGCCTCATCATACATGATAGCTGCCAGGATATACTTAATTTTTGCCTGCTTTGATGCTGCAATCGTCCTTGTAAAACGATCATAGTAATTTACATCAAGGACATCAAGATCCTCAAAGACCTCACCTTCGTTGCGATAGATAAGTGAATGTGTGGAACTGCTATTCGTTGCAAGCCCCTTTCTGAAATTCTTTAGATAAACGATTTTCATAATTCTTTCTTATAATTGTTTTTGCAAATATACAACATTTTCTTGATAAATGAAAATATACTTATATCATAATACCATAAGAATTATATTGATAAAATTGAATTCTAGAAAAAAGTTCAATTTCAGGAATGTTGTGTTCTTTCCTGTATATATTGTCTTTTTGTATTCTGTTATTAATGTCTATAAGAATATCTTTCGCAAGTTTATTCAAATCATCACATTCATCAGACCACAACAAAGAGAAAGGCAAACGATATTGATATTTACCATTAAATGTAGGTCTTATTTCAACATTATATATTTTGCCCATTAATCCTCAACTAAATAGAATCCATACTTATTGCAGAACTTCTCAAGAATATTCTTTGCTGCATCAGAAACAAGCTTTTTAGCAGCAGATGATTCATCTGAACATATATGATATTGATCGATCTTTACACCAACCAATAATTTCTCCTTAACATATCCTCTGAAATCCTGGATTTCATCAATATCATTAATGAATTCCTGTAATGTTTTATCGGTCATACATTCTGATCGATCCTTGAATTCAGGAAGGAAATTCTTCAGATAGAAATATGAATGGCATTCAAGGTCATATGAATTTCTTTGAATATCAACATCAAAGCTACCTTGTTCCCAATAAATCTCAATCTCAATAAGATTCTTTTCTTCTGCGTTTCTTACGTAGTACACCATAACTAATTACTATTTAATATTTCTAAAACTTGTTTTCAAATCAAACCCATGAGAAACAATCTTTGTCTTGTTGTCTGGATTAGAAACTGGTTCCTTCTTGACAGACCATAGGAAATTCTCAATATCATTATATGTATTGATTATATTTAAATCATCATACCAAAATTTCAATATGTTGTGATTTAGTTTCTGGAATGATATACCTGTAACATAATGTATAGTCTTTGTATCCTTAGGTGATTGGAATTCCTTTGTGTTCTCATAATATGTACCATACAAGAAAAGGTCGTCATAATACTTCACGAATACTGGTGAATCTATCTTATAGAATATTTCCTCACATTCAACTTTCCAAGTATACATCTTCATGGCTTTTGGTAATCCGTTCTTATATGGATTAACCCTTACAGGATACTTAGGATATTTTGATTTCAGTGCATCTTGGACAAGCTTGCCGATATCGGCATAACAATCCTCTCCAGAAAGTATTCTTTGTGTAAGATCTGCTCCAGGAATAACGCTAATCCATTCGCTCATGTCAGTAACTGTAGTATAAAGATAGTTTATAACTGGCTGAGAATAAACATAAGGATATATACCGAATATGTATGATGATACATATATATCACCGTCCTTGTGTTTCCCCCATCCTGGACCATAACTATATCCATAATACCTGCTATAATATGGAATGCTGTTTTCTTTTATTCTGAACAGATCATCATAATACTTGTTAACAAGACCAATCTGTCTGACATAAGTTAAGTCAGCATCATGATCCTGTACCAGGTAATCGTAGAAATCCTTATATTTAGATATTATCTTCATTGGTATAAATTTGAATGTGCTAATGGATTTGCATTATTTAATTTATCATAAACCTGTTTATTCTTTGTGAATTCAAGCCCTGACAATCTAAGTGCTGATAAGATCTGATCGATCTCTTCTCCGTTCAAGTCAATTAACATAATTAATAATTTTTGTTTTCTATAAAGAGTTTCCTATCTCGTTTAGCTATCCTCAATCCTTTCCTTGAATATTTCAATACTTCCTTCTTAATCTTATTATCTACATTTATAAGATCAATGTTTTTTATAATGAATTCAAGGAATTCGATGGATCGATCACAGCTTTCAACGTCTACAAGAGAATCTGAACTTATCAGAGCAACAAGGAAGAAATACCTTGACTGTTCATTATTGAAGACGTTCGTCAACGATATAATCCTTCTATTGAAAGCAATAAGCTTATCATTTGTTTTGATCCCTTTCCAAAGTTTCTTTTCTTCTGTAGTCATATTAAAAATCAGTTATATCGTAGTCGTTATCGCTTTTCCATATAGTAATACTTTTCTTATCCATATCTTGTCCAGATTTATCAACCAAGAAAGATTGAACAGAACAGAAAGAGAAATCCTCATGCTGAAGCTGTTCTGCATTTTCCATTTCCTCGAATTCAGCAACAGTATGTCCATCACGATCGATCACAGTATTATAATATTCACAAAGTGATGCGTCATTGTAGTCATATCCTTCTTCTGGGCAATCA
>Ga0247610_10004028_pt1 | contig 15839 bp, 15 predicted proteins | sample 174DNAGHGhighgp2_FD_193483 | JGI IMG/M metagenome (GOLD analysis project Ga0247610, IMG submission 193483) | Sheep rumen microbial communities from Palmerston North, Manawatu-Wanganui, New Zealand - 1742 DNA GHGhigh gp2 | ecosystem: Host-associated > Mammals > Digestive system > Stomach > Rumen... | reverse complement strand
TTATCAGAATGAGGACTTTGGCGGTCAAGGTGGCTCACTATCCATGTGGAACTTCCACAATCTTCTGACTGAGGCCAACAAGTCCAGCTATATTGATAGCTACTTGCAGAGAGCCGTTAACGCTACAGATGTTGCCGTAGGGCTCAACAATGCCTTGCACGGTGATTCAACATACCAATGGTTTCTTGGTTAGTTGATAGAGCGGAGGGCATCACCTTATTATACTTAGGTGGTGACCCTCTTTTCTAATGTGTTCAATTAACGAGTGTGTTCAAATAAATCTCTGTAGGTCTATTGGGCACACTCTTTTTCGTTACCACTTAATACTTTGATTATTATGAGTACAACAACAGCAGTTATCTATGCCAGAGTCTCTTCAATAGGTGACAGGCAAAACACAGACCGTCAAATCTCAGACCTTCTAGATTATGTGAAATATCAGAATCTAGAGATTTCCAAGATATACGAAGAACATATTTCTGGAGCAAAGAAAAACAGTGAACGTCCAGTATTGCAGCAAGCTATTGAATACTGCAAGCAAAACAGAGTTTCCATCCTTTTAGTAAGTGAGCTATCCAGACTTGGAAGAAATGCCTTTGAAGTTCTGGCAACAGTGAAAGAACTCATAGATAGTGGGATCAATCTCTATATGCAGAAGGAACAACTCACCTTGCTTGATGCAGAAGGTAAACCAACTATGTTTGCACCGATAATGATTGCAACATTGTCAACATGTGCACAGCTTGAACGTGAAAATATCAAGTTCCGCTTAAATTCTGGAAGGAAACTATACATTGAAAGAGGTGGCAAACTTGGTCGCAAGGTTGGAAGTATCAAGACCACTGAACAAAAGCGTGAAGAGTACAGAGATATTATCAGCTATCTAAAGAGGGGCTACTCAGTAAGGAATATAGCTAAACTCTCTGGAAAAGGAATCTCTACTGTACAACGAATTAAAACAGAGTTTGCTCTGTAACCATTTCATACAGTCAGGTGCACATTTCGTACAAATTTGCAAAAATATCTGCTTGATTTCTTGCTTTTATCAGAACTAATCGCTATTTTTGCAGATGAGTTTCAAGTACCCAACGTGTTGGTGTGCGTTTTAATGGCTCAAACTTAGTAAAAAAGAGCGATTGACGTTTATCCTGTCATAGAATCTGGACAATTCTTAGCTACAAGGATAATGACAATATGCTCACATCGTTAGGATTATTGTACTCGTTATGATAAGTTCTAAGGTGTGGGCTATTGTTCATTGTTTGTAGCAGGTAGTCCAGAACCTTATGACGATAATGGCAATAGTCCCACACTCTTTAACAATAATCCGCTGACTTCTGGGGATTGGTTGGCTTAAAAGTCTAAGAACATGAGACTGATGACTAAAAATTGTTTCATTTTATTTGTTTTTATTATGTGTGCTGGATTTGTTTCAGCAAGAAATGAAATCATTACTCTGAAGCAGGGTGATCCTCTAATCTTATTACAGAAAAAGAAAACTGCCATTTTTGAAATTGATTATTCCCAAATGATTGTCACAGATGGGAAAGACCACGATAATGATATGCCTTTTTATGAATGGATGCAAGTTCAGGATGAGGATAATGATAAATGGACTGAAGATTGGATAAAAAAGGATAGTATAGCTTGTAACAAATCATTTCGAGACAAATTTAATGATGAGATTGAAGGAGGAATGAAGTTAACAAAGCTAGGAAAAGACTACAAAGTCACCCTTAGAATAAACATGATAAATTTTGGCAAAACAATAAACGTTACAAAAACTATTTTTCTGGGATTTTCTGGCGGATCAGCAAAAGCCAGTGGAGAATTAGAGATTCGTGACCTCAACAATGGCGAAGTTATGCTGATTCTTGCCTTTAAAGATCTTGTTGGAGAAGGTAGTATAAAACAAATTGGGCGACTAAAAGGAATATTTGAAAATCTTGGTGAGAAAATCAATGAAAATCAAAAAGATTATCAGGAAGAATATGAAAAGCAGCAAAAGAAAGAAGAAAAACTTCGCAAAAAAGAGCTAAAAAAGGCAGGGAAAAATAAGGAATAGACATATCATTATGTCCAACCACCCATTTCATATAATAATCGTAGTGAGTGGTTGTTTTGGCACCTATACATTAGAGCTGTGACATTTCCTCAGATATAATTGATTTATATACCCTTTAGTAAAAATGTCACCTTTGAATCGGCATCCCCTCAATGTAATTCTCAATCCTGAAAGCTGGCAGAGAAGTAATATCTTTAACTATAGTTACAATCAAAGACAAAGGAGCTCTTCAAATCGGGGGTTCCTTTGTTTATTTGTTGGGACAGAACATTTTTTTCAAAGCTACCCTATAAATGAGAGATAAATTTTCTAACACGAAAATACAGATCAAATCGACCGATTTTGACATTAACATTTTTTTGCTTTGACATCTTGAAGTTGACAGATACATTTATTACAGACAATTGAGGGGAAAGAGAAGATACTCAAAAGGTACTAGTTGCAATTTGTACTTTGGATTATTTTTCATGATTATATACTTTTATTTTTGTTCAGATGTTTTTCTTTTTTTCGTCTTCTCTGGAACCTCTTTTGTTTTTACCATGAAAGAGAAAACTTTTTTTCAAAGTTGCACTACAAACAAGGGGAAATATTCTAGGACTGAAAAAGGTACTTCATTCGCCGTATTCAGGTACACCCAAAAACCACTAATAAATAGTACTTGATATTGCAATCGGAATACTGGATAGTGGCTACTTTTATATGGTACAATTTCAAGAGACACTTGTCAAAGTAACACGCAGGAACTTCGGTTAGCTGTTGATTTTTAAAAATAGCTGGAGCACTAGAGAATCGTGATCCAGAAAATACTATGGAAATCCCTGTGAGATAATTAGGAGCCAAAATCAGGCTTCACTTCAATATAATCACCAGATAATCGGTTATCATTATATATTAAGACAAAGGAAGGTACTGTAAGGGTACTTTTCTTTTGATATATGGTGTAACTGAAAATTACAGATTATCTCCTTTATATAAGAAAATTGGAAACAAGTTACAAGATAATTTCGACACTCAAAATCGAATAATTCAGTAGATCGTTTTGTCTTAATATAAAATTTGATAACAAAAATGGCAGAACCATTAAAAATTAAATCTAATGACGGTTTTCTTCATTTAGAAGACTTGCCACACAACTGCATTTTTAACAAGGTTGTTACTGGTTGTGGTGGTACTACTGTTGTTTTACAGAACACAGAAGATTACGTGATTGCTGTTCCAACTACGGAGCTAATCATTAACAAGACAGATATTACTATGGCTGGTATCTCCAAACGTGACTATAATGGGATAAGGCCATTCGGACTATTCGGTAGGTTTGATGATGCCGCTGAACGTAAGTTAAAAGACTATTTGAACTGTTCTGGCATTAAAAAGATAATGTGCACCTACGATAAAGTACCGAAGTTGATGGAATACATTACACCATCCAGCAACGAATTGTTAGTAGATGAATACCAATGTTTACTAAAGGCTTACTCCTATAGACAAAAAGCTATCGATGGCGTTTTAGATAATTTCAGAGCATTCAAATCGTTCTGTTTTATGTCTGCGACACCGATCCTTCCATCATTTAAGCCTAACTGTTTAGCAGATGTGAAAGAGATACAAGCAAAATGGGATAAGAAATATGTGGATACATTGAAGGTGGAACTAAGACAGACCAACAAACCTTATTCTATGGCTGCAAATATCATCAATGATTATAGGCTACATGGCTTTTATGAGTTGAACGGCCACAAGAGCACCGAGGCTTTTTTCTTCATTAATAGTGTTAGAGATATTGCATCCATATTGAAGCACTGCAACCTAAGCAATGACGAGGTAAGAATAATCTGTGCAGACAATAACGAGAACAGAGAAAAACTAATCGGATATGACATTAGTAACAGTCACAGTGATAACAAGATGTTCAACTTCATTACATCTAAGTCCTTTGAAGGTGTAGATTACCATAGTGAGACTGGGATATGCTTTGTTGTCAGCAGTTCTTCTAATCCTCATACTCAGGCCAGCATAGACACTGATATTCCACAGATTGCTGGTCGTATCAGAACCAAAGATAATCCGTTTAGGAATCACTTAGTCCATATCTTCAACACTACCTATAAGAAGCTGAATCTGGATATGACTTATGAAGAAATGAAAGAGAAAACAGAAACTGCTATTAGGACAGCTTATGATACCGTTGATTTCTTTAATCGTGCTCCCACCAAAGCAATTAAAGATAACCTGAGAGAGAATCTGAAACATGACCTCAACAACCTGTACATGAAATATGACAAGATTAAAGACGAGTTCATCATCAATGACATTCTGCCCAAACTGGAACTATACAATTTCCAGATAAACCAAGAAATCTACAAGAACGGAGCAAGTGTGGCCAGAGCTTACGAGGAGATTGGTACAGATGTCAGACAAGATGACTACAAGAAACTTGACACGAAAGTAAATTTTGCAGACAATAAGATTTCATTTAAAGATGCTTTCCTTAAATATGCTGAGCTGATTAACGATAATCCTCATTCTCCTGCACTCTTATTTCTAGAACAACTACAACCATTAGTAAAAGTTGCTTATGAAAAGCTAGGAGTTGAGAAAGTGAGGAGTCTAAGATATGTCAAAAGGGCTATTGAAGTAGCATTAAAAAGTCTGGATGAAGATAAAACCATGGAGCAAAAATTAGCTATGATGATGGTTGGGCTTATCCCTACAGGAACCACTATAACGGTTGCCTTTGCTCACAAATTAATGGAGCAAGCATATCATTAGCTAGAACTGTCACGAACACCGAAGTCAAAAGCCCTTCACCAGTGGTTTGATTGTTCAGACCCATATAGCAAACGGATAGATGGTAAACCGACTAAAGTAGTAGATGTTTACCATTCGAAGTTTATCTTTGACTCTATACAAAACACATGATGGCTATGTTGTACTTCATTAAAAGCTATGACTATTGTAAGGTGGGCTATACCAAAGATTCAAAAGCATTTTTTGAGAGAATGAGAAAGTACCTGACACACAACCCATCATTTCAGATATTAGATATACGAAAAGGGAAACTTGAAGATGAGAAGATGATCCACACACTGATACCAAAAGAGCTATATCATTATGGTGAATGGTGTGTCTGGGATAAAGAGATTGCATAGATCTGGCTGGACTATTTCCAGATAAACCCACAGGAAGGACTTGAAGAATACTTCTATACAAGGAATAAGAAAGCTAACAAGGCTATCGTTTTGAGATTTCAAAATTCGCCATATCTGAATTTCATTAGATATTTCAGCACAGAGTCCAATTTGGATTTATCAGAATCATAGGGCGCAAAATGGAGAGTCCATTAAGCGAATAAATGAGGCTACCATGATTATAGAGGGGACATAATTCGTTAAAAAGACGAGTTATATCCCCTTTCTCATTTTTGTCACCTAGTTTATATATGATAGTGCCAAATACCACAGAATTAAAGATGCTTGATTATTTGCATCAGGATCGTTATTTTTCAATCGGATAATTCTTCTATTTCAAAAAGAATCACTAAATTTGCAACATAAATAGTGGAAATGTTGACCTATAGTTGACCTCTGACCACTTTAGAGATCTATAACATGCTGATAATGAGATTTCAATTAGATAAAAGAGAACTGCCTTCTAAGCAGTAGGTCTTGGGTTCGAGCCCCAACCGAATCACGAAGGGTGATTCCCCGACAGTTTTCTGTCAACGGAATCACCCTTTTTTGATGGGATATCAAAACGTCAATCGAGTCCGAAGAGAATCTTCAGTCCACCGTCAACACCTGAGAAGCCCATAAAGGCAAGACTCAGCAAACCTGCAGACAACATGACGATAGCCATACCCTGCATACCCTTAGGAACCTTTACCAGTTCCAGTTGTTCACGCATACCTGCAAACACCGTCAGAGCAACGCCAAAACCGATAGCAGTAGAGAAAGCATAAACAATCGATTGTAATAGGTTGAAATCTTTCTGAATCACCAGGATAGCTACACCCAACACGGCACAGTTGGTAGTAATCAGAGGCAAGAAGATACCTAGTGCTTGATACAAGGCTGGAGACACTTTCTTCAAGATAATCTCTACCATCTGAACCAATGAGGCTATCACCAGAATAAAGGCAATCGTCTGCAGGTACTGCAGATCGAAAGCGTCAAGTACGAACTTTTGTACAAGATAGGTCACGATAGTAGCCAATGTAAGTACGAAAGCAACAGCAGCAGACATACCCAGCGAGGTGTCAATTTTCTTGGAGACACCGAGGAACGGACAGATTCCCAAGAACTGCGACAACACGATGTTGTTCACAAATATCGCGGAAATAAAAATCAATATATATTCCATAATCTTATGCTTTCTTTAGTTTGTTGACAATAGCAATTAAGAATCCCAGTGTGATAAATGCTCCAGGAGGCAGTACAAACAGCAGGATGTTATAAGTCTCCGGAAGTAAGGTGAAACCGAATACGGATCCCGATCCGAGAATCTCACGACAGATGCCCAGCAAGGTCAGTCCCAAAGTAAATCCGAGGCCAATACCTATACCATCGAAAAGAGAAGCCACAGGTGACTGCTTGGCTGCAAAGGCCTCTGCACGACCAAGGATGATACAGTTTACTACAATCAGTGGAATGAACAGGCCAAGGGCTGCATCAATATCAGGCAAGAATGCTTTGATCACCAGTTGCAGGATGGTCACGAAGGCAGCAATAACAACGATAAAGACAGGAATACGTACCTTATCCGGAGTCATGTTCTTCAAGCTAGAAATCACAAAGTTGGTGCAGATGAGCACCGCCATTGTGGCAAGTCCCATGGACATACCGTTCATGGCAGAGGTGGTAGTGGCCAGCGTTGGACACATACCCAGCATCAGGACGAACGTAGGATTCTCCTTGACGATGCCGTTTTTAATGATATCTACGTAACTCATAATTACTTCAATTCTTCAATTCTTCAATTTTACACATTTCTATTTACTCTGCCGGTGTGTTCTTATAGGCCTTATAAGCATTGTTAACCGCCAAAAGGAACGCACGACTGGTGATGGTTGAGGCAGTGATTGCATCCACTTTTCCTCCATCTTTGGAAACAATGAGTTCCTCAGCAGGATTCTTACCGATGATATCGCCTTTCTCACCTTTTTGGAACCATTTGTCTGCTTTAGCTCCCAGTCCAGGAGTCTCAGCATGCTCCAATAGTGTATAACCAAGGATATTACCCTCTGGGTCAAAACCCACCAGTACCTTCAGGTCGCCACCAAAGCCCATTGTTGTACTCTGAACGGCAGCGCCCAAATCGTTGCCTTGTGCGTCTTTAACCTGATAAATGATATAGGTCATTTCCTTACCCTTAGCATCGTTCTGTTTCACCTCGTCGGTCTTCGCAACAGTCAGATCACTGACACCCATCACCGATTTGATACCATCAGCCAGTGCCTTCTCCTTCTGTTCGTTTATAGGACCAGAGGTTAAGTGGTTCACATAGGCGAGAACACCGCCCATAATAACTGCCACTGCCGTGAGTGCCAGCACCATATTCGTCAAAGATGATTCTAATTTCTTCATAACTTCTTCTACTTCTTTGCTGGCACTTCACCGAAGCGCTTGGGTTTTACATAATTGTTGATAAGCGGTGTGAACGCATTCATAATCAGAATAGCGAACGACATACCTTCTGGATAGGCACCCCAGTTACGGATGACTACTGTCAGGAAACCGATAGCCACACCATAGATAATCTGTCCTTTAGCTGTCATAGGCGAAGTCACATAGTCGGTTGCCATAAAGATGGCACCCAGCATCAGACCACCAGAGAGCAGTACGGCGATAGGATTGGCATATACAGGGTTAGCTACGTGTAGCAGTCCACTGAACACGAACACCGTACCAAGGATACTTACAGGTATATGCCAGGTAATAATCTTCTTCCACAACATATAGGCAAGACCCAATAACAATGCTAAAGCACATACCTCACCCAACGCACCTGCACCGCCAGCAAGTGAATGATCACCCAGCAGCAAAGAGAGTGAGTCGGGCAGTTGATTGAGTTTCGACACATCACCATCCTTGATGGCCTGCTTCATAATATAAAGAGGAGTTGCACCGGTCTCAGCATCCAGATAGCTTGTCAGCTGACCTGCTTTAGGCCAAGAGGTCATCTGTGCAGGGAAGGCTACCAACAGGGCAGCACGTCCCACAAGGGCTGGGTTAAACAGGTTACATCCCAGTCCACCAAAAGTCATCTTTGCTACACCGATAGCAAATAGTGCACCAATGATGATGATCCAGATGGGGAGATTGGAAGGCATATTAAAGCCAAGCAACAAACCCGTGAGTACCGCAGAACCGTCACAGACGGTAGTACGGGGATTCTTCAACATATATTTATTGATAGCCCACTCAAAGAAGACGCAGGCAGCCACGCTCGTTGCACAGACGATGGCAGAACCGATGCCAAAATAGAAGAACGAGACGAGTAGCGCAGGCAGCAAGGCGATAATCACACCATACATATTGCGCTCCACGGTATCTGTTCCGTGTGCATGTGGCGATAATGAAACAATTAATTTTCCCATTGTATTTATATCTTTTTACTTTTTTCTTTGATTATTTGGCTGCTCTGGCACGAATGATACCCATCACAGTCGACTTACCCAGACGGATATTGTCGAGCAACGGACGATGAGCAGGACAAGTAAACTGACAGGAACCACACTCGATACAAGAGGTGATCATCTCGCCTTCCACCTTCTCCCACATATGTTTGGACGAAGCAGTAGCCAACAAGTAAGGCTCCAGCCCCATCGGACATGCTGAAACACACTTAGCACAACGGATACAGGGATCGGGCTCCTTACGTAAGGCTTCTTCTCCAGAGATGATGGTTACGGAGTTGGTGCCTTTGCAAATTGGCACCTCAATAGAGGTCAGTGCCTTACCCATCATGGGTCCTCCAGCAAGCACTTTGTTGTCGCCTTCCGGCATCCCTCCGCACACCTCTATGAGGTCTTTCATCTGTGTACCCATACGCACGAGGAAATTGCTAGGTTTAGCCAGACGCTTTCCTGTCACGGTCGTATAGCGTTCAAAGAGCGGTTTGTTCTTCATCACAGCCTCATAGACAGCGTAAGCCGTTCCTACATTCTGAACGATGGCGCCCACATTGACAGGGATAGCAGGAGGAGCAGGAACCTGACGACGAATCACAGCATCCACGAGCTGTTTCTCACCACCTTGCGGATAACGCTGCTTCAAAGGCACCACCTCCACGTGATATTCGCTACTTCCGAACACTTCCTGACATTTCTTATCGAGTAGCTCGATAGCCTTGGGCTTGTTAGTTTCGATACCGATATAACCGGTGCTCACTTTCGCTCCCTTCATCAGCAGTTCCAGACCTACGAGAATCTCATCAGCGTGCTCCATCATCAGTCGGTAGTCAGCTGTGATATAAGGCTCACACTCTACTGCATTGATAATCACGCACTCAGCTTTTGCTGTAGGTGGAGGACAGAGTTTGATAAAGGTGGGAAAACAAGCACCACCCATACCAACGACACCAGCATTCTTAATACGGTTCACAATCTCCTCGGGTGTCAGTTCTGGGTGGTCTTTCACCAACTCCAGCTTATCAGAGCAATCAATCGTCTCTTCCCACTCGTCACCTTCTACATTAATGATAATCACCGGCTTACGATAGCCAGTAGCATCGATCGCTGTATCAATCTTGAAGACTGTTCCAGATACGGAAGAGAAAATAGGTGCAGAAACAAAACCGCCAGCCTCGGCAATCATTGTACCCACCTTCACCTTGTCGCCTTTGGCAACAATAGGTTTGGCTGGAGCACCGATATGCTGAGAAAGGGGGAATATAGCCTGCTTTGGCAAGGCAGCCACTTGGGTAGCCACCTCATGTGAGAGTTTATTTTCCTCTGGGTGAATACCACCAATTCTAAATGTTCTAACGTTCATCATGCTTGTTCCTCCTTTGCTTTAGGTTGAACCGGCTCTGCCGGCTTTTCCGGGATTACCGGAGTTTCTGATTGGGATTGTGGTGCAGCCTTCGGGGCCTCTTCAGCAGGAACTTCAGGCTTTGGCTTAGGAGCAGGGAAGTTCACGGCATGAATAGCTTTCGTAGGACAAACAGCCACGCATTTACGACACAGGCGACATTTGTTGAAGTCAATGTACGACACATTGTTCTCGATGGTAATAGCACCGAAGGCACACTCCTTCTCGCATTTTCCACAACCGATACATGCCGACTTACAAGCCTTCATTGCCACCGGACCTTTATCTTTGTTCACACAGCTGACGAAGACGCGACGTCCTTTGACACCTTTCTTCCTCAGTTCGATGATATGACGAGGACAAGCCTTCACGCAGGCACCACACGAGGTACACTTCTCCTCATCAACCTCGGGGAGTCCTGTCTCGGGATTGATGTGGATAGCATCAAACTGACAAGCCTCCACACAGTCGCCACATCCTAAGCAACCGAATCCACAGGCTGTCTCACCAGCGCCACAAGCATTCATGGCTGCACAGTTTCTCAGTCCCGAGTACTCAGCAATCTTCGGACGAAATTCACAGGTTCCGTTGCACCTTACTACGGCTACCATCGGCTCGGAATTAGCAATCGCCATTCCCAGCAAATCGGCAACCTGTCCCATCACAGCCTGTCCACCTACGGGACAGAACAACCCATCGAGGCTTCCTGCATCAGCGCCTTTCACCAGCGCATCAGCCATACCGCCACATCCAGGGAATCCACATCCTCCGCAGTTTGCACCAGGCAACACCTCGTTGACCTGTGCGATACGGGGATCTTCATACACAGCGAACTTCTTGGAGCAGACATACAGCACAAGCGCTGCAATCAAGCCAATAGCTCCAAGCACAATCACTGCCATCAAGATGAAATCCATAATTGTAATTTGTTTTAGTTTATAAATTTGTTTAACGATCTTCCAATGTAAAGGCCAACTTCTCACGAAGACGTCCCCTCAGAAAATATAGTATAATATAATATGGAATCATCGCAGTCAGTCCTGCAAGTGCTGCCCAGGCTTCATCTACCCCTAGCAGCGTCATGAGGACCACAACACCTACCAACAGCAAGAATGGGATGCCAAAGCCTAATAGTAAGGCGTGAGCAGCCACTTGAGGTGAGGCACAGACGACCACCGGCATACCTGGTTTCAAGTCCTTTCCCGTCGGCATCTGATAGACGTCCACAATCTTTTCTTTTGCTTCCGAGGCATGACAATGCCCCGCTACTTTACATCCGGCACAGGCAGAGGTCTGGAGAATACGGACACGGATGCATCCATCCTCTACAGATTCCACAACTCCTGCATGTTTGATTTGATGACTCATGTTAATTAACTTCGCAAAGGTACTGATTTTATTTGGTTAAAACAAGAAATCGAACAATATTTTTATAAAAATGCACAGATTCTTTTGTTGTTCCAAAACTTTATTATACTTTTGTAGCTGTCATTTTAAAGCAAACATCATGAAAGCCAGCGAACAAACTGTTCAACAAATCGATCGTGCGATCCGTAAGATAGCCGACAAGTTTCCTCCTTCTGAAGAGGCCACCCTTCTTACTGACATCCACCTGCGTGTAAATCAAGATACAGGTGAGCTGTTAGCCTACGATGATGATGACGAAGAGATCAACCGTTGTGTCATCGACGAGTGGATAGACAACAAGAGTGACCATTTCTATCAGGAGATTGTCCCTGTGATTCGTAAGCGCATCGAACAGTTGAGTGAGATTACCGACCATATGTCGATTCTCAAGCCCTACTCTTTCGTATTGGAAAATGACGACAAGGAAAATATTGCTGAGCTCTATGTAGTCGACGACGATACCGTCATCATTGGCTCGGATTTAATGGAAGATCTCGATAAGGATCTGGACAATTTCATCGAAAAACTACTGAAAGAGTAGTCTGTGGAAAACTTTTTTGAAGAAAAAACCGAAAAAGTTTGGTGATATCGAATAAAGTGTTTACCTTTGCACCCGCTTAACAAACGATGCACCCGTAGCTCAGTTGGTAGAGCACCTGACTCTTAATCAGGGTGTCCAGGGTTCGAGCCCCTGCGGGTGTACAAGAGGTGGCAGTGACCACCTTTCTTTTTGAGATATTATGATGCACCCGTAGCTCAGTTGGTAGAGCACCTGACTCTTAATCAGGGTGTCCAGGGTTCGAGCCCCTGCGGGTGTACAAAGGAAGGGAAAGCCGTTTGCCGATATGGCTCAGTTGGTAGAGCAACGCATTCGTAATGCGTAGGTCCCCGGTTCGAGTCCGGGTATCGGCTCTTTCGAGGCGGTTGCGAGCATGCGGAATTAGCACATCGGTAGTGCACGGGCTTCCCAAGCCTGGGAGGCGGGTTCGATTCCCGTATTCCGCTCTCCCCCGAAAAAGCACATGAGCCACCTGTCCTACAAGGTGGCTTTTTTATATTGGTTACGATGAATAAGACTAGAAAGACTTTTGTCATCATCTATTGTATCATCCTTGTACTGACAACCATATCAATAATTGCCGGCATTCAAGGATGGAACAAATATCAGGAATATCGTTTTTTTGCTGCCGATACTATTATTTCTACCAGTCGTCCACTCGTGATAGCCATTCCTCGTGTACAGACCGACTCTCTATTGACACCCGAAAAGAAAGCCGAACGAGAAGAACTGGAGTATTACCTTGCGCGCCATAATGTAAGGGATGATGGTTATGAGATGGTAGCCAACTACTATACTCGTTTGGTATCTGACAGTGTGAAAATGCGCAACCTACCCGACTTCCATCTCTGGAATATTGGACGGTGGCAGGGGCTTGCCCATGATGGCTTGGGTATGACGTGTGACAGTACCAACACCTTGGTAGCTGTTATCTGGCGCCAGGACAGCATTACCGAGGGAGTACGCATTGACTCTACAGGTTATTATCGCGGTGGGCTCAACCAACACTTGTATGCATCAGGAATTGGTTGGCGACAGTCGCCCGACGGTACCTATTACGAGGGAAACTGGTATGACGGTCGACCTCACGGATTTGGTTTCCTTGTTCATGGTGCACGTCAAATCAAGGCTGGTGAATGGAAAGAGGGACGATTCCGTGGTGAACGCATGAACTATACCACAGAACGCATCTATGGTATTGACATCTCCCGTTATCAGCATGGCAAGGGACGAAAGAAATTCCCTATTCTCTGGAATCGTTTGAGGATTACCAATCTGGGACGTATGACCCAAAAACGCATCATGGGTAAGGAGGATTATCCGGTATCGTTTGTCTATATCAAGTCAACCGAGGGAACCACCATCCGCAATAAGTTCTTTGTGCAAGACTATATGGATGCCCGTAAGCATGGTTTTATGGTAGGAGCCTATCATTTTCTCTCTCTGAAGAGTGATGCTGCGCAACAAGCCCTTTATTTCACGCGTAACACATTATTTAAAAAAGGAGACTTCCCACCGGTACTTGATGTCGAACCAACACATGCGCAAATTGCCCGTATTGGCGGTCCGGAGGAGATGTTTAAGCGTGTTCGTATCTGGCTCAAATATGTGGAGCGGTATACTGGAGTGAAACCGATTCTTTATGTGGGACAGTCGTTCGTCAACCGTTATCTTCCTGAAGCCCCTGACTTGATGAAAGACTATAAGATATGGATTGCCCGTTATGGGGAGTTCCGTCCCGATGTTCATCTGGTTTACTGGCAACTCTCTCCCGACGGTAGAGTCGAAGGTATTCACGGCGATGTGGATATTAACGTATTCAATGGCTATCAACAGCAATTCAATGACCTGATTGAGCATGACCGCATCCAATAATGTTCTCATCAGTATTGCCTCCAACCACGAGGCTCAGCAACATCTGGCTCAGGGCATTGCTATGTTGCGTGAACATATCCATCAGATGGAACTCACCAAAGAACTGTGGACAACTCCTGTCAATAGTTTGTCGTCCCAACAGTATCTCAATCAACTGGTACGAGGTACTACCCCCCACGATGAAGGAACTCTCAACCGTTTGCTCAAAGAGATAGAATACTGTTGCGGTCGACGTCCAGAAGACAAGACGACAGGACGTGTGGCCCTCGATTTGGATATCCTCGCTTTCAATGGACAACGACGACATTTGAACGACTGGGACAGGGAGTACGTCAAACGCCTACTTCAGGAATTCTGAGTTGACCCTTTCTAAGTACTGCATCTCCCGAAGGATACGAGATTGTCTGCGGTACATATAACGACTGGGCGACTGGGAATTGAAACGGATGGGGTTTGGTAGTGATACGGCAATAAGTGCACTCTGTGCCCTACTTAGGTCTTTTGCCTCACAACCGAAGTGTTCCTTGGCCACCGCCTGTGCCCCATAGATACCATCTCCCATTTCAATACTATTGAGATAAACCTCCATGATTCGTTCCTTCGACCACATGAGTTCGACGAGTCCAGTGAAATAGACTTCAAACCCCTTCCGCAACCACGATCTGCCTGGCCATAGGAACACATTCTTTGCCGTCTGTTGTGAAATGGTACTGGCTCCTAATTTTTGTTTCTCTGGGTGCTTGACATTTCTTTCCACCGCATGCTCGATGGCTTTGAAGTCAAAACCATGATGTTCAAGGAAGCGAGCATCCTCACTGGCCATCACAGCCATAGGCAAATGACGGGCAATCTGATCGATGGGCACCCAGTCGTGTCGCATCTTGATTTCTTTTCCCATCTTCACTTGTTGCACACAACGGATCACCATCAGGGGGGTGATAAATACGGGTATAAAACGGAATGCCACCACTGCCAGAATCGTGGAACCGAAGAATGCTACAAGTACCCAGCGGATGAAAGCTCGTATCTTTTTGACAATCATTTGTAGGCCGTTTGTTGTTAAATTTACTTGTTTCAAGCGGCAAAGTTAATGGTTTTATTCAGAATATGGTACGTTTATTATTTTTTTTTGTAATTTTGCAGCAAAATACGAATAACAACAAAGTAATATGGCTAAAGAACTCAAAGAATTAACAAAGAGAGCCGACAACTATAGCCAGTGGTTCAACGACCTGGTTGTCAAGGCTGACCTTGCAGAGCAGTCCGCTGTGCGAGGATGTATGGTCATCAAGCCCTACGGCTATGCCATCTGGGAAAAGATGCAACAGCAATTGGATAAGATGTTCAAGGAGACAGGTGCACAGAATGCCTATTTCCCCTTGCTCATCCCCAAGTCGTTCCTGTCGCGCGAGGCTGAGCATGTAGAAGGCTTTGCCAAGGAGTGTGCTGTGGTGACCCACTACCGTCTGCGTGCCAAGGAAGATAAGAGTGGCGTAGAGGTCGACCCAACGGCTAAGTTGGAGGAAGAACTGATTGTTCGTCCTACCAGTGAAACGATTATCTGGAACACCTATAAGAACTGGATTCATTCTTGGCGCGACCTGCCTTTGATGTGCAACCAGTGGTGTAACGTGATGCGTTGGGAGATGCGTACCCGTCCTTTCCTCCGCACTTCTGAATTCCTCTGGCAGGAGGGTCATACCGCTCATGCCACTCGTGAGGAGGCAGAAGAGGAAGCACAGAAGATGCTGAAGGTATATGCCAAGTTTGCTGAGGAATGGATGGCCGTACCCGTTGTACAGGGTGTGAAGAGTGAGACCGAGCGTTTTGCCGGTGCCCTTGATACCTATACCATCGAGGCGATGATGCAGGACGGAAAGGCGCTACAGAGCGGCACTTC
>Ga0247610_10004025_pt1 | contig 15840 bp, 14 predicted proteins | sample 174DNAGHGhighgp2_FD_193483 | JGI IMG/M metagenome (GOLD analysis project Ga0247610, IMG submission 193483) | Sheep rumen microbial communities from Palmerston North, Manawatu-Wanganui, New Zealand - 1742 DNA GHGhigh gp2 | ecosystem: Host-associated > Mammals > Digestive system > Stomach > Rumen... | reverse complement strand
ATAATAGGTATCGAGTACCAACAGGTGAGGGTTGTCGGCTATGGCATCGCAGATGCGTATGTAGTCGCTCTGACTACTGCGAACAGAATCGTTGTCGCATCTTACAGAGGTGAATACCAGGTAATCGCCGCCATACGACTGTTCTGTCAGCGTAGATAAGAAACCCTTAGGAATGATGTCTGCGTCATACAGGGCTTCGGGTTGATAGTCGGCAGCTACTGTCTCGAAGAAGGTGTCGAAGGCTTCTGGCTGCAGACCAGCCTTTGGTGCTGTCTCGTTAATGAGCTGTCTTACTTGACTGAGCCGTTCGTCAGTCCAGTATTGTTTCCATGCTTCGATGCGCTGCTGCTGTATGTTCTGTGATACTAACAGTTGGTTGGTATGTGTATAGCTTTTAACCAGTCCCAAGCGTTGTAGAGAGTCCAGTTTCTGGTCGAGAAGTGCGAAGTTGGCAATGGCTTCTTCCATCGACCTTCCCTGACTGGCAAAATATTTGGTCTTACTCCCTGTATAGGTCTTTTCTCGAAGCAGTTGTTCCGAGTGTTCGGTTATTTCTGCATCATAACCCAAATTGTGCATGTCGGCATCGAAACGGGTGCCACCGGCCAGAAAGGCTATAATGCATATCAGGGTTACTGCAAGTATGGTTATGATGAGTGGACGTTTCTCGTCGAAAGGGTAGTTGCTCAGCTTATTGATAAATACCGGGAATCCTTTAGCCGATGTCTTTTTTGATAGTAGTTGTGGAAGATAAGTCAGTGAAAAGACTGTGGTGCCAAGAATGGCAAACATTGCGAACAATCCAAAGTCGCGCAGCAAGTCTGTCTGTACGAATAATAGGCCTGCGAAGGAACCTATGGTGGTGATGCATCCTAACAGTACGGGTTTTACAAGGTCCCGTAACAGCTGTTCCGTGTCACTGATGTACTGACGGTGTGTCAGTACATGGAGCACGTAACTCATAGCTACACCCAGAACAACTCCTCCAATGCCTAATGCTAACAGAGAGAACTCTCCCTTAAGCCAGTACATCATAGCCAGGCCAAAGAGTGTGCCAAAGACCACGGGCAACAGCAGTAATGGTATGGTGTCCCAACGTCGGAAGCATACAACCAGGAATATCAAAACCAACAGGAGCGCACCTGCAATGGTGGTAGTGAGGTCGTGCTTGATTTGTGTTGAATTGTAGTATCCACTGGCTGGCGTACCATGATAACTGATGTCTATCTCTGGGTAGGTGTTGGCAAACTGCTCAATCTGTTTGTTCAAGTGCTCAAACAGTGCCGAGCCTTCCCCCGTATTGGTGGAAGAGAAGTGAGGTGTGATGAAAGCAATGCACACGGTTGAGTCAGGCACGAAGAAATGTCCGTCAATGGTCTTATAGCTACCACCGCTAAGTAGTGGCATCATCTTATCTGCCAGCACGCCTCGCATGCCCATGGGGTCCATCTGTATCAGTTCAGGAAACATCTCGCCGAACTCACCTGTCAGGTCTTCATGGTTCTGCACCATTTGTTGTTCAAAGTGCTTCCGTGTCAGAAGTGTGTCAAACTGTGCGTATGCTGACGTGTCAATGTATGCCGGAAGGTGTGCCGACATGTAGTCAATGGCATCTGGCATCAGGTCTTCGTCTAACTGGTAGAAGATGTCTTCAATCAGTGCCGAGTCCTTTTGTAATGAATCGACAAAGGCATCGCACGCCTCCATCAGCATCTGGCAGTCACCTCCTTCATGACTGAAGAGCAGGAAAACCTTATCCTTGATCTTCAGGTCGGCAAAGGCTAACTTGGTGGTTCCGTCCTCGTTCTTCGACGACGGCATCAGTTTGTTGATGTCCTCTTCCAGATGGATCTGCGCGGCAAAATAGCCAAAGAACACGAAGAGTGCCACCATGGACAGCCAACAAACGGTACGATGACTGCTGAAATACCTGGAAAGGCGTACAAATAATTCTGTCATTGTATGAAAATCTTTAAATCTATCTCAGCTATCTGTTCCTCGCCAATCGATGATATGCCCTTTGCCATTGTAACTTGGCCAAACGACATGTAAAAGTTGACGACGGTATGGACACATTCCCCTAACTTAGGACGGCGGTGGCAGACAAAATGCTTCACCTCGCCAATGATGCCAACGGGTGGTTTCTCCTGCTTTTTCGACAGAGCCTGACAGCCGGCAAGGGCAGAACAGGACTGTGCCATATGTTCTATCAGTCCGGTCTCTGCCATTGTGCCGTCAGTTAACATGAAATAGTTGTCGGAACGGATAGTCAATGTCGTGGCTGCACTATCCGTGCCACACTCCTCAATCGAATTGACCATGATGAATGGGAATCGCTGAGGAATCAGTCGTTTAATGTCCGCTCCTTGATATTTCACTTTGCCTGATGTTGTTCTATGTAATCGTACAGGTTATCGAATGTCTGAATCTGCTGAAGTTCGTTAACAGGAATGGTAATCTTGTAGTTGAATTGTACCAGTGCTACCATGTCCACCAGACTCAGACTGTCGAGCATCAACGTTTCTTTGACGTTGGCATCGGGAGTGATGTCACCTTTATCTACTTCAAACTCATTGGCCAGCAGGTCGTTGACCTGCGAAATAATTTCTTCTCTTGTCATAATTGATAGTTTAAATATTTTTGATGATTAATGTCGAATTAGTACCTCCGAAACCGAAAGAGTTGCTTAGGAATGTGTCGAAATGTGCCTCTATTGTCTCGGGTATGATGTTGATGCATGCCGTCTCGTCGTCAGGATGTTCGAAATTGATGTTGCCGGCAATAAAGTTGTTCTTCATCATCAATAGCGAATAGATGATCTCGGATGCACCAGCCATCCACATCTCATGACCTGTCTGGCTCTTGGTCGATGTGACAGGGACATGATGGTCTCCGAATATCTGTGCTATAGCCTGAGCCTCGCGTGCATCGCCAATCTTTGTAGATGTGGCATGTGCATTGACGTAGCCTATTTCTTTTGTGTCGATGTTGGCATCTTTCAGACACAGCTCCAAGGAGCGTGCCGGACCAGTGATGTTTGGCGTAGAGATATGATCGCCATTGCCAGAGAATCCCCATCCTAAAACCTCTGCCAAGATAGGTGCCCCACGACGTATGGCATGTTCGTAACTCTCAAGGATAACAGTTGCAGCGCCTCCTCCTGGTACCAGTCCGTTACGGTCACGGTCAAAAGGCCGGCTGGCCTTCTCTGCAATGTCATTTAGTGCAAACGACTGTATGCCGTCGAACGATGCCACGCCATACATGTTAGCTTCCTGTGCTCCACCGCATACCACACATTCCTGTAGTCCGTTGCGTATCAGAAGGGTACCCAGACCAATGCTCTGTGAGCCACTGGCGCAGGCTGCTGATGCTGTAAGGTTAATACCTTTCAGATGGAACAGGCATGCCAGGTTCATGGTTACCGTAGAGTTCATGGACTGGAAGATAGCTCCACTGCCGCATGCCGCTGTTGACTGTGCCTGTCGGAACTTGTCCAAGGCCAGCATCGTTGCCTCTGCCACAGAGTCGTTACCATAAACGATACCTACCTCGTGTTTGTCAATATAATCCTGATCCAGTCGGGCGGCAGCCAGTGCATCGCGTGTAGCCATATAGGCATATTGTGCCTCTTCTGGCATGAACTGTCGCTGGTTCCTGCCAATATACGGCTTTAAGTCGGGACGTGGCACATCTGCTGTCAGTGGCGAACGGAAACCAGCGTCCTTTCGTTCCTGGCTGCATATAATGCCGCTCCGTCCGTCGTATAGCGATTGCCTTACTTCTTCAAGTGTTGTTCCAAGGCATGACCAGATGCCTAATCCTGTTATTACTACTCTTTGTTGCATATTATAAATTTTTGATATAACATCTTCTGCGTTTAACAAACGCTGGGTTCAGGGGTTTCCATTGTGACAACTCTCGGACATTATCCTCCAGTTGTGGACCGGTTTCTGCCCATCGGAAACCATATTTATTATATATAGGTATTAAATCCGAGAAAAACAGTGCATTCACACCCATACCCTGATAGTCGGGGCGCACAGCAACAAGTAACATCTCTGCGCTCTCTTCCCTGCGCCACTTCATGGCTTTGAGCAAGTGCCACCAGCCTGTTGGCCACAGCCGTCCTTTGGCTTTCTTCATCGCCTCCGACAGGCAGCCAATGGTAATGGCTACTCCTACTACCTCGCCTTGTTCGTTCACCACGACAGGCATCATTTGTTTGTCTAACAACTTCAGGTATTTGTTCATCAGGTCTTTTACCTGTAGCTCCGACAATTCCGAAAAGCCAAAAATTGGCCGGTAGGCTTCATTGAGTAGTCCAAAGACTTTCTTCCCGTAACCCCGCTTATAGATATCCTTGTCTGTAAGCTTAATCACCCGGAGTCCCATTTGTTCTTGTACATATTGCGCTACCCTTGCATATCGGGGTGGTATCTCTTGGGGTATTTGAATACGTATCTGAAGCCAGTCCGTTTCTTTACGGAATCCTAACTTCTCTATATGTCGAGGATAATAGTCGGGGTTGTATATGGTATTCATCGTCCCCGTCAGGTGGAAATCTTCTACCAGCATTCCCTCTTTGTCGAAATCGGTAATACCCAATGGACCTTCTATCTTATCCATGCCGAATGACTGCCCCCACTGGCAGACGGCTTCTATCAGTGCAGCTGACACCTCTTCATCGTCAACAAACTCTATCATCGAGAATCTGACATTCTTTGTCTGCCAGCGTTCGTTGGCTTTCTGATTGATGATTCCTACAATGCGTCCTACGGGTTGATTGTCCTGATAGGCAATGAATGGCTGTACGCGTGAAAACTTGAATACAGGGTTCTTCTTCTCGTCAAGCATGTAGCGTACGTCGCTCTCCATGTCAGGAACATATTGCTGACAATCCTTGTAGATGTGTCGTGGTAACCGGATAAAATCTCCCAACTCTTGTTGGCTCATGACTTTTAAAACATTGATTTTTGCCATGGGTCACAGTTGGTTGGTAATTTTGTTACGATACTCAATGGGCGTTATCCCTGCCTGCTCACGGAAATACTGACAGAAGAATGATGAATTTGGAAAACCCATACGGTTTGAAATCTCCTTAACCGTCAGGTCTGTGTTGCGCAGCAGCGCATAGCTGTCCTCCATGACACTGTCGGTAATCCAGCGCAGTGGGGACTTTCCACTAACATTCCGGCACACTTTCGATAGGTATTTGGGTGAGATAAACAGCCGTTCGGCATAATAGGCTACTTGGCGGCGTTTCTGTGTCTCATGTGAAAGCAAGGATAGGAACTGGTTGAACACCATTTTCTCCCTTTTTGTCGATGCGTCGCTCGTTGGCAAGTCTTTCTCCATGTGTAACAGCTCCTCACAGATGATCAGTAAGAAGATACGTAGGAACGAGATGGCAATCTCTTTGTACAACAGCTTGTCCTTGCCGCTGAACACATCTTTTCCCTGTCTGTGCAAGATGTCCGACCACTGCTGTGCGTCTAAGACGTATGTCTCGTGCATGTACATGGCACGGTTCCAAATGTCTATTTGTGAACCCAAAACCGACTTGAGCATGCGGTCACTGACGAGCAGCACACTGGAGTCCACATTGGTGCTGACCATCATGGGCAGCAATAACTTCTGTGCAGGGATAAGCAGTAGCTGACCAGCTTGAACATGAACCTGTTGGTTGCCGCCTAATTCCAGTAATACACGCCCTTGCCGACAGTGGATAATGGCATTGTACTCCATCTTTACAGGCAGCGTAGCAGAAAGGTCTTCTACCTGCCTGATGCTGTCGAGAAACACAACTTCATTTTCAATGACGACTATTGGTTCCTGCTTATGCATGAAAGTGTTTGTATTACTCATTTTTATAATTTGGCTGCAAAAGTAAACATTTTTATAGATAGTTTGATGTTGGATTTTTCGCTATAAGCGTTCTTTTTTACTTAAATATTACAAAACGAACATAATTGCATACACAGAGGATGTTGTCAACCTTCTTACTAAAAAATAGAAAAAGGTGATTAATATTTTGTCGTTCAGTAAATTATTACTATCTTTGTACCATAACTTAAACAAACATCAGATATACCCCAAAAGACAATGAAAAAACAAACACGAACCCTCTTCTTCCTATGTGTTGTGGCTGTTGCTCAACACTTAACACTCTGTGCTCAACCCGCAATGGTCAGCACTCGTCCTTTTACCCATGACCCTGTCATGGCTTATGAGAATGGAACGTATTATCTCTTTTCCACAGGTCTTGGTATTCAGCAGTTGACCTCTACAGACCGCCAGACATGGACTCTTTCACGAACACCTGTCATGACCGTTATTCCTCAGTGGACCCGTGACTCTGTGCCTGGCTTTACCCATCATGTGTGGGCTCCTGATGTCATACAGTGGCATGGTCGCTGGTGGCTTGCCTATTCCTGTTCTACATTTGGCAAGAATGGATCGGCCATTGGCTTGTTGAGCACACGTTCACTTGCTCGTCCTATTTGGGCTGACGAGGGAAGTATCGTCTGTTCACGTGAGGGACGTGACAACTGGAATGCTATTGACCCAAACTTTGTGATTGATGACGATGACCAGCCATGGCTCTTCTGGGGTTCCTTCTGGGATGGCATCCAAATGGTACGTCTTGACAGTACCATGCATGTGGCAGCAGGTCAGCAACCTCGTACCATCGCACGACGTTATGACCCTAATTTCAAGAACCCGGCACCAAATCCAACATCCAAGTTTGCAGGAACGAATGCTATAGAGGCACCATTTGTCATGAAACACGGAGGTTATTATTACCTCTTTGTGTCCTGGGACTATTGTTGTCAGGGCAGTAAGAGTACTTATCGTGTAGCAGTGGGAAGAAGCAAACAGGTCTATGGTCCTTATCTCGACCGCGAAGGCAAAGATATGTTATATGGTGGAGGCACTTTGGTCTTAGAGGGTGACAAGCGGGAATATGAAGCTGCTGGCCATTGTGCCGCTTATCACTTTAATGGTGAGGACATCTTTATCTGTCATGGCTACAGCATTGCCAACGATGGAGCGGCATTACTTATTCAACGCTCTATCCGATGGACACCTGACGGCTGGCCTGAGTTAGTGGCAGTGACACAATAAAAAATAAGCCCCTCCCATTGTGTGTAAGGAGGGGCTTTTCGTTTATTGGTCTATGTTTACCAAGATATATTTCTTCGAGCCTAAACCGATTTGTTCAGCGTAATCGGTGATGTAAGTGCCGTGCTGACGGTTAATACGCTTGATGAGTGGCTGGTTGTCATCACCCGGACGGCCTTGATAGTTGAACACCATGTCAAGACATGCCTGATCGACGGCCACAGGGTCGAGGCTGGCCATGATACCCATGTCCTGAAGTTCAGGCTTGGCAGGATGTCCGTCGCAGTCGCAATCTACTGACATGTTGTTCATGACATTAATATAAATAATGTTCCCTCTGAAATAATTGTGGACTGCCTGGGCTGCTGCTGCCATCGACTCTAAGAAACTGTCTTGAGTGGGACCGGCTGCCAGATATTGTGGTGACCATGCTAATTTGGCATCGTCTGTCTTGCCGGCAGAGTGGATATATGCCTTTCCTGCAGTAGAAGCAACACCTATAGATGCATTCTTCAATACACCACCGAAGCCTCCCATGGCATGGCCCTTGAAGTGTGCGAGGTTAATCATGAACGTGTAATTGGCCAGATGTTCGCCTACGATGTCATATTTCAACCATTTCTTATCCTGGATGGGAATGCGAATCTGTCCGAACTCATCCATAATATCCACAGCGAAGATGGAGTCGAAGCCATGCTCGTGAATGGTCTGCCAGTGTTTGGCAGGATCCTGGCGTGAGCCACCATAGGCAGTGCAGCATTCTACGATGGTGCCATTGACCTCATCAACAAGATTACGCAGGAATGGTGGCTTCAGGTAGTGAGTGTTTCCTCCCTCGCCAGTTGATATCTTCACGGCAACGCGGCCGTTGGCTTCCACGCCTAAGGCATGGTAGATTCTGACGAGCGACTCGGGTGTTATTTCTTTGGTGAAGAATACTTTGGGTTGTGCAATGGCTGTGACTGACATAGCCAGTGCAACAGCGAACGTGATAATGATACGTTTCATAATTGGACAGTTTTTTGTGTTGGCAAAGTTACGATTTATTTCTATAATATGAAAGAAAAACGGATAAAGTCTTGTTGATGTTAAATATATTTCATACTTTTGTAGGCAGATTATGATATTGTAAACTAACTAAAAACGTGAAACTTATGAAAAAATCTTTCTTATTCTTTGTGATAATCTTCAGCTTCGTATTAGCTGATAACGTTTCGGCACAAGGTCGTGTACCTTCTATTCCTCGTCGTAACCAGTCATCGACTACCACTACAACGCACGAGGTGGCATGGGGAACACCCTACGACTGGCTCTCAACCCGTTATGCTACTTATAATGATATCAGGAATTACGACAAGGGACAGATACGAGTATTGAAAAATTCTATCTATGCCCGTCATGGACGTAAGTTCAAGGACCGCCAACTGAAGGCGTACTTTGAGTCGCAGTCATGGTATAAGGGCCGTTATAATGAGGTACCTGCCAAATATTTCAATAAGTACGAGAATGCTAATATTGCATTCCTAAAGAAATATGAATAAGCTGTGGCTTGTTGCTATAACCGTAGTGCTTGTCGGATGTCAGGGCAGAAAGGCTGACCAGCAAGGACAGTCGGCCGATTCTACCGACGTGGAGCAGTCCATGGAGCAGCTGATGTTGCCTGACACCAGTTATGCATCGGTGGAGGCAGTGAAGTACGTCGTGGAAGATGTCGATTCGCTGCCACATCCTTTGCATGACTTTGACGATAGATACGCTAAGGCGAATGGGGTATTTGCCTTCCGTAAGAACTTACAGCGAGATGCCAGCTTTGGTGGAAAGGTAAAGGGAACGCCTACAGCCATTGACATTGCATGGTCGTTTGAGACGTCGTATGATAAGACACATACCAAGTTTGGCGTGTGGGGTGGCGGTTCTGGCTGGACTGGTCAGCCTTTGTATGTCCATTGGACCGACGAACAGATGGCAGCGTTCCGTCAGCAGTCGCCAGGTTTGACGGCAGACTTCGGTGCTGAGGAGATCATAGTGGGCTCACTATGTGGCGAAGGCTATTTCATTAACTATCAGACAGGGCGTGCCAGCAGGCGGCCTCTTGACTTGGGAAACGTGGTAAAGGGAACCGTTTCGCTGGATCCAGAGTACTATAATCTATATGTAGGACAAGGCGTGCCACGTAAACCGGGACCTTTCGGCTGTCAGACTTTCGACCTGTTGAAGCATGAGCGTACGTTCTTTTTCGGTCCTGACAATAAGGCATGGCGTGGCTGGAACGCTTTTGACTCGTCGCCTATTGTTGCCGGTGGCTATCTGTTCTGGCCTGGCGAGAATGGCAGTTTGTATAAATATGAACGCAAGCAAGGCACGCTGGAACGTGTCAGCGTCATGCGTTACAGGGTGAATGGTGCTGCACCGGGCATCGAGTCGAGCCTGTGTGTCTATCGTAACTATGGTTTCTTCTCCGACAATCACGGTAATGTCTTAGGCGTGAACTTGAACACGATGCGTCCTGTGTGGTATTATTACAACCACGATGACTCCGACGGCACGATGGTTTGTCGTGTGGAGAATGGCGTACCATATTTATATACTGCTTGCGAGGTGGATAAACAAGGCAACCATGGCTTCAGTCATTTTATTAAGCTGAATGCGTTGAACGGACAGCTGGTGTGGGAACAGAAGATAGCTTGCGAGCGACTGAACCTGACAGGAAAGACATTGGACGGTGGCATGTATGCCAGTCCGCTGCTGGGCAGTGGTGATTGTGAGGACATGCTCTTTGCTCATGTCTGTCGTAATGGTGCGTCGAAGACGGTGGGTGAACTGACGGCTTTCAGCACGAAGGACGGAAAAATACTCTATACCGTGCCTTATGGACAGTTTGCGTGGTCGTCTCCCATAGCTTTCCACAACGAGAAGAACGAGATGTTTGTCTTTACTGGCGATGCATCGGGTATCTTACGTATCATCCGTGGCAAGACGGGTGAGGTACTATGCCAAAAGACCATCGGGACAAACTTCGAGTCGTCGCCGGTGGCCATTGGTAATACTGCCGTCGTTGGCTGTCGTGGAAAAATGATTTATAAGTTTGTCATTCGCTAATCCTTGTTAGCCTCTATGACGTATGGGCGCAGACGCTCTGCCCAGATGCGGTAGCCCTGCTTCGACAGGTGGAGACCGTCAACACTGAGGAACCGCAACAGCACGTTGTTGTGACGATTGGTGAAGTAGGGGAACAGCTCAACATAGGTGATGCCTTGCTCCTCACAGTATTTCTTGAGCATCTGGTTAACCACAGGGACGTCGTCAGTGCGTCCTTGTAGGTTCTTCCAGCGTCCGAAACTCTCGTTAAATGGTAACAGGCTCTGTACGTACAGCTTCGTGTCGGGTGCACCGACGCGGATGCTGTCAATGACTCCTTTTACCTTGTAGAACACTTGTTCTGCCGTCAGGTGGTGGCTCATGTCGTTCGTGCCACACATCAGGAAGATGGCTTTTGGCTTGTAGGGCAGTATCTGTACCAGTCGGTTGGTGATGCCTAAGGCGTCGTCACCCGATATGCCACGGTTCACCACATTCTTTATTCGCAGCAGCACATTCCAGTCGCCTGCATTGGCTGCATTCTCTGTCAGGCTGTTGCCTAACATCACAATCTTTGTGCTGTCAATGTCGTTGAGACGTTCAAAAAGGGTCACCCGCTCGTTATAGTGCTGGGTGAAACGATAAGTGACACGCTGGCCGTAGGCGGTCAGTGTCATACTCATAAGCAGCAGACAACACGCTGCTATCCTGAAAACTATTCTTTTTCTGTTCATTTCTTGTGTTCCTCCATATACCGATGAACCCAGTTGACAAAGGGCTGTGTCTTCTTTACGCTGTAGTGTATGCCACCTGCCCAGATGCGACAGGCTTTGTCGATGCTGTTCTCCGGATTATATTTGGACATGATAAGTTTGAAAATTTCCTTTGACTTCTCTACACTGTAACGGTCGTTCAGAGTGAAACGCTCGGAGCGCCCACGCTGGCGGAGGATGTTGTTACACTCCTTCACCATGATGGGTGATATCTGGAGCACACCAACGTAAGGCCCGCAGACAATCTTTGGGTTTCCTTTGCTCTCATGCCATATAATAGCCTCCATCACGGGTTCCCAGTCAAACACTTGGGTAGAGTCTGTGCTGCTTTGTGCCATCGTTGGGATGGACAGTAGCAAGGCAGCGATAGTAAACAAGAATTTTTTAGTCATTTTAATAGGTTTGTTGTTGGTTTAGAATTGGAAATAAATAAACGGCTGTATGCTACTGCTCTTGGTCTGAATGACCAGGTAGATAACAGCGACCAGCAGCAGGCCTTGTGCAAAGAGTCCACCCTTTTGCAGGATGGCGATAGTAGGTTGCTCCTTCCATGCTTTGGGAATGAAGTGAGAGACATATCCCAGCAGGATGAGAATCATCACATACGTGTATCCGCTGATGATGCCTGGCAACAGTTCCCAGTGCATGTTGAAGCACATCTGTTCAATCATAAGCAGGCTCTTGTCGAATGACACGTTTCTAAAGAATATAAAGGTAAAGCAGATGAAGTGGAACGTCAGCAGTATGGCAAGGAAGCGTTTGATGCCGTGCGACAGGTAGTGCTTGTCGTGATGCAGCACTTCCGACCTGAAGAACTTATGGCAGGCGAGTGCCATACCATGCATGGCTCCCCATACCACGAAGTTGAGGTTGGCTCCATGCCATAGTCCGCCAATGAGCATCGTAACAATCAGATTGATGTATGTCCTGACTTTTCCCTTACGGTTACCGCCCATGGAGATGTAGATGTAGTCTCTGATCCATGTCGAGAACGACATGTGCCACCTGCGCCAGAACTCTGTGACGCTGGTGCTGATGTATGGTGTGTCGAAGTTCTTGGGGAAGTGGAAGCCTAACAGCAGGGCTATACCAATGGCCATGTCGCTGTAACCACTGAAGTCGCAGTATATCTGCAGCGTGTAGCCATAGATGGCCATCAGGTTCTCAATGCCTGAATAGAGGCTGGGGTCGTCGAACACCCGATCAACGAAGTTCAGGCTGATATAGTCACTGATGACACATTTCTTTATCAGGCCAATGGCAATGAAATAGACGCCGCGTGACATCATTTCACTGGTTACCTCCGGCACTCGTCTTATCTGTGGCAGGAAGTCGCGCGCTCTGACAATAGGTCCTGCCACTAACTGTGGGAAGAACGACACGTAGAACGCATAGTCGAGCAGTGAACTGACGGGTTTCAGCTGTCCGCGATAGATGTCGAGCGTGTAGCTCATGCTCTGGAACGTGAAGAAACTGATGCCTACAGGCAGGAAAATGTCCCATGGCTGGAAGTTGCTGCCTATGCAGTCGGCTATCATCTGACCGAAGAAGTTGGTGTATTTGAAATAGCCCAATAGTCCTAAGTCAACCAACAGACTGATGAGCAGCAGCCACTTCGTGGGTGCACACTTCAGGCCTTTTTTCTGAGAATAATGGTAGATGCCTCGTGCCAGTAGGAAGTCACTCACCGTCACTACGGCTAACAGGAAGAAGTAGAAGCCGCTGCTCTTGTAATAGAAGTAATAGGAGAACAGCGTGACGAACACCAGTCGCCACGTTGTCTTCTTCTCCAAGAGGAAATAGACGAGTGAGAATCCCAAGAACAGGAACAGGAACAATGACGTGCTGAATATCAGCGGGTCATCGTGATGGTAAGTCAACTGTTCTATGATAGCATCTAACATTTACTTGCTAATAATCCTAATAGTTCTTTGAACGGCGATAGTTCTCCACACCAGCCAGTATCGACTGGTAAATATGGTCGGCCAGCACCTTGCCGCCCTTGTAGTTCAAGTGGGTGTAGTCCTTGGCTGCCAGTCCTTGCTCCACATATTTCTTCATGGCGTCATTGCCACCCATAATCTCGTGAACGTTAAGGAAGGCTACATCACACTCCGAAGCCAGCACACGCTGGAAGCCTACCAACTTGGCTACGCCCTTCAGTGTGTGTATGCCACTTGCCGAACGCTGCACACGGTCAGGAACGCTGAACACCACGATGCTGGCCTGTGGAAATGCCTGGCGCATGTTGGTGATGACGGTCTTCATACGGTTGATGTAGGCTCGGCACTGTGCGTCAGTCGATTTGTCGTTGACGACATTCAGGCCAAACTGCAGTATGATCAGGTCGTAAGGACGGTGCTTGTTTATCTCTTGCATGGTCTTCACGGGCACTTTCGACAGCATGAAGCCTGGCGTTCCACGCATGCTGAAGTTGTCGAGTGCCACACCCTTTGCTCCGTCAAGCGTCACACCAAAGAGTCGGGTCTTCGTGTTTGCCGACGGGAACGTATAGGTCAGCTTGTTCATGTTGCCCTGAAGCTCCAGTACCTGCACCTCGTTGCTGGGTTCGAAGGTGAACTCCTCGCTCTTGGTCTCCTCGCCCATGGGGCGTGTGGTGCGTACGGTTAACTTGTTGCTCGTGGCAAAGAAGAGCGTGGCACGCTCCCAGCTGCCTACGTGAGGCTTGTATGTCGTGGCCTTCAGGTTGATGGTGGCACCGTTCGATGCGTGGTAGTAACGCTGGTTCATCGCCTCTAAGCTGACGTCAAAGGGCTTTTTCAGTATGCAGTTCTCGCGGATGCCTTTGAACTGTGCCGAGATGGTGGGCTTGTTGGTGCCTACACCACCGCCGCAGTCAACCCATCCGGGACCGCTGCCGCCGTACTTGGCTTGCAGCATCTCGCGCAGGTCACATGTCAGGATGTCACTCTCAATAAACGAATCACCAAAGTAGGCAATGTTGATACGACCGCCTTTCTTGGCATTAAGCAGTTTCGACCAAAAATGGTTCATGCCACCAGGCTTGCCTTCAGAGAAATCCTCGAAGAGCACAACGCCGGCAGGGTGATATAACGGAGGAGCCAGTTTCTTCTCCTCTACCACAGGCAGTGCCGCTGTGACAGCTGCCGAGTCTTCTTCCTGCAGGTCACTCAACATATCAACAGGACGTGACTCCCAGTCGCCAATACTGAACGACGGAAGCCACCCCATAGCCAGTAGCACCGCTACGACGATGAGTGTCAGCAGGAATGTTTTTCCTGTAGAATTGTTCATATCGGCTGCAAAGGTAGTGCAAACCGAGCGAAAAACCAAAGAAAATGCTGTTTTTCTTACCTTTGCCGCAGTAGCGGGGGCAGTTGGTCAAGGCGTTCAAGAGTGATTTTACGCTCGTGGTCGATGTCGGCTTGTACCTCTAACTGCCACGTCACATGGAAGGGTATGTGTACGGCTTGCGCTCCGATGGCCAAGGCTGGTGCGATGTCGCTCTTGAGCGAGTTGCCTACCATGAGCATCTCCTCTGGCTGGATGCCGAGATGGCGACAGAGGTTCAGAAATTCCTTCTCGCCCTTGTCGGAGGTTATCTCCACGTGGTCAAAGTATTGCAGCAGACCAGAACGGCGAAGCTTGTTCTCCTGGTCCTGCAACTCTCCCTTGGTGAAACAGACAACAGGCAGTCCCAAGGTCTTCAACTCCTTGATGGCTTCCTCCACTCCCGGCAGGGGCGTGGCAGGCAGATGAAGCAAGCCCTTGCCGGCATGCAGCAGCTGGTCTAAGTCCATGGGCGACAGGTCGTTGCCACACACGCGCAGGGCGGTCTCCATTACTGATATGGTGAAGGCCTTGCAGCCGTAGCCTAAGTCTTCCATGTTCTTGCTCTCCGTCTCAAACAGCTCGGCTGCTGGGTCGAAACAGTAGGGGCCAATAAGTGCGTAGAGCTGTTTCTCTACCTCCTCGAAGTGCGACTGACAGTCCCACAACGTGTCGTCAGCGTCGAGCACTATGGCGCGTATAATGTCGGTATTCAGGGTGTTCATGGCTGCAAAATTAGCATAATTCAGCAAGACCACCAAATATCTCTGGAAAAAAACTTTCGTTTTCTCTTGCATTTGGCCTGCTTTTTTTGTATCTTTGCAGTTGGGTTGTTATGTTAAAACCATAACACACAATAAGAAGAAGTTTCCTGTATTTTGGTATTATCACGGGCGCTAAACAACATTATCACGGCCGCGATAATACTGTTTCACGCTCGCCAAACGACTTTATCACGCCCGTGATAATCCCGATGCATCCGATTAAAACTCCCTGCGCATCCGTTTAAAACTCCCAGTGAACCTATATGTATCTCCCCTTTACCATAACTCAAACGCATGTTTAACCTATGGCCACCAGCCTTTTCCATCGCTCTTTGATTTGAAGGGAACAAAGGTACATAGAATATGCGAGATTACAAAACGTTGAAGGATTTTTCACTCTTTTGTTCTTTTGTCTCATGATTTTATGCTACCTTTGCACTCATAATTTATAATAGCATTACCCTATGGCAAAGATAACGGTTCAGAACACGGAAATAACGGTCTTGTCTTATAACGACAAAGACTACATATCGCTCACCGATATGGCTAACGGCAAACAAAGTGAAAGCCGTGCTGCCGACATCATTAAGAACTGGATTCGCACAAGATACACCATTGAGTTTCTTGGTACTTGGGAGATGATACACAATCCCAATTTTATAGTGGTCGAATTTGACCACTTTAGAATGCAGGCAGGTTTGCCAAGTTTCGTCATGAGCGTGAGTGAGTGGATTGAGAAGACAAATGCCATTGGCATCATTGTGAAGAAAGGTCGTTATGGCGGCACA
>Ga0247610_10004024_pt1 | contig 15841 bp, 2 predicted proteins | sample 174DNAGHGhighgp2_FD_193483 | JGI IMG/M metagenome (GOLD analysis project Ga0247610, IMG submission 193483) | Sheep rumen microbial communities from Palmerston North, Manawatu-Wanganui, New Zealand - 1742 DNA GHGhigh gp2 | ecosystem: Host-associated > Mammals > Digestive system > Stomach > Rumen ... | reverse complement strand
CCCATCATTATATAATTTTTCAAAAAAAACCAATAATTTATTTAAAATAAATAACTATTTAAAAAAAATAAATCTTTTATTAAAATATTAAATTATGAGTGAGATAAAAGGAATTACCAATGAATCAACAAAAAAAGAAGTTTCAGAATATCTCTTTTCAAAATACAAAATATCAGATAAAGCCAAAAATAAAATAATAGAAGAAGATATCAATGGGGAAGTATTATTTTTATTAGAAGAAACAGAACTGAAAAATCTTGAAATAAAATCACTTCAATTAATTCAAATAAAAAAATACATTAAAGAAAATAAAGAAAAATATAAAGATACAAAAATTAATGAAAAGATTACTGATTCCTCAAATGTAGAAGAAATAAAAAGTTTTATGGAAAAATATTTCAATTTTAAGGAGGATTTAAAAGGCTTAGATGGAAAAGGATTTCTTGCCCTTTCAGAAAAAGAAATTGAAAGCTTTAGACTAAATTTGGGAGGAAGAAAAAAACTAATAAAATTTATTAATTATTTCAAAACTATAAATGAAAAAGAAAAAGAAAATGAATCATTATATAAAATCACAAGAGCTAGTTCTAAGAATGAAATGTCTCAATATTTTAAAGAAAAATTAAAATTTTCAAAAGAATCACTAACTGAATTAGAAGATTTAGATGGAGAAACTTTGTTTTCTATGGAAAAAGAGGATATAAATATTTTTGAAATTAAAGAAGAAGAAAAGCAAAAATTAAAAGAACTATATATACAGATAAAGAATTCAGGTAAGCAAATACAAATTGATTTGAAAAGCAATAAAGAAGAAATATTAAATTTTTTAAAAATATCTTTAGATTTTTCAGAAAATTCTTTAAATATTTTCAAAGAATTAAATGATTTTGATGCTCAATATTTGTTTTCATTAGAAGATGATGATATAGATGAGCTGGAAATATCAAATGAAGAAAAACTTAGTTTAAAAGAATTTTTAAATAAAGAAAAAGAAAAAAACAAAAATCTTTCTTCAATAATTAATGGGAACTATAATCCAGAAAAGTCATTAAATATAAATTATCATGAATTAAAAAACATTCAAATATCTCCAATTTTAAAAGACTCAAAATATAATATTTTTTTTTTTATTTATATAGATGATAATTATACAAATAAATTAAGTTTCTCAACATTCGTTCAAAAGAATAAAGGTTTTTTTGGAAATCAAAAGTATATAAATTATAGTCCTTTTATTTTAGAAACAAAGGAATTTAATTATAAAATAAATGTTTATAATCAATTTAAATTGAAAAGTATATTAGTTCAAGTACCTTCAAATAAATTTATAGGTAAATTATCAATTGCATTCCAAGATAAAGAATCTTTAAAAGAATATAATACTAAAATAGAGATTAATAGAGGATGTAAATATTTTTTTTCTTTATCTAATTTAGATATAAAAGATAATGCATATAATAATAATATTTTCATCTCACAAAAAATTAATTTTATTATTTGTGATTATTTTTCATACTTTTTTAATAAAAATAAAAATGAAATAATATTTCAAGAAAATTTTATAAAATCATTATTATCTTTTATAAACAGAAGTAAAGAAACTATAGTATTCACTGTTGATAATCTTCTTCAAATATTTAAATATTGTTCAAAATTCAAATTAGAGATTAAAAAAATAGATAATTGTGCATTAGGAAAAGTTAAAAGTCAAACTCCTCTAAAAAAGGAATTTTGCTTATCTAATGAAGAAATTAACCAAATTTGTGGAAAAAATAAAAATGAAAAAGAGAAGCTATTAAATTTATTAGTAGAAATATATGCTAACAATGATAAAGATTGCTTAATGAATTTAATTCAATCTAATAATTCAAAAGATTATTGCAAATCTTTATTGAATATTTTAGTTAAAAGGACTTTAAAAGTTTCTGAGTTTTCTTTTCAAAATAAAGAATTTATTCCTTCCCTTCAAAAGAATTTATTATCACTTTCACAAAATAAAGATGAAATCAATTTAATTATTAAATTATCTGAAAATCTATCAAAATGTATTGAATTTATAGAGCAAAATTTTACAGAAATATATACTAAACTGGATAAAGCTTCCGGCTTTTTTGGAAAAGAAAAAAGTTATACATTAAATTTGCCAGATCCAAAAGGTAATGATGATATTGGTTTAATTTATGAGTATTTATATAAAATTTTTTCAGGAAAACAAAAAGAAGTAAAATATAGAATTATTAATTTAGAAGAATTGTTCAAAGAATTAATTGATTTTTATTCAACAAAATCTTTAGAAAATTTATGCAATTTAAATAATTTTACAACAATTTTTAATTTAATACAAATTAAATCCCAATATTTAGAAAAATTGCATGAAAAAATTCATTTAAAAATAATGAATTTAATTAATAATAATGAATTATCTGTGGATGAAATAATAAAAAATATTAATAATAGGGACATTTATTATTTTGATCCAAAATATATAAATGATGAAAATAGGAATCCATCAATATTTAGACATATACCAATAACAAATATTAATGAAAATTATAAAAAAAATATTCAATTAATTAAAGAAAATAATTTATTAGAAATTTTCAAAGGTTCTAATGATAAAAAAAGAAAAGAATTTTATTCCATACTTTTAGAACAAATAAAAAAAGTATTAGATTTTCAAAGTATTTTTGAATTATTTTCACTAGATAAAATTGAAATAATCTTTATTGTTTTAATAAATAAGAAAATAGTACAAATTAAAGATACCTGCGCAGATGAAAAAGATGAAAATTTAAAAATAATTTATAAAATATTTGAAAATATTTTTAGATTAAATTGTAATAAAGATTTAGATTGCTACTTCGGAATTGAAGTTGTTCAAATTAATTATGAATTTGCTTCAAAATTTTATTTTTATTTATTAGAACAAAAAGATTTATATGAGCAAGTCATGGAAGTAAATGAAAGAATTATTGACTATTTCATTGAAAAAACAAGTAATAATACAGATAATGCAGAATCATTGATTTCTTTATTATTTTTATCTCCAGATCCAAAATTTTCTGAATATTTATTAAATAAAATGAAATATATGATAATCTCAGAAGATGATTTTTATAATATAAAAGAAAATAAAAATTTTCGTTTTTTTGAATTATTTATTGAAAAACATGAGGAAATTTTGGTCAAAAATAGGTTTGTATCACAAGCAAAAGGTGATTATTTTATTAAATCTTTAAAAATGAAAGATAAAATATTAAATGATTTAGAAGAAAATAAAATCAAATATAATCAAATAAATAAGTTAATTGAAATAGAAGATAATATAATCATAAAAGGAGAAGACTTAGAATTAAAAATAAAAGAAAATCCATTTTTCAAAAGAATATTGGTTATATCAGGTAAAAATGAGAAAAAATCTATAGAATTATATAAGACACTAAGAGAAAATTTTTTAATATGTAAAAAAAAATTTCAAACTTTCGAAATAATTAAAGAATTTTATAATACTTTTTATAGTTTATCTAAAAGACAAATAATAAACAAAATAAAAAAAAGATTAGATGAATTATCAGAAGCAAATATTAATGAAATATTTAATTTAGATGAGCATGATTTTATCACCGAGGATTTTGATTTAGAAGATTCTATTGAACAAAGCAAAAATATAAAATATAAAGGTTCGTTTTTTTTTATGTCTATATATAGAGCTGTAAATAATAATGAAAGAAATAAATCTGATAATGAAATATTTATGCAGTCAATAAATTCTTATAAAAATACATTAACTAAAATTATAAATCAAAATGAAACAAAAGAGCCATTTTTTGAAATAGAATATATTAATGAAATAATTATAGCCATTCAAAATCCTGAAAATAATTTTGAAAAAGAAATTGAGTTTATTCAAAAAGAATTTAAATATTTAGAAAAAGATAATTATATTAAAAATGAACTAATAAATGATTTAATGAACTTTTCAATTAGAGATAAAATTTCAATGCTATTAAGAGGAATAATTTATTTTATTGAAGCTTTTAATAAAATAAATAAAATTGAAATAACAGATTTTATGAAAAATTTAAAGAAAATATATGAAACTGTAATTTCAGATAAAGTTACATTAGAAGAAATAAAGGAGGCCGCAGAATTTTTACAAAAATATGAATATAATGTTAAAAAAGAAACTCATTTAATTAGATTCTATGAATTATTATATGGGAAAGAAGATTCAATTCTATTTCTGAAAGAAATTAAAGATTCAAAGCTGGAAATAAGAAATTTAGGTGAATTTATAGATGAAACAGAGAATAAGCAAATAGATATAACAGATATTGATAATTTAATAGATGTTTATACTTTCTTTTTAAAATTAATGGATAATCAAGAAATAAAAACAGATGAAGATTTTCTTCAAATTTTTGGAAAAGAATTTAATCAAAATAAATCAATTATAAGGAAATTACAAGAATATTTAAAAGTTTATTATGAAATAATTCAATTATTTAAATCATATTATGATAATCCTGAGATGACTATTCAAAAAGTAGAGAAAATAATACAAGATTCAAAAGTAGAAATATTTAAAGAAGAGATGTTTGATAAATTTACATTTAATATAATATATCTAAACCAAAATAATATAATAACAAAAACAGAATTAAATGAATTAGAAGACTTAAGAAATAAAATATTATTATCAAGCACAAATAATAATTTATTAAAAAGAAATGAAAATAATGAGAATAATGAAAATAATGAAATTAATAGGCAAAAGATAATAAAGGATTTTGTTAGTGTAATTGATAGTACAAAGAACTTAATAAAAACTTTAAACAGTTTATTAAATTCAGGATATCCAAAAGAAATAAATATTAAATTGAAAATAGAGAATTCAAAAGTATTTATTGAAAATGATATTGAAAATGATTTGCAGCATATTATAGAATATTATCAAAACATTAATAAAAATTTTAAAAAATCAATTAGAAATGGATATGAAAATTATCCTCTTTTGAGATTATTTTATGGGAAACAATTTACTCAAATATATGAAAAGGCAAATAAAAAAGATGCAGATATCTCACATTTACTTAATTTAGTTTCATTAAATAAAATAATAGATACTGAAATTGAATTTGAATATAATGATGAAATAGATAATATTGAAAATATAAATATATTTTTAGAAAAATTATTTGAAAAAAATAATATAAATTTAGAAGAGATTTATAACAGAAATAAAGTATTGGAAGAATGTGATTTAAAGCCTGGACTATATAGAAAAATTAAGGGTGGGGATTATTCTGATTTACTCAACAATATTTTAAATATTTATTTTAATCTTACAGGTAATGCTCCCATAATAAATACATTATTAATTTGTAATGAGGATACAAATATTGAACAAATTAGATCATTCTTATACAGGGCTATTTTTTGTGAATATCCTGCTTTATTTTTAATTACTAATATGGAATGCCTTGATTTTTCTGTAACTAAAAATTTAATATTAACATTAAAAAAAATATATAAAATAAAAAATAAAAAAATCAATTCTTATTTATTATTTATATATGAAAAAGGAGAATCTGGATTAGTCAGAGATCTTGAAAAATTAATTCCAGAAAAAAATATATTAAATAATAGCTTTTTGGAAAAGCCTACAAAGATAAATGAAAATTTTGATAAAATAGAATATTATTCATCTAAATTTGCAGGTTATGGAAAAACAACGGAAATAAAATATAAAATTAAAGAAAAAGAAGGTACTTATAAATACCTTCCAATCGGAGGTTCTTTTACAAGAAATTATGTAATCAAGAATTTATATAATTTAGATTTAGATATAAGTAAGAATAATAGCACATATTTGCATATTGATTTATCAGACACTGATAATAATGATTTAATGAATGAAATATTATTCAAATTAATTATTTTAAAGTTTATAAATTCAGAGGACCAAATATTTTATTTAGGATATGATATTCACTTAATAATAGAAATACCAAAAGGATTTATTGATTATGAAAAAAAATATAAATTATTGAGTTTATTCAAAAATAATTATATTGATAAATTAAATCCATTAAGATTAGAAGAAGGAGCAAAAAAAATAAAAGATTCACCTATTTCAATAGTTGCTGAAGTTTTAACATTATATGATAATAATGAAATAGGAAAAAAAAATATTAATTTAAATGATGATATATCAAAAACTGCAGAAGAATGTGACGAAATAATAAATAGGCATTTTAAAGTAGAAAATCAAAATTATTATCAAAAAATGAATTTTATAAAAATTTTGTCCGTTCAATTTAGAAAGTTTACTGAAAATGCATTTTTTAATTATGATATAGCAAAAGATATGCTTATAGAAGATATAATTGAGCCTTCAAGAAAATTAGTCATTAAAAATTTCATAAAATTAACATCAATATTTACACATTCCCCATTTGATTCAGTATTGTTAAGTCAAAGAGAATCACTGAAAATATTTAACAAATATAATGAAATGAATGATTTAAAAGAAGAAATAAAGTCCTTAGCCAACAATAAACAAGAAGTATTTTCTTTTGATAATATAAAGCCTAGCTTAGTATTTTTTAATAGAGACGGAGGTTCTTTAAGTATTATTTCAAATAATAATAAAAATGATAAAGAGTATATAGACCTAAAAACTCTTTGGAATTGCCAAAATCAAAATGCTGAAGAAGAATTAGTAGATTATAAAAATTTAGGTCAAGAAGAATATTTAGATCAAATAAAAATTTTATTTTCTTTGGATAAATTTGGAAAAGAAGATTTAAAAAAAATTTGTGAAGAGTTAGGTAATTACATTTTTGTCTCAGATAATTTCATTAAAATGGTAAGAATTATGCTTAATATAGAAGCTAAAATACCTGTAATATTGATGGGTGAAACTGGTGTAGGGAAAACTAAATTATTAGAAATGTTAACTAGATTATATGGTAAGGGTATTTGCTGTATGAAAAAATTGCAAATTCATGCCGGAATAACAGATGAGCAAATTGTAGATTTTATTGAACGAGTTACAAATGAAGTAATTGAAGAGAATAGACAAGATGAATTAACTTGGATATTCTTTGATGAAATAAATACTTGCAATTCATTGGGCTTGATTACAGAAATTATGTGCAATCATTCATATTTGGGAAAAAAAATAAATGATAATTTTGTCTTTTTAGGGGCATGCAATCCTTATAGAGTATTAACTAAAGAGATGAAAGAAGGAGGTTTGGTCTATTATAATACCAAAGAAAAAAATGAATTAAATAATTTAGTATATACAGTAAATCCATTGCCTCATGCCTTGCTTAATTTTGTCTTTGATTTTGCATCTTTAAAGCATAATGATGAAGAAAAATATATAGTAAGCTCCATAAATTCTATGATATCAAAGATTAAATTAGAAGGATTAATTACGAATATAGATGATAATGAAACAAAAGAAATAACAAATGAGATAATACAATGTATTTCATTATGTCATGATTTCATAAGAGAAAAATATGATACTTCTTCTGTAAGCTTAAGAGAAATTGCAAGATTCAGAATTTTTTTTGAATATTTCATTAAATATTTTAAAACCCGTGAATCTTTTAATAAAATTCATTCATGCATTAATATAGCTTTATATTTATGCTATTATTTGAGACTCAATGAAAAAAATTATAGAGAACAATTATGTGAAAAATTAAATATATTTTATAAAAATTCTGATTTTAAAATAATACCCGAAAAAGAAATTAGTTTCATTACTCATCAAATGAACTTTGAAAAAGAAAAAGGTATAGCTTTAAATAGAGCTTTAAGAGAAAATTTATTTACATGCTTTATTTCTATTGTAAACAATATTCCTTTGATTATAGTAGGAAAGCCAGGAACAGGAAAATCTCTTAGTTTTCAAATATTATATAATTCTATGAAAGGAAAGAATTCAGAAAAAAAATTATTCCAGAAATTAGGAAAATTATATAGGTTTTACTATCAAGGCTCTGAAACAAGTACTTCTGATGGAATTAAAAAAGTATTTGAAAAAGCAGCTCAAAGCATAATTCTTAAAATAACAAAAAATAGTAGTAAAGAGGAAATCTCTAATTTTTTAAAAAAAGGATTAAAATTTTCTGATAAATCTATCAAAAATATGAACTTAGATGGAAAGGAATTATTATCTTTAAAAGATGAAAAAATAAATGAAATTGAATTAGATAATAATGAAAGAGAAGTTTTAAAAGATTTTTTAAATAAAGAAAGAGAAAAGGAAAAAAGGAAAGAACAAAGAGAAAATAAAATTATTGAAGAAGTAAATGAAAATATAAATATAGAAGAAGAAAATGATGAAAATAATAATATTTTATTAGAATCAAATGATACACTATTAAATTCACTTAATGAGCCATCAGATAAGCTTGAAACTATAGAAAATATTCCTTTAGTATTCTTTGATGAAATGGGATTAGCTGAAAGATCTTCAAATAATCCTTTAAAAATTATTCATTATCTATTAGAAAAAGATGTAAAAGATGAAGTTAGATTCTTAGGTATTTCCAACTGGAGGTTAGATGCTGCCAAAATAAATAGAGCTTTGGGTTTATCAATAACAGACTATGATGTTGATGATTTGAAAGAAACAGCAATTTCAATAGCTGAAGCTTTGAATCTTAATTTATCTAATAAATATAAAGATTTTTTTGAAACTTTAGCAAAAACTTATTATAAATATATTTTATATAGTCAAAATAATTTAAAAGAAAATAAAGATTTTCATGGAAATAGAGATTTTTATAATTTAATCAAAATTGCAATGAAAGAATTGAATGAAAGAAAAGATAATATAAATAATGAAAATAAAGTTTTAACTGAAGTTGGTAATTTGAGTTTAGATAGAAATTTTGGAGGATTAGAGGAATCTTAAAAAAAAATTAAAGAAATTTTTAAAAGTGAATTTGGCCATAAATTTGTAGAAGATTTAAATTATAAATTTTCAGTTTTAGATGCAATAAAAAAAAATATTTTGGATCCAAACAGTCGATATTTAATGCTAATATCTGAAGACAATGATGGAAGTGATATAATAAAATATCTCCTTGATTCAATGAAGAGGAAATATATAGAATTAATAGGAAGTAAATATAAAGCTGATATCAAATCTGGTTTATATAGTGAAGAAATTCTTAATAAAATAAAATATATTATGGAAACAGATAATGCATTAATTTTAAGAGACTTAGATATGATTTATCCTTCACTCTATGATTTATTTAATCAAAATTTCACAAGTATGGGAGACAAGAAATTTGCAAGAATAGCTTTTGAATATGCTAAAATTTCTTCAGAAGTTAATAAAGATTTTCATGTTATTATAATAGTTAATAAATTTCAAATAAAAAATTTAAAATTAGATCCCCCATTCTTAAATAGATTTGAAAAACATATAATTAATTTTGAATTGCTGTTAGAAAAAAGAGATGTTGAAATTGCTAAAAAAATATTTGATTATTTTTCTTTAATTTCTTCATTTAATAATAATACAAAATTAAATATTGAATTAGAAAAAATGTTAATTAATTGCAAGTTACATAATATTGAAGGACTCATTTTCAAAGTTAAAAATGATAATATAAATAATGAATATTTCCAAGGAGAGCATCCTGATTATGAAATTAACTTAATAAAAGAAGTATTCAAAAAAATAGTACCAACATTTTGCCAAGATATAATTGCTTCCATTATTTCTTCTAACTTAAATAGAAAATATAATAAATTTAATGAAATTGTTCTTAATATATATAAGAATTATCATTTTAATAATTTTCAATCATTTTTTGAAAAAATTAAAGAAAAAAGAAATATTATATATACTTTTAGTAAAATAACTGAAAATTTATTTAATGAGGATGTAAATATAGAAAATAAATTTGGAATATTTAATAAAAAATCCTCCCTTATTGAATTGATTGATTCTTATAAATCAGAAAATGATTTATTATTTTTATTACAAACATTTATTAATGCAAGAGATAAAAATCTCCTAATATTAAGCTTTTCTTCAAATGATCTTAATAAATTGTGCTCAATAAATTATATTATTGAAAATTTTAAAAAAGACAATCCAGCTATTAATGATAAAATTATAATTTTTATTGTCCATATGAAGAGATATATAAAAGGAATGAGTTCAAAAAAAGTAATAAAGGCTGATTTGATATCATTTATTAATGATAAATACTATCAAATTTTTATCGATAATTTACAAGGAAATGAAAATTCAGATGTTTTTGCAATTATTCAGAAAAAAGAAGAGGTATTAGCCAAAGAATATTTAGAAAGTTTAAATTTTATTGATAATAAAATATTTACAGTTTTAAATTATATTGATTTCAAAATTTTAAATGAGACAAAAGAAATAAATTCAAAGAATTATATTTCAGAAATCACAAAAAAAATTATTGAAATTAATTCAATTAAAAATTTATTAAATAATAATTTAAAATTGTTTAAAATTGCAAGGAAAATTTATTAAAGGAATAATAAAAGACGTTTTTATTTCTGATAGCATCGAAGTCAACGACGTAGATTTTTTTGAAATAATAAATAGTAAATTAAGTAATTACTTTTGTTTATATTTACTAAATATAATATATTATTCTATAAATGAAAATATATTGAATCAAATTTTATTTGGAACTCATTTTGAATCAATACAAAAAATAGAATATTTCCAAAACTTAATAAATTCAACTTTTAACAAAGAAAAGTTTACTCAAAAATTAAAGACACGAATTAACGCAAATCAAATTAAAATTTATAACGGATTAAATATACCAAAAAGTAAAAATTTCTTGGATATTATAGTAAATTACATTGAGAAAGATATTAGCCCAAGATATATAGAAAATGAAGAATTACTACGAAAAAATTATAAAAAAGAAGAAAAAATTTTAGAAACAAAAAAAAAATATTATATGCAATTGCAAAGATTCGAAGAAAATTTAAAAACTGAAATAAATAAATATGAAATTTTTAAAATTATTTACAACCAAGAAGATGAAAAATTAAAAACACTATTATTAGAAGATTATTTGAAATATTTTATAATAAGAGCCTTGGAAGATAAAGAAACTGATTATAAAACCAATGAAAATATATTTGATTTTTTAATTTTTATTATACAAACAAAATTGAGTCTTTCTAAAGATAAAACTTATGATTTTGATTATTCAATAGAAGAATTCATAAAAGTAATGTTATTTACACAATCTTATAAAGATGATTTAAAAAATCTTTTTGAAACATTTATTGTAGTTAATAAATATTGTCCAAATATTATTCAATTAATGAAAAATATCTTAGGAGAAGGAAAAATTATATATGAAATTTCAGATAGAAATAAAAAACATACTGAAATTGTAAATATAAGCTTATTTTATATTTTAGAATCATTTATAAAAAGTATTATTGCATATAGTATTGAACTACTTAAAAATAATAAAATATATTTTTATGATTATTTCCTTTCCCTAGCATCAATTGAAGCGAATTTACATAAAATAAATAAAAAATTTTATTTATTTAGTAAAGAAATTTATAATATTAGAATGATTATAAAAATAAAAAAATCTTTTAGTCAAAATCATGAGCAATTTGAAAATAATTATGGAAATATAATCAATAATTTATTTCAACAATCACAATCCTTATATAACAAAGATTTTAATAGTCTTTTTGATTTAATATTGGAATTAGTCAAAATTCTTGATGATTCTTTTAAAAGTAAAAATGATGATTATATTAATATAATATTTTTCATTTTTAAGCAGCAATATAGAAATGCTTATAATGATGAATTTAGATTAAAATTAATAGAAAGTTTTTTTAATAATAAATTATTAGTTAAAAAATCATGTTTTTTTTTATTTGAAGCATTAAAAAATATAAAGCCCGAAGTTTTCAAAAATAATAATGAAAAAGAAACAGAAGATTCATATATTAATAATTTTTTAAATCTCCAAAATAAACAAATGAAAAAATATGAAAATTTGATTAATATTATAAATAATATAAATTCAGAGAAATTTAATGAAATATTATTATTTTTCTTTGAAAATCAATGCCAATCATATTTTCAAACTATTCTTCATAATTTTGGAAATAAATATACAGATGAAAGTTGTAATGCTTTATTAAATTCTGTTTCATTAGGCTATTTAAAAAAATCATTACAATATATATATCAACATAAAGATAATAATGAGAATAATTTATTAAAATTATATGCTATTGCTTATTTAAAAAAATATTTTTATTATTATGTTGAAATTAATCATTCTCACTTTGATAATGGAAATTTCAAAGAAATAAATGATGTATTAAATGATAAAAATGATAATAATCAAGTAATAAGAAATATGAGAAATATTTATATATGGAGAGTTTATTTCAAAAAAATTAATTCAAATTTTGAAGTATTTAAAGAATATAAATTTAATGAAAAAAATATTCCAATATATAACGAATTAATTGAGGAATTATCTAAAGAAAAAAATGATTCTAATTATATATTTAAAGAAAGTTTAATATCAGAAAATGCATTAGCTGATTACAAAGAAATGTCAAATTATCTTGAACAATTATTAAAGAAACCAGAAATTGATATAGAAATAAGCTTAGAAAAACTAAATAGTAATTTTGATTCATTCTACTGTCTTTTAGTTAATAAAGTATTATCATATTTATATGGAAATGATAAAGATAATACAGGTAAGACCATTCAATTTATTTATGAAAAAACTTCTGATAAAATTCAATTTTTAGAAGATGGAAGTATTTTATATAAATATTTATTAAATAAAGATTTCCTTGAAAAAGAAATAATAAAAAAAATAACTACAGATAACTTCTCTGAAAAAGATTTTGAAATATTATTATATTCATTAAGATTTGTTTTTAATATTCAATTAATAAAAGATAAAAATTTCTATAATGATTTATTGAAATTAAATAAGGAAAATTTTATTTGTGAAAATTATATTCCAGGTTCTTTTCCTCAAATAAAAGAATTTGTTAAAGCATATAATGATTTAGAAAAAATTTTGCAAGATAGACCTGAATCAGGCTATTATGTTTGTAAAGACTGTGGTTATTTATATGAAATTCCATATTGTTCTTTTCCTATGAGTAAAATGAATTGTCCTAATGGACATATTATAGGAGGAGAAAATCATATATGCAGTAAACCAGATATAAGAGTTTTTTTAGATAAAAAAGAAGATGAAAAATTAAGGGATGAATGGAATTATGAAGAATGGCATAATTCATTTGTTCACAAAACATTAGAGGAATTTAAAAAGGAATATGTAGATCAACTTATTTCTGAAAAAGAAAAAGGAATTATTAAAAATTTAAGATATGTTGATTTTATATCAAATAGAGATATAAGGGAATTAAATATTATTTCGTTTAGAACATTGAATTTTATCTTATATTCATTTTTGAATTGTGCTTATATATTAGGCCATTTAAGTGAAGAAGATATGAAAAGTTATTCAATTGAAAATATTTTTCCACAAACATTATTTGGAGTTTTAAAAGAAGATTGGAAATTATTGGATGAATCTTTAAAGCAAATAGGAATATCTAATGTTCAAGTATATTTTAATATGATATTTGAAAAAATTATAGAAATGATGAAAAATTTGCAATCTGTTAATACTCTAGAATCTTTAGATTCATTTGAAAAAATGATTGATGAATATATCAAAGAAATAATTAAAGATAATGAAAAAATTAATAATGAATATAAGAAATTGAATAAAGAAATTATAAATTGTGACCCTTTTAGCATGAAAGAAATAATTCAATCTAATTTTGATCCATCATTATATGATCAAAAACAATATCCAGACATTCAATATTATTTTGTATCAGATAATGTTAATATTAATACATTTAATGATAAATTTAATTCTTTTGAAGAAAACAAAAAAAAATATGCTCTGACAAATATATTAATAAATAAAAATTTTGATATAAATAAAGGGGCAATTAAAATGAAATATTTAGATAATATAAATAAATTAGGAAATTTATTATTAAATATATATTCATTTAAAATAAGTAGAGAAAAAGGAAAAAATATAACTTTAAAAAAAGAATTAAATAATATAATTGAAATATACAATGAGATTAATTCTTTAAAAATAAATGATGAAGAAACTTTTGTAAATGATTATATAAATCCTTTTCTAGAAAGCTGGAAAGGAATTAAAGAAAAATCTATACAATATAAATGTAAACTTTTAGTTAACTTTGAAAAAGGAGAAACCCCTCTAGATTTAAGCATAGATAAACCAATTTGCTATTTCCTAACTGATGATGGGGATCAAGATGGGGGAATGTTTTTAGCTTCTGCTTATCAAAATTTCATAGAATGGCAAAATAAATTTATTAATGATATTATATCCAAAAATAGTATAAAAGGAATTCTTAATAGCTACATTCCAAAATTAGAACAAGAAATTTATGTTCAAGATGCAACTAAAGAAGAAATAATAAATATTGATGATAGCACTTATAAAACTTTAAATGATTTAATTTTATCATGTTCAATGAGAAATATTTTCTCTAAAAATAATACTATTAATTATAGTAATTATAATGATATAATTTATGATTTAGATTATATTGAAGAAGAAATGGGAAAAATTATATTGCCAAGATTGAAAAAATTTAAACATGATAAAATCAGATTTATTACTTATTTATATGAAGGTTTTAGAGGAAATAATAGCAGTGTCTTAGTTGATTATAATGAAAAATATAATGAAAAAGATTTAAATGAAGAAGAAAAAAAGTGTATAAATGAATTGATAAAAGAAAATAATAATAATAGTAAATTCTTTTCAGAGGTCTTTTCTTCATTACAAATTCTTATGAATCAAATTCTTAAAGAAAATTATGAAAAAAATTGTAAAATTTATGAAATTATAAAATCTCTTCCCAATTATATTATAATCAATGATAATTTATTAAATTTATTTAGAAATAAATATGAAGAAAATGAAGACATATTTTCACTTAATTCATTAGTCTCTATTTTTGAATATTTCGAAGCTATATGCTGGAAAGAAATTAATAAAAATATTTTGCCAGATTATAAACTTGATTTGCCTGATAAAATAAAAGATTATATTCTAGAATATTTTGAAAGTATAAAAAATGAGAAAAAAGTTGTAAATAAAAAAAATTTCACTTATTGTTTAAGAAAATTAATGTCAAGATTTATTGTTGGAACAAGACAAGAAATTGATATTAAATCAGATGTAGAGCTAAAATTATATATTGAAAGGGAGGATCTTTGGAATAAGGAAGTTATAAATTCAAATTCATTTGAAGTTGAAATATATGAAATTTTTAAGCAAAAGATTTTAATTGGACATGCCTGGGAATTATATAATATATTAAAAGGTGATGACATTTTAAATATTGAATTATATAAAGACAAAGAAAATAAATTAGGCAATAATAATAATGAAAATAACCTTAATAATGAAAATTATAATGAAAAAGAAAATAATATTGACAATAATATGGAAAATAATAATCTCAATGAAAATGAACAAAATACAAATGATGATGGTGATGACAATGAAGAAGAGGAAGAAGATGATGACGAAAGGAATATTAAATAATAAATTAATTTTGAAATAAAAAAATAATTATTTAAATATTTATTTAAATAATTAATTTTAAAAATTAAAAATTATTTGGGTATTTTTATTTATTTATTCAATATGGGGATTGGGGATTGGGGATT
>Ga0247610_10004023_pt1 | contig 15842 bp, 9 predicted proteins | sample 174DNAGHGhighgp2_FD_193483 | JGI IMG/M metagenome (GOLD analysis project Ga0247610, IMG submission 193483) | Sheep rumen microbial communities from Palmerston North, Manawatu-Wanganui, New Zealand - 1742 DNA GHGhigh gp2 | ecosystem: Host-associated > Mammals > Digestive system > Stomach > Rumen ... | reverse complement strand
AACCATTTTCTGCATCTGTTCAATTATGCTATCGAATGAATACATGTTTGACAGTTCATCATAGGATTCCATTATGGCAGAATAAGCATCTTCCACATCTAGATCTTCAAGATAATATTCCCTATTGGTATAAAAGCGTTTATTGATGCTCGACCACAATACAAAGTTAAAATCCAGAGGATGGGTATTGACAAGAATCTTGGGAGGAAGAGGTTTCGTTCTCAAATACAAATCCAATTCCGTCTTTGATATCTCGCCTGCTTCATACTTAAACAGATAAAAGTACACGTGAAATGCGACATTCATCAAAACCTGTTGTTCACCCATCGCACAACTAATGCCTGGAGGGGTTATAGTTTTGTCTGATCGACCGGCCATCTCTATAGCAGCGTCTTCAGCATTGTCAAACACCTTAATCACTCTAATTATTTCTTTTTCCATAAGTATTTATTTGAATTTTAATAAATTATATATGTTCATTCTAACAATAAGGAGATAATACCATTTGAATCTCCTTTTTCATCATTACATAAGGCTATACCCCGCCAATCCCCGCGTTTTTCACGTTTTAGGGCTGATTGGATATGAATTCAATTGATTTTGGCTGGAATTATTGATATTTTTAGTATATTTGCGGTCACGAATAAGAAGATTATATCTTCTTATCACCAAGCGACCAAAAACATGAACGATATACCAAACTCCTTTGCGGTTATATAGGCTTTGGTCGGCCTGCAGGGACCACACTGGAGTTTGTTTAAAGTACTATTTTTTGTGATATAGCATGCCTTTAGAATCTCAATATTTAATTGATACAATCGATGGTTTCAGTGGATTTCATTATGCAATAAAGCCACATGGGTATGTTTATGTTTTTTACCTATTGAAATCCTGACTAAACAAAATAAGCATCTAAATAACATGATCAAATATGAAAGACTATATAAAGTTAGGAATTGACAAAGGACTTATTTCGTTTAACGAAGATATGTCTCGAATTACCTATATCTACCAGAATAAAGAGCGTAACTATAACAATCCAGAAGAGAGAGTTCAAGCAGAAACATTTCTTCGCTTGATCTTTGATTATCATTATCCTATTAGCAGGATCCGACAATTTGTGCCTGTTACAATGGGGAGTGAAGTCAAAGAGGCTGATATCGTAGTTTATGCAGATGAAAAGTGCCTGAGTCCTCATATTTTGGTTGAATGTAAAAGACAAGAGGTAAGCGAGGCTGAATTTCAACAAGCTATCGAGCAGGCTTATAGTTATGCATATGCTCTGCCCAACGATGTCAAGTATGTCTGGGTGACTTCAGGCATCAAGTCTGAATACTTTGAAGTAGACAAAAATCAAAACTCAAGAAACCATTTGCCTGACATACCCCAATATGGTGTCAATAAAATTGCAACATATAAATATGTTTATGGAGCAAATTATATGAAAGTTGGGGACGGAGAGCAACAGTTTTTTGACCTATCCGTCATCGATCAATCCGAGCTAACCAGAAGATTTAAACAAGCCCATGAAGCGTTATGGGCTGGTGGTCAGTTGAACCCTTCAGAAGCTTTTGATGAATTGGATAAACTCATCTTCTGTAAGATTTGGGATGAACGGAAAACGAGGAGACAAGGTGAGCCATACGATTTTCAAATCATCACTATCCCCAAAACAGTAGAAAGAGATGAGAGAAAACGTCGTTTAATGGAGAATGACAACCTGTATAAACGCATCAAAGCACTTTATGAAAAAGGCAGAGAACGCGACGCTGAAGTTTTTAGAGATAACATTCGTTTGACGCCTGAAAAAATAAGGACAGTCGTCAGTTACCTTGAAAGCGTTAACCTCGGTGAGACTGATCTTGACAGTAAAGGCCGGGCTTTCGAGACGTTTATGGGATCGTTCTTTAGAGGCAACTTTGGCCAATATTTCACCCCTCGTGAAATAGTAAAGTTTATTGTTGATGTGTTGCCTATTAAGAATGACTCCAAAGTACTGGATTCTTCTTGTGGTAGTGGCGGCTTTCTTTTATATGCATTAAATAAAGTGCGTGATCAAGCTACAGAGTATTATCCGGATCACAAAACAGACCCAAAACAACAATTGAGATGGTTCTCTTATTGGCATGATTTTGCGGAGAAGAACCTCTTTGGCATTGAAATCAGTGAACAGATATCTCGCGCGGCCAAGATGAACATGATCATTCATGATGACGGTCACACCAATGTTATTACCTCTGATGGTCTAATCTCTGACGAATTGATATTTGCAAATACAGGCAACAACGGATTTAAGTATGGAACGTTTGATTTCATCATCACAAATCCTCCCTTTGGAAGCACTATCCGACAAAGTGAACAGGCATATTTAAAGACCTATCAACTCGGGAAAAAAGAGGAAGACTGGTTGGCAGTAAAAGCCAAGCCAGAAGGAGAACGCGAAAGTCAAAGCACAGAAGTCCTGTTTATAGAGCAAGATTATAAATTCCTGAAGGAAGGCGGCTACTTAGCAATCGTCCTTCCTGATGGTATCTTGACGAATAGCAGTTTGCAATACGTAAGAACTCAAATAGAAGACTGGTTCCGCATTGTAGCGGTTATCAGTATGCCACAGACAGCATTTACCGCTAATGGCGCAGGAGTGAAAAGTTCTGTCTTGTTTCTTCGAAAATGGAAAAAGGAAGAGACCGACAGACTTGTTCAGCAGAAAACGGATATTGAGTGTAAGCTACTGAAAGACAGCGACTACTTTGCCCTGCGTTCACGGTGGGATAACGAAATAAAACAAAAACAGAAAGAAAAAGCTACAGAAATTAAAGACAAACTAAAGATATCAGCAACAGAAGCTAAGAAAACCGAAGAATATAAATCATGGAATTCCGAACTGCTTGCTGAATACGCTGACAAGGTCGAAGATCTTAAAACTCGTCTGACTGAGGAAAACCTGTTGGCTAGACAACAAGAGCTCACGGATTATCCTATTTTCATGGCAATAGCCGAAGAAATAGGCTATGACGCAACTGGTAAGAAAACCGCCACGAATGAATTGGATATTATTGGACAAGAATTAAAGAACTTTATAAAAATAATCGACGATGATAATTCAAGGAATATTAGATAACTCATTAAATGGGCAATTGTGTATACGCGGATTTGCGAACATCAAGGATTTAGCACGATTGTCTGAAGCTGATTACACATATCAGAGGGGATTACTAAACCGCTCTGATATAAGTGATTTTTTGGAGACACAGTCTTTTCTGTTTTTCCCTGAAGTGATTTTAAGCTACAAATTCAAATACAAATTAAAAGATAAGCCAAATGCAGTAGCTCCATTAAAACTAATTCAGGAGGGTAGAAAATATAAATCAAATGTAAATGGCGATAATACTGAGATCACAGTAAAGACTGTCACATTTAATAAAGATTTTGGTGCAAAAAGCATAAAAGTTGTCGAGCTAAAATTGGATGACAACGTCATAAAACCTTTTCATAGAATTGATGGTAATCACAGACTTAATGCTGCCGAAGGATCAACAAGCGCTAAAGTTGAAAGAATGGTTATTCCGTTTTGTATATTATTAGGCACTGAGTATTATGATGAAAAAGGTATCGTTTATAATGATGAATCGAAAGTTTTTGATAAAGCAATTAAAGTTTTCTTCCACAATATTAACAGCAAAACCATACCACTAACATCAGAAGAAAACCTAAAAGTAATGATTGACGATTCGGATAATTTTTCTGATGAAGAATTAGAAGGAATTTTTACAGGGAGATACCCAATTCTAACACGGCAACTCATTAAGAAAGTCAACCCAGAAATATTCACAGGAATCGGCCATATCTTAAATAGTAATTATCGCACATACTTTAATGACATTTTTAAAAGATTGCTTAATGATGGTGTTGGTGAAGACGTAGCAGTTGAATGCGTATTGAATTCACTCCAAGCTGTTAATCAATTATATCAAAATAATGCTGATTTAAAAGCTAATGATAGTTTTGGTCTTTTAACTTCTTTCCTATGGTACCATATTCAGGGAATTGACAAGTTTAATGCTTTTAGAAATTGGATATTAAGTAATCATATTTTTGAAATTCATGAAGTAAAGGCTAGTAGTATAATTAAGATATTTGACAAATTAATGTCACAAGAGATTAAGGTTTTTGTAGCTATGCCTTATTTTGAAGGAAATCCTCAAATTGTTGATGAGTATAATAAAATATACTCTGATACAATCACAAAAATAGCCAATAATTGGAATATAAATATTTCTCTATATCCAATTATGTCAAACAAAGGTGCAACAAGCGATCAGATTCAGGATATCATCAACAAAATCAAAGAGGCAAAAATTATTATCGCTGACATTACAGACAATAATGCAAATGTCCTATATGAAATGGGATGGGCAAGAGCTCTTGACAAAAAAGTCATTATAGTGAAAAAAACAAATAGTTCACCAACTAAATCTGATATTCAAAATGACACATGGCACGAATATGATGATCGTTATAGAAGTACTTCTCTTGGAAAGATAGTAGAAGACAACATTCTTGAAATTCTTAAAAATAATTATGGTCTAATTATAGAATAATAATGGATTATCAGGTCCCAAAACAGATTGATAAAGATAAAATCTTTATTGTTATGCGGTCAGAGCTACAAGGAAGAACTGATCCCAAAATGATACTTTATAATCGTAAAGTTAAGAATTCGACATATAATAAAATCCGTTTGAAGGACATCCTTATCGGTAAGCCTCAATATGGAGCTTCAGAGTCTGGACAAAACAGAAATGACCCGACATCTCCTCGTTACATAAGGATAACAGATATCGACGAATACGGTCTAATTTCACATGAAGACTTAGGAGTTACGGCTAATCTTACTGATGAGAAATATGTTCTTCACGAAAATGATATATTAATTGCGCGTAGCGGTGCCACTGTAGGGAAATCATATATTCACAAAAAGAGTCCTTATATATGCTTCTTTGCCGGATATTTGATTCGTTTTGTCATTAATACACAAAAAGCTTTACCTGATTATGTCTTTGCGTATACGCAAACTGAGACATATAAAGAATGGGTGAATGCTATTCAGCGTCCAAGTGGACAGCCAAATATAAATGCGGAAGAATACAAGTCACTTGAGATACCACTACCTCCTTTAGATACTCAGTATGAAATAGTTTCAATTATACAAACAGCATATTCTGATAAAAAAACAAAAGAATTAGAGGCCCAGCAAATACTTGAGAGCATTGATACATATTTGCTTAATGAACTTGGCATTATTATTCCAAAGATTGCGACAAATATTAATAGCAGGATATTTTATATACAAAGAGGTGAACTTGAAGACAGGTTAGATCCGATATTTAATAAGAATTATTCTATTTTTAAGAATATAACATCTTGTTATCAATGGAAAACTTTGAATGATCTTGTCTTGAATAATGGTCAATATGGTGCTAACGAAAGTGCAATAGACTACACAGAAGGGAGTGTAAGATACATACGAATAACTGATATTGACGAATGGGGGAACTTAAAACCAGAGGACAAAAAATCTGCTTCTAGCATTAACTCTGCTTACTTGTTGAGGTATAATGATATTCTATTTGCTCGAAGTGGCTCTGTTGGTCGGTGCTATATCCATAAAGATTTATCAGAGCCATCTATATATGCGGGCTACCTTATTAGATTTGATATTGATACAAATATAATAGACCCTGATTATCTGTTTTATTATTGCAATAGCAAATTATATAAATTCTGGGTGAATACGATACAAAGGCCAGCAGTACAAGCAAATATCAATGCAAAAGAATATAGGAGTTTGAGGATACCACTTCCCCCTCTTTCAATACAACAAGAAATTGCTAAACAGATTACTGCTATTCGTCAAAAGGCAAAAGCGTTGCAAGAAGAAGGCAAAGCTATATTGGAGCGTGCCAAGAAAGAAGTGGAACAAATGATAATGGGAGAGGCATAATTATGGGCAAGACAGTAACTACATATTTGATTGATGGAGATCCTAAGGGCACTCAGTACGTTTTTATCAGTAACAAGATTTGCAAAATGTATGTTATTCCTCGTGCAAATCTCTCTATCTTAAACGATCGAGAGGAATTGCAAACACCCGCCTTCTATATTCTGCTTGGTGAAGATGAATCGACAAAACCAAAAGCATATATCGGTGAAACAGAAAACTTTAGAGAAAGAGTCAAGGATCACGACAGCAAGAAGTCATTTTGGCAAAAGGCCCTGTTGTTTATAGCAAAAGATGCAGCTATGACTAAAGCTGATGTTCAATACCTTGAGCATTGCGCCATTGCAGTGGCTAAAGCATCTAATGCCTTTGCGCTCGATGAGAATAAGCAAACGCCTAAAGCCCCTAATCTTCCTGAATACAGGAAGGACGATATGGATGGCTTCTTTGAAGATGTGAGATTCCTCACCTCATTCATCGGCTGCAATATATTTGAGATAACAAAGCCCAAGGAAGAACACCTGTTCTACACAAAGGGACGCGGCTGCAATGCTAAGGGCTTTTATGATTCCAACGGGTTTACTGTCTTGAAAGGCAGCATTATCGCAAAAAACCACGTTCAATCACTCCCATGGAAAGAGAAGCGTGAAAAACTTCTCAAAGAATATACAGTTGTTGATGGGGACAAATTGGTATTAGCATCCGACAAGACTTTTCCCAGCCCCAGCACAGCCGCCGACTTCTGCATCGGCAGTAGCAACAACGGCTGGCTTGTTTGGAAAGACAAATATGGTAACACATTGGATTCAGTCTATCGAAAACAATTAGAGTAGGTTTTGGCAGTTATATACTATATGGCAAAAAAGGATATAAATAAATCTAAATTTAGCGAGGAGACAAAACTTAAGTTAGATATCTTTAGGAAGTGTTTTCGTGAATGGTACCCTGTATTCGTCCACAACCAATACATTTCGCACATGTTTGTGTATGACATGTTTGCAGGCAGTGGTACAGATGCCGCAATGAATCCAGGATCTCCAATTATTCTCTTTCAAGAGGCAAGAGGGAATAAACGTCAACACTGTAAATCCTTACTAAAAAGAAATTCCGCTTTTGTGACATTTGGTTTTAATGAACTGGATGCCGAAAAGAAGAAAGAACTGGAGTTTAATATTAATACAGAGTATTCTGCATGCAGAACGCAGTGCAAAGAAGCAAAATGCCCGTTCAAAGACTCATTTTATTTTGAATCACAAGATTTCTCTTCTCTGATCAACAACAAACGATTGAATCAGGTATTGGATAACCCAAAGTTTGCAAAATTTATTTTGCTTGATCAATATGGTTTCAAGCAGATAAATGATGAAGTGTTCATAAGATTAGTGAATTCTCCAAGAACAGATTTCATCTTCTTTATTGCGTCATCATTTATTAAGCGGTTTAAGGACCTTCCTGCTGTTACCGCTTATTTTAAAAAGAACAGGATAAGTTTTGATGAAGCTAAACCCAAAGAATGCCATAAAGTTATCACTAATTATTTTAGAAGTCTTATACCATCTGGGAAAACGTACTATCTGCACTCATTTACCATTCAAAAAGGCACTAATTATTATGGTCTGATTTTTGGCTCTGGTCATTCTTTAGGAATGGAAAAGTTTGTCAAGGTTTGTTGGGAAGAAGACAGACAAGCGGGAGAATCAAATTGCAATCTCTATGATGACTATGAGCCTGGAACAATCTTCTATAATCCACAAAACACTAATAAGAAAACACGAGTATTCGAGAATATCAAAGAAAAGGTTCTCAACTCTACTATAACGGATAATACTACCGGATTAAAATATGCTTTAGAATGTGGTTGCGAGCCAAAATTGTTCGTTGATGTAATGGAATCGTTGATAAAGGAGAACAAGATACGCGTCATCGGGACTTACAATAAAAGGTCAACGAATATCCATAAGATTGAAGAATACAAAATTGAATTAATATGAGAACAACAAAGATAGAATGGACAGAGCGCACCTGGAATCCAGTCACTGGGTGTAACAAAATATCCGAAGGTTGCCGTCATTGCTATGCAGAAATGATGACCAGGCGTTTGTATTCTATGGGAAATCAAAAGTATAGAAATAACTTCACTCCGACAGAACATCCTGAGGACTTACAAGAACCATTTAAATGGAAGAAGCCATCAAAGGTCTTTGTTTGTTCTATGAGCGATCTCTTTAATGAAGAAATCTCTTTTGAATTTGTTGATCAAGTGTTTGAAGTAATTAGGCAAACGCCGATACACACTTACCAAATTCTTACGAAAAGAGCTATACGTATGGCAGAGTATTTTAAAAAAAGAGAGGTCCCGGCCAACGTGTGGATAGGAGTAACTGTTGAAAACAAAAAGGCTAGAGAACGTGTTGATTCAATTCGTCATATTGATGCAACTGTTAAGTTTCTTTCTTGTGAACCTCTTTTGGAAGATTTAGGGGTAATGAATCTTAGTGGCATAGATTGGATTATCGTAGGGGGAGAAAGTGGTGTATCGGCCAGGCCAATGGATGAACAATGGGCTGTCAATTTATTGAATCAAGCCCGTAAAGAGAGCATCCCTTTCTTTTTCAAGCAATGGGGCACATGGGGAAGTGATGGCGTTAGGCGAAATAAGCATGCTAATGGGAAATTATTACAAGGCGAGATTATACAACAGATGCCATTAGTCATAACATAACCGATAGTGATCATAATCTTTGGTATTTCTTTTTTATCACTTCAGGTTATTTCGGGGTTCTAAAACGAACTGATTTCATATACAGCACGAGAGGGCTTATAAAACAAACTATAGATTCAGTAAACAGTCCTATCATGAAGTGTGTTGAAAAACTGATAATACTTTTTCAAAGAAAACAGCCCTGATTTGGGCTTTTTTCGTTATCTTTGTACAAATGAACGAGACTGCAGCTGACTACTGATAAGGCCTGCATCTCTTCGCCATTAAAAGCACTAACACTCAATAATCAATATATGAACGAGACATATAAAGAAAAACTTAGCAAGCACGTTGAAGGTATCTTCAAAGGATATACCTTACCGGGCCTCCACATCTGTGATATTGCTACAGGTGGTGGAAAATCTTATACCATCGGAAAGCTCACCTGTGAATACTATCCCAACTATTTTGACCGCATAGTGATTCTGTGTGTTCAAAATAAATTGGTTAATGGGATGAATCGTGAGATCAATCGTTTTATTGATGGACCAAACAGCCTAATAAAGCCATATGACAAAATGGTTATTGAAAACAACCCGGAGGTTATCACAAAAGCAATTAAAAATGGGAGCTTTCAGAATCTTGTTGATGAAATGCAATATCAGATTGGAGAGCAAAAGAAACAGGATTTAAAGGTCGCGGAAATTCAATATAGCTATAACTATGTAAAGAAGATTTTTGAAGGTTTGTCTGGCTTAATCAAGACATTTGACGAGAATAGCAAGAATGACTACATACAAAACCAAATAAACGAGAGTGAGGCAAATCTTCGCAAAGCCGTCCGCATGTTTTTTGACACATTCAAGAAACATCTCGAAAAAACCAAGCAACTTAAGAAAGTAACACTCGAGACTATGTTGAGTAGATTCCAGTCACTCACAAAAGTCTATCCTCAAGTGGATTATAAACGCAAGAAGGTGCTTCTAATGACGGTACATAAGGCAATGTATGGCATTGATCCGATACTCTCAGAGAAGATTAAGCTAGAGCATCTTGCGGAGAAAAATAAGAAAACACTGATTCTTTTTGATGAATCGGACCAAGCTGCCGTAGCCATGCGTTCTGCCATTATCGAGCAATCTATTGAGAACGCCGGAGGCAGCAAAAGATTTGCTAAAGGTTATAATGGTTATCTCCAGTACTTGGATTTAATCAACAATCCCGAACAGATTTCTAATGAGTATTATGGGCCCTTGTTGGAAGAATGCCTTAACAAAGCAAAGTATATAACTAAAAACAACTGGGAACGTATATTCGGTGATGTAATACCATATAAGAATATTTTTCTGGGCAACGATGAGGAATTAGAATCATACAGAAGGGGTGTGTTCTTTTCCGGTCCAGCTTTAAGACTGAATATTACCCAGAGAGGTGATAACACAAACTCATACATCTGCTACAGAAAGCGTGATCGGCATTTTTGCCTTGTTCATGCCAACGATAAAGATCAACTACTGACAGAATATCCTGTAGTCATCCCGATGGATCAATTCCTTTCATTAATTCTTGGTAATACTACATCTATAAAAGGTCAGTTGCGAAGAGTCATTTCTGAATCACTTAAGCGTAGCCGAGAAAGATTTGAAGCTGAGACAAGAGAAGTCTCAACCAATGCTTCTACAACAAATCACTATCTTGGTTATCCAACACTGGAACGAGAAATACACACATTATTCTCTCGCTTTGAGACGACTTCGGAATATCAGTTTGAGCAGCAGATTAACGAATTCATGACAAACAGAAAGAACCTTTCTGTTGCTGATGGTGAAGAAAAAATGAAATTGCCTGATTTCTCCGTGTATTCCCAAGGCGTACAACTATATCAAGAGGAGATTGATGAGCGAGACAACCAACATCGCGTAAGATTGTCATGTAGAGAAATAACTACTACACCTGAAAAAATCCTGATAGATCTTGTAAACTCTGATGGGGTATCTGTTGTTCTATGTTCAGCAACTGCTTCTTGTTGGTCGGTGGTTAGTAACTGTGATATCAAGTATCTAAAACAGACTCTTGGGGACAAAATTCATGTCCTCTCAAAGGCAGATAGAGAGACATTTGACCATCTCGTTGACAAGACTTACCCTGAGGATCATCAGATAGAGATTGTGCCCTTGCAGAAATATGAATTTCCAGACAAGAAAGAGAATGCAATTGTATTACCAGACAAATACAAACAACTGTTCTCATCTGATGCTATAAAAGAAGGACTAGTTGAGAAGTGGTTTAAGATAACACGTCGTGAACTTAAGAAGACATCCAAGGGCGTTGAAGATCTGACATTCCAGTTATATCGCCTTTTCCAGTTTATTGAAGCATACCATTGGTTCATTACTCATAATGACATCCACAGTATGATTTATTTTCAAAACCGAACAGGAGACAAGGACAAAAACCAGTTACATGCCATAAGTTGTCTTATTGATGGGTCATATAAGGATATGCCTTCAACATTGGATGATGAATTGCCGACTGATTGGGAGAACTGTCACATTCGCATATCAAAAGACTGGGAAGATGTAGAATCCAAGATCTTAACTGAACTCAGCGGAAATAAAGATGCCAAGCTAATGCTGGTTTCCGCCTTTGGTAGTTTCAAAGCTGGAGCCAATTTGCAATATGATATTCCTGATGGTCTCGACTATGTAAGTGGAGATAATTGGAGCAACGAAGGTGAAAAGCTTAAAAAAGACTGGGATGCCATTTATGTTCAGTCGCCCACAGCTTATCTCATGATGAATGAAGACGGCACTGAGAGTACTTATGAGAAAAGCCTCTACAATGCCATGCTGACATTAATGATGTTGTATGAACGTGGCTGTCTTTCAAAAACGGATGTCGCTCAATGGCTTTGTTACGCTCTTTCAAATAACTTTATGTTTGGGGAGAAACAGAATCCAGGTATTGTTAAGGACAAATCAGCTTGGGCCCAAACCACAGTCGAACAGGCTATAGGACGATTGTGTCGAACAAGGAACAAACCTCATATCACATATATCCTATTTGATGAGTCAATGAGGTCCTTCTTTGATGCTGCCAATATGAAGAAATCACTCACTAAGGAGTTCAGAGCTTTAGCCAAATACATCATGAATCATCAAAACATTGAGGTTCCAGAAAGTAACCCTGATGAAGTGATAAGGTGTAATGATGCAAATTATGCTCAAAGACAACTGGATCGGCTTCGCAGTTTAGCTCTTCGATATACACCTCACCAACAAGATGAAGAAGACATTGATGATGACTACGTTGGTGATGATGACTTGCCTTATAATGTGAAAAGCAGTCAGATAATGAACCAAAGCTATAAACAGACCATCATTAAAAAGCCTGTAATTTCAAGCATTGAGGAGCTAGACGACCTTGATAAGCGTCTGACATTTATCCCAAAATGTTATGGTTCATGGGATAGAGACGAAAACGGAAGCTATTCTTTCTCTTGCGAAACGAAGTACAATAATAGAATTTGCGTTTCTGGAAAAGGGAAGGCGTATTCTATCTCACCGTCTTCTGTAAGACTTGATATTCTCATGAAGAACTCCGTGATTAAAGACCATTTTGAGAAAAACGGCTTTGCGACCACGTGGGGAAAAGAAGGTCTGATACTCCATCCACAGATACTTGCAACCGATTATGCCGGAGAGATTGGCGAAGAAGCGTTTAAAGCGATTTTGCTACATTATACCGATTGCAGAGAAGAGAATATCAAACATCTATCAGGTAAAGATTATGAGTTGGCAGATTACGTCATAGTCAATCCTGATGGAAGTTACAAAATCGCTTTTGATGTGAAGAATATGAATCCCAGAGTTGACCATAATGACAAAAAGGAAGATATGTCCACATCGAAGAAACGCGAAATAAAACGTAGGCGTTTGGGATGTGAATTAATTACAGTCAATATGCTTAAACTGAATAAAAGTGGCATGGATGAGATTCGTGAGATTGGTGGTATTATTGACGAGAATGGCACTATTATCCCCAACGCTATCGATCACCTCAAAAAACTGATTAATTCTAAGTGAACATGAAAATTGACGAACAATACATAAAGAGTTTACCTCTGACAACAAACAGGATAATTGTCACCCTTGATAAGGATGCTTTCTTTTCAATGTACTCTATTGTGTCATACTATGGTACAAATAAAGAGTCGAGAAACCTAGCCTATGAGCAACTTGCTGATGTTCCTTGCGTTTCTGTTACCGGAATTAGAGCTCGGTGGACTGGGTCTTTTCCTTCCATCCATTTCTTCATTCTTGCTGTTAAGGGCGAGGAAACAAACATTCTTAACAGCTTGAGAGATTATGATTACATCCGCTCAAAAATAGATACGCTTGAAGAATATGATGAAATGCTCCAGAAAAGGATTATTGCATCACTCGCCATCAACTCACTTGGGAAAAAGAAAAACAACAAGATGATGTACAATGATGGCTCGCTGCTTATATGTGACGATAAGAATTTCAATATACCGAAATCAAGACAGGAACTTGTTTGTCTGAAAATTGAGGTAAACGAGTACATGAATCTTATCGCAAAAACCACCTCATTCTCAAATCCTTCATCTTTAACGGAGCTTAAAAGACGTAAGAATTGTGTCTTTAGAATCAGCAATGACATTGGTGGGTATCTATGGGAAGGGCGTTCTGTTAAGCCGATTGTTGTAAAGGACTTTAAAGATGGGGATTACAACCTAAAAGAGCTATACATTCTGAAGAAAAGATTTAGTGACAATAAAAACAACGTTCCATATTGGCCCTATAATAAAGAGAACTATACTCACGGAAAGCTTTTTGTTCTTTGGCAGGTAGTCAATTCGGTTAATGAAGACTTCAAAGGTTTGTTAGAAATAGGTTTTTGCGATTTTCAGGTTTTACACTATGATGAATGCAAGACCGGAGATGACATGCTTTCATTTTTGCGACAATACTTTTCTGGAAAGACCATTTATATAGACGATCCTTTTGGTACAGTAGCATCGAAGGAATTGATACTAAAGCTCAAGTCCGAGGTTAAATCTCTCATGGGGGATTGCCTTATATTCTCAAAGAAACATTCCAGTAATGACATGGTAATAAAGCTTTGTGAACCCAAAGAGCTGGCAGCTGACTGGACCCATTACACACAATCGCTTTATAGATTAGCACATAGCTGTAATGCACTTCAGCACATTACAGTTCAAGAGAACAAGAAAAATGAGATCACTAAAGCGAGTGCAAGACGTATCCTCATAGAGTTGCTTGTTAAGGATTCGCTTATCAACAGAATAATGCCTAAACAGTTGACAGAGTTAATGTGCGGTTGGGTCTTTTATCGGTATAAAATTAATAAAGACTTCGTACATGGTGCATCTTTAGCTGTTGACACAGATGGTTCCATGAACATTAAAGAGTATGGTTTGTCTCGGAATAGTCTTGGAGAAGATTTTGAGCAATTTGTTCAGGAATACATAAAATTCAATGACTACGATAAGATTCGCGGAGGCCGGGATTACATGGCATTAGAAAAAAACGGCAATGTGTATCTGATCATTGATACTGACGAAATACCAATCCTCGATGTTGAACTCATTGACGAAGGATATGACCAAGTGATTAATAAGGGGGAGACCGTTGCGATGTTCAAGCGTAAGAAGAATGTACATGAATATCTTCGTGGTTATATTGGATTCCATCTTTGGAAATCAGATGGCCTTAACGGAGAGAAAGACGCTGCGTATTCATATATCGCCGGCACCAATAGCGAGAACATGCAGATTATGCAGAATACAAAGATGGATAAAATGCCTAGAGCAAGGCGTATCTTTGTGTTGAATGAAGATAACCCCGAAGTAGTTAGCTCAGATATCAATGAAATAACGGCGATGCTAAAGTTTGGATTTGGCCGTTGGAATGAGCTGATGACTTATCCGTTCCCATTCAAATTCCTGCAAGAGTATCTGGATGATGCATGTGAAACGGTCTTCTCTAAGCATTGGAGAGACATTACCTACAAAGGTGATCTATAAGGCTGGTAAACTTTTCCGCTCCATACCCGTTCACACTGTAACAGCATTCTCCGTTTTGCTGTAACAGTCTACGCCGTTTTTCATTTTAGTTTAACGTGAGTTCGATGAGATTTAATTAATTGAAAATTAGGAACATAGCGGAATTTTTAGTAATTTTGTAGTGCTAAAAAAAAACCCAAAATAACCGCTATGTTTCCTGATTGCAAAATTACAGAAATATTCTTCATGTGTGATGAGTTCAGTAAGAATTTTGACGAAATTGTCTCTAAAAACTCGCTAACTGAAGGTCATTCCGAGAAGAAACGCAAATATCACCGTGATGGCAGGATGTCGGACTCCGAGGTGATGACCATTCTGATCCTGTTCCACAATTCCGGCTACCGATGCTTGAAGCACTTCTATCTGGATTATGTGTGCAAGCACATGAGGCACCTGTTCCCTAAGACCGTGTCCTACAACCGTTTCGTTGAGCTGCAGAAGCGGGCGGTAATCAAACTTGCTGTGTTCGTCAAGACCATACTGATGGGCAAGTGCACTGGCATCAGTTTCATCGACAGCACCCCGTTGAGGGTGTGCATGAACCAGCGCATCCTCCAGCACAAGACCTTCAAGGGCATTGCGCAGAGAGGCAAGTGCTCTGTGGGATGGTTCTTTGGCTTCAAGTTGCACATCATCTGCAACGAGATGGGCGAAATCGTCAACTTCATGTTCACGCCTGGCAACGTTGATGACCGTGACCCGCTCAAGGTGGAGCGTTTTACCGAGGAGTTGTACGGCAAGATCATTGCCGACAGGGGCTACATCAGTAAAGACCTGTTCTGTAAACTCTTCATCAACGGTATCCAGCTGATAACCAAGCTGAAAAACAAGATGAAGAACTCTTTGATGAGTATCTCGGATAAGGTGTTGCTTAGGAAACGGGCCATCATTGAGTCGGTAAATGACGAGTTGAAGAACATGGCTCAGATTGAACATTCCAGGCACAGGTCATTCCACAATTTCATCAATAACCTCATGGCAGGAATCGCTGCTTACCGATTCTTCCCCAAGAAACCGATGCTGCAGTTAGA
>Ga0247610_10004021_pt1 | contig 15848 bp, 11 predicted proteins | sample 174DNAGHGhighgp2_FD_193483 | JGI IMG/M metagenome (GOLD analysis project Ga0247610, IMG submission 193483) | Sheep rumen microbial communities from Palmerston North, Manawatu-Wanganui, New Zealand - 1742 DNA GHGhigh gp2 | ecosystem: Host-associated > Mammals > Digestive system > Stomach > Rumen... | reverse complement strand
ACCGGCTTCTCGCTCCACAATGACGCCCTCCACCAGCCCTGAGGTTTTCGCTCGCCCTTCAGGTCGAGCAATCCAGCCGATGAACCTCGTGCGGGCCATGCTCCGCTCTCACCAAGGTAGTCGATGCCAGTCCAAAGAAATTGTCCGAAGATGAAGTCGTGTTGCTCCACCGCCCTCCATGCCTCCAAGTCATGGCGGTTCTCAGAACCGTAAATGACGCGCTTGGGATAGTTGCGGTGGTCCTCGTCGTATCTACTCTCGGTGTAGTTGTACCCCACCACGTCGACAGCCTGCGGGTAGGTGGTCTCATTGGACATCACCACTCCCGCCAACGCGCCTGTTGTGGGACGGCTCGAGTCAATCTGCCTCACCACCTTGGTGAGTCGCTCTGCTATGCGTCCGATGCGCTGTGCGTCTGGTTGGTCGGGTTTGTAACCTCCATACATGGGCTGCGTGATGCTGCTGCCGTCAAGGACGGGATGTGAATAAGGGTCGTTGGGATAGTCCACCTCGTTGCCTATGGACCAGAGGAAGATGCAAGGGTGGTTGCGGTCGCGTCGCACCATGTCGGCGACGTCGCGGTCTATCCATTCCTCGAAGAAGTCGAAGGAGCCCTCATAGCCAGGGGTGCCGCGGTTCCATCCCTCCAGCCATTTGCGCTTTGGGAATTCCCATTCGTCGCTGGCCTCGTCCATGACGAGCAGACCGAGCGAGTCGCAGAGGTCGTAGACCACGGGCGCCTGTGGGTTGTGGCTCATGCGGATGGCATTCACCCCGATAGCCTGCAAATTGACAAGGCGTCGCTCCCACACGTCGCGAGGCACCACGGCGCCGAGTACTCCTGCGTCATGGTGCAAGCAGACGCCTTTTACTTTCATATTGTTTCCATTGAGGAAAAATCCCTTGTCGGGGTCGAAACGCAAGGTTCTGAGTCCCATGCGCATGCTGCTACCGTCTACCACATCTCCATTGCTGGCATCCACCAGTCGAGTCTCCACGGTGTACAGGTAACCGTTTGCTATGTTCCACAACTGTGGCTGCGAAATCTTCAGTTGCAGGGTCTGGCGTTCCTTGTTGCCAATGGTGGTTTGCTTCTGAGCCACTTGCCGATGCTGGGCATCATAGATGGTCACTTGAGCCTTCAATGAGGGAACGTCTTTCCCGTATCCTTCCGCCGTGGTGGTCTCCACGTCTACCTCCACGGTGGCTGTGCCTCGGGTGAGTTGCTTCAGTCGCCATGCGCTTCCCCATTGTGCGAGATGAACAGGTCCTGATTCCACGAGCCACACTGGTCGGTATATGCCGCTGCCCGTGTACCACCGAGAGTCAGCTTGTCGCGAGTGGTCTACACGCACTGCGAGCACATTGTCGCCTTCCTTGTTGAGCCAAGGAGTCATGTCATACAGCACGGAGGCATAGCCATTAGGTCGCATGCCGAGCAGATGGCCATTGAGAAAGACCTCGGCACGGTTGTAGATGCCCTCGAAATAGACAAACCACTGTGAGTCGGCGGAGTGGCTGCCCTCCTTGAGTGAAAAATGTTTGCGATACCATCCCACGCCGCCGGGAAGATAGCCCGTGCAAGAGAAGAGATGGGGCGACATCGGATGCTCCACCGACCAGTCGTGCGGCAGTTGCAGACGGCGCCATCGGGAGTCGTCAAAGGCAGGTGCTTCAGCAGCGATGCTGTTTCCGTCGGTGGTGCGTAGATCGGTGCCAACAAGGGCAAACCGCCAATCGTCATTGAATGGCATGGCATTGCCAAAAGACACTTGAGCATCGGCAGACCTTGTATGACAAAGGATGGACAAGGCCGTTAACAACATAATCAAATACTGTCTCTTGCTGATTGGAGGGATGAGCATCGCTTCTTTTATCATATTCATCATGATATTCATGGAAATAGTTATTTACATTTGTATTTTAATGTTTTTCGCTTTCAACGGCCAAAGATACGAATATTATGTGAACATGCCAAATTTTTGTTTGATAGTTTGGCATTCAGAAAAAAATTGATAATTCAGATAGTTTCCCTTAAATAGATGGCAACAAACACCGTCTTTTGCACAAGCAGGTTGTTTTATGCCAAAATGTTAAATTTATCGTTTTTCAATAAATTTTTATCGAAAAATTTTGTGCAATCAAATATAGTTTCTACCTTTGCATATCGATAAACGATAAATGTTTAAAATAAAACGATAAAACGTATGAAAAAGAAGATGAATTTGTTTTGTGTTCTGATGCTGGTATTGTTGGCAATACAGATTGTATTGGGATTTGTATTTAACTTCAATGACCACATGCAGGCTTTTGAAGAAGGCTGGCAAAAAGGCCGTCAGGGTGACCCATCCTCAAATGGTACCGTGAGCGAGATTCTGATGGTTGTTATGGGAATAGCCATTCTCTATCTTTTAGTACGCTCATTCATTTCATTCGTTAGATTCATCTGGAACGTTAATCGCGATGAGGTGTTTGTTTGGAAGAATGTATTGCTTTTGCGTTGGGCGGGTTGGGGATTGTTGATACCTAATGTCATATCCATTGTCTATGACATATTGCATCACATTCCTTTGCAGCAAATCTACATAGAGGATACGTGCAATATCATCCTTGGTGTTTTCTGCTTGATAGTGGCAGAAGTTTTTGCCATCGGACTGAAATTGAAGGAAGAACAGGACTTAACCATTTAGCTTATGGGACGTATCGTTGTCAATTTGGATGTGGAAATGGCCAAACGGAAAATATCGTTGGGCGAACTGGCAGAAAGGGTTGGATTGACCCAGGCCAACCTAAGTATTCTGAAAACGGGCAAGGCCAAGGCGATTCGCTTTTCCACGCTTGAAGCCATCTGTCGAGAACTTGGTTGTCAGCCTGGTGATATCCTGGAATACCGGAACGAATGAAAAGGGGAGTTGAAGGGGAGTTGAAGAGGAGTTGAAGGGGAGTTAAAGGGGAGTTAAAAGGGAGTTAAAAAGGAGTTAAAGGGACATATGCTCCGATTAAAACAATCTCAATTAATCCATTGAGAATAAAGATATAGCGGATTACAAATCCTTATATTCGATACTGCGTTAAAAAGAAGTTATAGGGGAGTTAAAGGGACATATGCTTACTTTTATAGGCTTTTTGGGGAAATCCCCATGCTAATTTAACTAAAGTTTCCCACCCTAAAAAATCGAGTGAAAATAACAGTTTCTCAATTAATTGTTGTATATTTGTAGCGACAAAACTATTAAATACCAACGAATTAAAGAGGAACTGTTATGTTTGCAAAATTAGTGAATTTTTCCGAATTGTCCAAGCTTTTGAGTGTTAAAAGTAAGGTGAGCGCCGATTTGCTTTCACTTTTTGGCCGTTTTGGCCTTGGCCGCCTTCTTTGTCGGTTGTCGCTTGAGAAGCACGACGGCGTTTCCGCCGTTCAGCTTATATTGTCCCTGTGCTTGTTTAGGATCCATGGCGAGAGCGTTCATTCCATATACAAGAAGAACTTCTATGAATTGCTTGACACGGGCAAGAACTGTTACTACAGGATGCTGACACGCCCGTCCATGGACTGGCGCAGGCTGTTGAACCACATGTTGCTTCGTTTCATCTGCATACTCCGACACGAGGGCGTGTGGAAGGAGAGCGAGAATAGCTGCCTCATCATTGACGACACGACGTTGGAAAAGACCGGCTATACCATGGAAAGAGTCAGCAGGGTCTTCGACCATGTGCAGGGCAAGTGCGTACTCGGCTTCAAACTTCTTCTGTGCGTTTTCTTCGATGGAAAGAGCACCATCCCGTTTGACTTCTCCATACATAGGGAAAAGGGCAAGAAGAAGGATTTCGGGCTGACCAGGAAGCAGCGGAGCCAACAGTTTTCCAAGAAGCGCACCGCAGGCGCACCGGACAGCGTCCGCCTGCAGGAGTGCGACAAGTCAAAAATGGACGTCGCCATTGAGATGATACGCAGGGCATGGGGGATCGGCCTGAGAGCCAAGTATGTCCTATGCGACAGTTGGTTCACCTGCGAGCGGCTTGTCAGCGAGGTGAGGAGCATCGGCAGCGGCGCAATGCATTTCGTGGGGCTTGCAAAGATGGGCAACACCAAGTATCTCGTCCATGGCAAGAAGCGAACGGCGACGGAACTCGTCGCATTGTATGAGCGGACAATGACTCACAGCTGCCGTAAGTACAAATGCCTGTATATCTGCCTGAACGGAAGCATGGGGGCGCAGCCCGTGCGCATCTTCCTCATCAGGTACGGCAGGAACAAGGATTGGAACATACTGATCACCTCCGACTTGAGAATGTCATTCGTCAAGGCATTCGAGACCTACCAGATAAGGTGGTGTATTGAAGTCGTCAACAAAGAGACACGCCAGCACCTCGGCTTGGGCGGGTACCAGGGACGGGACTTTGACGGGCTTGTGGCCGACTGCACCTTGTGCTACATGACATACATGGTGATGGCACTGGAGAAGAGATTCGCCGATTATGAGACAATGGGAGAGCTGTTTGCAGGATTGGAAGAAGAACTGATGGCATTGACCCTGTGGGCCAGGATCCTCGCCTGTATGGAACGGCTCTTGGGGGGCCTTGCCGACAAAATCGGATTGTCCGCGCAACAACTCATGGCCGACATCCTTTCAGACAGTGAACTTGCTTTGGATTATGTAGCCATGGCTGAAGCATTGGAAAGAAGAAGAGCCAACACGGCATGAAACATTTTTTAAGCTATTGTTAAAACTGGGTGTGGATAAGGTTTTCAAACCATAACAACCCTCAAAAAGTGCCTAAAACAGGGGGTGGGAAACTTTAGTAATTTAATCCACTATTCAAGCCTCATTTTCCCTTATATGCAAAGTGGGGTAAACAGATGATTTTAAATGTTACGGCAGGGGTCATTTTAAAGTGGCCCCTGCCGCCTGTTTTGAGGACCTACTTAACCAGAGGCCATAAAGTTATTCGTAATGCCTGATTCTCACATCAATCCCCTCCCCTTGGAGTTGCGACGGTAGGTTGGTGACATCGGTTTGGCCGTAGTGATATGGGAACACCACCTTGGGCTTGATGACCTTAGCCGCCCTTACCAACTGCTCCGTAGTCATTGTGAAAGGTTGGTTGCATGGAAGGAATGCGATGTCGATGTCTTTGATGTCAGCCATCTCGGGGATGTCCTCTGTGTCGCCAGCAATGTAAATGCGCAATCCGTCTATGGTGAGGATATAGCCATTGTCACGATCCTTGGGATGGTACTGCTGTCTGCCTTCCGTCGTATTGTATGCAGGAACGGCCTCAACAGTAATGTCATCGGCGACTTGCATCTTGTCCCCATTCTTCATCGCCTTACCTGAACCATACATTTCTGTACACCTTTGGTTCATGATCAACTGTGTACGCTCCGCCGTCAGCAACTTGATGGTTTGGGGGTCATAGTGGTCGCCATGCTCGTGGGTGACAAAGAGATAATCCGCCTTGGGCATCACGCTGTAGTCCACCGTCCTGTCACGCAGTTTGGCACAAGGGTCGACCTCTATTTCCCTGCCGTCGTACTCAATGCGTATACTTGCGTGCATCAGAGCATAGAACTTGACGGTTTTCCCGCTTTTTGTGTTGAACACATCGGTTTCATAATTTCCTTGACCGTAGGCAGTTGCCAGTCCCACCATGGCCAATAAGCATGCAATAATCTTTTTCATTTTTGTCTATCATTAAAACGTGTGGTACAATCCTCCTTCATTTCCAAGCCTTATTCCGCCTTTCATTATCAGGCTACAAAGATAGTAATATTTTATAGGTTGTCCAACGCATTGTTCAATTTTTTTCATCATCCCTAGCGGGTAAGGAGAACCTACAGAAGAAGCATACCTTCGTCCTGCTCGCCCACGAGCACTCTATGATAGTCCCATGCAACCCCAATTCGAAGTGATTCATTCAATTATTTACTCAACTGGCTTAAAATATCCGATTTTTTATCTAAATTTGCACCGAGATTGGACAACGTTTTTCTCATAAGAGCATAAATATAATAATCATACCAATAAAGCAAAGAACCAAAAAGACTATGAATTATCAGAAAGTATTTGAGACGATGGTAAGCGAGACGGCAAAGTATCTTACCAACAGCGGACTGAAGACCATGGTGCTCGGCATCTCCGGTGGCTTGGATTCCACCGTGACGGCTGCCATCTGTGCCGAAGTAGTGAAACAATACCCAGAACAGCAGTTAAAATTCATCGGCGTCAGCCTGCCTTGTTCATCGAACACGGTGGAGGAGAACGACTCTGCCAGCACAGCAATGAAGGCATTCTGCAATGAATACTGGGTGGAGAATTTGCAGGCCCAATATCTGTTGCTGAGGGCCACCTGCGAGCAGCGCTACGCCTCAACACGCATCTCTCAGGGCAACATCAAGGCCCGTCTGCGCATGATCTACCTCTACAACATCGCCTCGGTCACCAGCGGGTTGGTGATGGACACCGACAACTTGACAGAGCACAACCTGGGCTTCTGGACCATCCACGGTGACGTGGCTGACTACAATCCCATAGGTGGACTGTGGAAACACGAGGTCTATGAACTCTGCAAATATCTCTTCACCGAGCGTTATGCCGATGAGACCGACGTACGCCATCAAGCCTTGCGTGCAGCATATGGCATCATTCCCACCGATGGCAACGGTGTGGAAGCCGGTGGCGACATGGCTCAGATTGCTCCCGGCCACACCTACGAGGAGGTAGATGACATCCTTTGCACCTATTTGCAGAAGGGCAACGACGAGAAGGAAATGAAACGCTTGAACGATGCCTATGGCGCAGAAACCGTGGAGCGCGTCCTAACCCGCCACCACCGCTCAGCATTCAAGCGCAAGCGCATGCCAATCGTCATAGAGAGGTCGCTTTACGAGTAAGGGGAGTTGAAGGTTGAAGTTAAAGGGGAGTTAAAGATTGGAGTTAAAGGGGAGTTAAAGATTGGAGTTAAAGGGGAGTTAAAGAGGAGTTAAAAAGGAGTTAAAGGGACGTATGTCCACTTCATCACCATTTTTGATTGCCATAGGGACTTACTTCCTGAATGTCTGCTTCTGTGATATATGTCCCGTGATACAGAGTAATTTTTGGAGGTGAACTTCACTGCTTTGACGATATCATTCGCCCCACCATCCAAGAAGCCCTGCTCTATTGCTTCACCACCACATCGAGGAATGTGATCTTTGTGGTTTCACGAACCCTGACGCTTGGCGAATATCGTCAGCATAAAAAGAGGCGGTGAAAACCGCCTCTTTTTATGTGAAGATGATTTGAATGTCATGAGTTGTATTCCTGCCACGACTTGATTTGGATGTCCTCCATCTTCATGGCGCAGAAGGCCTCGATGAACGCCTTTGCCAGACGCACGTTGGTCATCAGCGGGATGTTGTGGTCGATGGCGGCACGGCGGATTCGGTAGCCGTTGGTGAGTTCACGCTTGGTGTGGTTCTTGGGCACATTGATGATGAGTTCTATCTTGTGTGCAGCAATGAGGTCCATCACGTTGTCGGGCAAGTCCTCGTCGGGCCACGACACGGCCTTTGCCGGCACGCCGTTGTCATTGAAGAACTTGGCAGTTCCCGCTGTACCGTAAATCTCATATCCGTTGCGCACCATCTCACGTGCAGGTTCCAACAAATCCACCTTTCCTTTTGCATCACCCGAAGAGATGAGTACGCTCTTCTCTGGCAGTTTGTAGCCAGTGGCAATCAAGGAGTTGAGCAGGGCCTCGTTGAGGTCTTCACCCAGGCATCCCACCTCGCCTGTACTGCTCATATCCACACCGAGCACGGGGTCGGCATTCTGCAAGCGAGCGAAAGAGAACTGCGACGCCTTGACACCGATGCGGTCGATGTCGAACTCGCTCTTCTCCGGCGTGGTGTAAGGAACATCGAGCATGATCTTGGTAGCTGTCTCGATGAAGTTGGTTTTTAGAATCTTGCTGACGAAGGGGAAGGAACGGCTGGCCCTGAGGTTGCACTCGATGACCTTCACCTCCCTGTTCTTCGCTAGGTATTGGATGTTGAACGGACCGCTGATATTGAGTTCCTTGGCTATCTTCCGTGAAATCTTCTTGATTTGACGGATGGTGGAGAAATAGACGTGCTGAGCAGGGAACACCATAGTGGCGTCGCCGGAGTGTACGCCGGCATATTCGATATGCTCGCTGATGGCGTATTCCACAATCTCACCCTTGTCGGCCACGGCGTCAAACTCAATCTCCTTTGTCTCAGTCATGAACTTCGACACGACGACGGGATACTCCTTCGACACCTCCGTTGCCATCTCCAGGAATCGTCCCAATTCCTCATAGTCGTAGCAGACATTCATCGCCGCTCCGGAGAGCACATAACTCGGACGGACGAGGACAGGGAATCCCACCTCCTTGACGAAGGCCTCGATGTCCTCGAGCGAGGTGAGCGCCCTCCATGCCGGTTGGTCGATGCCCAATTTGTCGAGCATGGCCGAGAACTTGTCCCTGTTTTCCGCCCTGTCGATATTCACCGGCGAGGTGCCGAGGATGGGCACGCCCTGACGGTAGAGTTTCATTGCCAGGTTGTTTGGGATTTGTCCACCTACCGAGACGACGACGCCCTTGGGCTGCTCCAAATCGATGACATCGAGCACCCTTTCCAAGGAAAGTTCATCGAAATAGAGTCGGTCGCACATGTCATAGTCAGTCGACACCGTCTCCGGGTTGTAGTTGATCATGATGCTCTTGTATCCCAACTTCCTTGCGGTGTTGATGGCGTTTACTGAGCACCAGTCAAACTCCACCGAAGAGCCGATACGGTAGGCACCCGAGCCCAAGACGATGACGCTCTTCTCGTTTTTGTAGTAATTGACGTCATGGAACTTGTAGTTGCCCGGTTTGGCGTTGTAATGGTATGTGAAATAGAGGTAGTTGGTGAGTTCAGGATGCTCGCTGGCCACGGTGTTGATTCGCTTCACGGAAGGTACGATGCCCTTTGCCTTGCGGTACTCCCTGACGGCGAGGTTCTCGTTGTACATGTTGGAATCTTCTGGCTTGAGCACGAAGCGTGCAATTTGGAAGTCAGAGAAACCGGCAGCCTTCACCGTAACGAGGAAATCGTCGGGCACCTCTTCCATGCTGTTGTATTGCATGAGCTGGTGCTTGAGGTCGACGATTCTCTTGAGTTGCGAAATGAACCATTTGTCAATCTTTGTCAGTTCCTCGATGCGCTCCACGGTGTACCCCTCTTCCAAGGCCTGTGCGATGGCGAAGATGCGCAGGTCTGTCGGATTCTCCAAAGCATCGTCGAGGTTGTCGAACTTAGTGTGGTCGTTGCCCACGAAGCCGTGCATACCCTGCCCTATCATGCGGAGTCCTTTCTGAATCATCTCCTCGAAACTCCTTCCGATGGACATGATTTCTCCCACCGATTTCATCGATGAACCAATTTTTCGCGACACGCCGGCAAACTTGTTGAGGTCCCATCTTGGAATCTTGCAGATCATATAGTCAAGCTGTGGCGCCTCATAAGCAGAATTGGGAGTACCCATCTCACCGATTTGGTCGAGCGTATAGCCAAGAGCTATTTTGGCGGCCACGAAGGCGAGAGGATAACCTGTAGCCTTGCTGGCGAGGGCAGACGAGCGCGAGAGGCGTGCGTTGATTTCTATGATGCGATAGTCGTTAGTCTCAGCATTGAAAGCGAACTGTATGTTGCACTCGCCCACGATGTCGAGGTGCTTGACGCATTTGATGGACAACTCCTGAAGCATCTCCACCTGCTCCTGGGTCAGCGAACATGTAGGTGCCACGACGATACTCTCGCCTGTATGGATGCCCAGCGGGTCGAAATTCTCCATCGACGCCACGGTGAAGCACCGGTCGTTGGCGTCGCGGATGACCTCGAATTCTATCTCCTTCCATCCCTTGAGGCTTTCCTCGACGAGGATTTGCGGAGCGAAAGTGAAGGCACTCTCAGCAATCTCAATGAATTTCTTTTCGTCAGGACAGATGCCCGACCCCAGTCCTCCGAGGGCGTATGCGGAACGAATCATGATGGGGAATCCGATAGAATGAGCAGCGTTCAGCGCGTCTTCCATATTCTCCACGGCATGGCTCACGGGAACCTTGAGGTCCACCTCTCCCAGTTTCTTGACGAAGAGATCGCGGTCTTCCGTGTTCATGATGGCCTCGACAGAAGTACCCAGCACTTTCACTCCATATTTGTCGAGCGTGCCATTAAGGTAGAGTTCCGTGCCACAGTTGAGTGCCGTCTGTCCGCCAAAAGCGAGAAGGATGCCGTCGGGGCGCTCCTTTTTGATGATTTCAGTGACGAACCACGGTGTGACAGGTTGGAAATACACTTTGTCTGCGATTCCCTCCGATGTCTGGATGGTGGCGATGTTGGGGTTGACGAGGACACTTGAGATACCCTCTTCCCTCAATGCTTTCAATGCTTGAGAACCAGAGTAGTCAAATTCACCAGCTTGTCCGATTTTCAGGGCCCCGCTGCCTAAGACGAGGACTTTTTTGAGATTTTCTTTCATTTGATATGATGACAAATTATCAGTTCTTCTGAAATTGACGGTGCAAAATTACACAAAAAAGATAAAAACGGTGTGATTATTGTCATTTTTTTAGCGTTAAAGGTTACATTATACCTTTTTCCGCCCTTTGTTCTGCTACTCCGTGTCAATTTTCACGATGTCAGGCCTGCAGTCAGGCGCTTCGGTAGTGATGACGATATTGTCCAACTTGACATTCCTTGCGTGCCTGACGAAGAAGCCTTTGGCGGGTAGCGTTCCCAGCATGGTGGCTTCCGGGTATTCCTTTTCCTTGTCGTCGGGCGGAATGGGAGCGTCGTCGATTCCCCCATCGTGATGGATGCGTATGTTTGAGACAACGACATCCTCCACGGGATGCCCCGCCATGCCCAGGATGGAACACCCTGTTGGGCCGGCGTTTCTCACACACACATTGTCGATTCTGACACCACGTATGATACCCACATGGTCGATGATGTCGCCTTGCTTATAGGGTCGTGCACGGTTGCCGAGCCAGATGAAGATAGGCGCTTCCGTCCCTTCAGCCACGATGTCGCATACGCAGACATGCTCCATCACGCCGCCATCAGTGATTTCCAAAGAGAGGACCGACGTCCCTCTCCACTGCCCGAAGAATTTCTCTTTCTGGTCGTAGCTGGGTTTCACCACGATGCCAGAGATGGAGATGTTGCGGAATCCTCCGTTGGTCTCCGTTCCGAGTTTGATGGCGTTGCAGTGGCTGCTGACCACGCAGTCGCTGATGCGTATGTTCTCGCACAACCTTGGCGAAGTGCTCTTGAGCGTGATGCCATCGTCGTCGCTATCGGCAATCATCCCCCTGACCACCACCTCATGGCAGCCGTCGAGGTCGAGCGCGTCGTTGTTGAAGTTGTTACGGTTGAACACCTTGATGCCGTCGATGGTGAGTCTGTCGCAAGCGAGGAAATGCTGCATCCAACATCCAGAGTTCCGCAAGGTGATGTCTCTAAGGATGATGTCGGTGCTCTGTATGAAGCGCAACAGGTGAGGCCTTGTGATTCCCTCGTCGTTCCAAGACAGTTTCTCGAACCCTCTACCCCTGCCATCGATGGTGCCTTGCCCATCGATGGTGACATGGTGTACGCTGTCGGCATAGATGAGTTGGATAGTGGTGGTTTGTGTGCGCAACGACACATAGTTGGATTTCACTGGGATGTAGTCTTCCAGGCGTGTGCTTCCATAGAGAGTGGCACCTTGTTCCAAGTGCAAGTTGACATTTGACTTGAGAAAGATGGTCCCGGTCTTGAAATTTCCCGCCGGCACGACCACCCTTCCTCCTCCGTTCTTGTTGCAAACGTCTATTGCCTGTTGGATGGCTTTAGTAGAAATGACGGTGGTGTCGGAAACAGCACCATGGTCAAGTATGTTGTAATCAGCAGCTTCGGTGCTTATGGCAAATGCCGTCGCCAACACCAAGAAAAGAAAAGATTTCATAAGGTTGTCTTTTGGTGTGCAAAGTTACTTATTTTTTTTGTAATTCAAGGAAAAAGCGTAATTTTGCATGGAAAACGTGAGGTATTGAACAACGAACCCACAATGATTTACATCAATGACGACATAGAAGCCTTTGATTTCGAGGCAGCGCTACCGCTCCTTTCCGACCAGCGTCGCAAGGAAGCGCTACTCTACACCTTTGAGTTGGGGCGTAAGTTGAATGCTGCCGCCTATCTTCTTTTACGCCAAGGACTAAAGGAGGAATACGGCATCACCGATGCTCCCGTGTTTGAGTTTGGCGAAAAAGGGAAGCCATTCTTATTGGGTAATAGCGACCTTCATTTCAACCTGAGCCATTGTCGCACAGCGGCGGTTTGCGCCCTCTCGCGCCACCCAGTAGGCATCGACGTGGAGCATATACGTCCCCTCCGCGAATCGGTGGTCCGCTACACGATGAATGATGCGGAAATCTCCCGCATTATGTCTGCCGAAAATCCTGATTTGGAGTTTGTCAAGCTATGGACCCAGAAAGAAGCGGTGCTGAAGCTGCGTGGCACAGGCATCACTGACGACATCAAGGAGGCTTTGTGTGGCGAGGAGCGCCCCCACACGGTGGTGAACCTTGAGAAAGGATATGTGTTTTCCGTAACGGGAGGCGATGAGACCATGGTTTTCAAGAATGCAAACTTAGGAATATTCCAGTAACCTCGCATCTCTTGTCGATATGTTTCAGCCTCACTGCCCTCCCCTATTCTTTTGAATTTCTCTTCTTATAAGCTTCACTGTTCGGAAGCACGGCATCAAAATAGATTTTCGGAATCTCTTCGACTTTCAACCCGGCAGGAACCATCCCTGACGAGTTAATGACGGTACCGTCGCTGTATCTGGCCTCGAAAGTCCAACGTTGTCCGTCAAGCATCCGATACTTTGGAATATCGGGCAGTTCCCAATCGTTGAAGTCATAATTACCGTGCAGTTGGTATAAATGTTGCGAGATGATGGCCTCATGCATCATTTCGAGGTATTTCACATCCACTTTGAACTGTATGTCTTTATAAGAATAGGTGACCAGCGCTGAGTCGCCATCAACTCTCTCAATGGCGAAAGGCAGGTCTGGATTGTATCTCATGCCAGATGAGCCATAGCTCACCGAAATCAGTTCACCAGTAGGTTCCGTTCTTTGATCCGCCTCTCTTTCACTTGCCAAGATACGGCATTCCTTTTCATACAAATCATAGCGCAGTTCCTCTCTTTCTATCTGACTGACGATTTTATCATACGTTCCTGATTTCAAGATTTTGGGTCCCGCCCAGTCCCGATGCTCTTGTATGAATTTGTTTTCCTCATGACGCCTTTGGATGCTGTCGTCTTTGAGTTTTGCTGTTTGTTCGTCCCACTTGGCCAAGTCGTGGAGTTCATCAATACAAAGCTGGTCAAAGCTCATCAGTTTGGGAAGCGGTGCGCGCGACTTTGTTTGTGTGACCAGTCTCCTCAGTCTTTTCACCTCATCCTTGGGGTATGGTGTCTGGGCAGACACCTCCCATCCCATCAGCATCACCATTGTCAGCAAAACCAATTTTCTCATCATATCATTACATTACGGGTAAGTATATAGCACCCTATTGTTCACATCCACGTGTTCCACCTTGACATTCAAAGAGTTATTGAATATTTGCCCTGCAATCTCCTTTTTCCATCGAGCCACTTCGTCAGTATTGGCATTTTTCAAGATGTCAACAGCCTCTTTTGAGCCCGATGTAAAACGGTGGCGCAACAAAACGAGGAGTGTGTTTCCCTCCTTCTTCACCTCCACATCACCATCCTTAAGATTGCGGTTGAAGAAATCGCCCAGTGCGAAGAGTTCAGGGTAGCTGTAGGTGGCTCCAGGGAAATACATCCTCCGCTCCCCTTTTCCCTTGAGGAGCAGGAATCGTTTTCCTTGTTCCTGATAAAATTTATAAGGAGTGGTGCAAGCATAAGGTTCCCCCAACAGAGCCAGTCCGTAACTCGACCGTGGCTGCACCTCGACGATGACGGTGGTGAATCCCAACTTCCTCACCAATGTTTTCATCATCACCTTTCCCAATTCCTCTGCCTTTCGGTAGCAACTGTCATACTCACAGCTCCTAAGCATGATAGCCTCCGCCCGTTTCTTGAACACGTCCATGGCCTCGTTGTTCCATGTCCCTTTCTCGATGGCCGTATGCTTCCCAGCTTCATCTATGGTATGACCTTTCTTGTTGAGCACCTCCACTGGTGGCAACGTGACCAAGACGGTGTCCTCTCCCAATCTTCTGAATGTCTGTTCGTCACATTTGGAAAGGTCGAATCCCAGGTTGAGCGTTGCCGGATAGATGACATACAGTTTGTCTTCCGTGTTGGAAAACAATCCTTTGCTGATGCGATGCTCGCAAACAAGGATTTCCTTGTGGAAGGAAGCCACCTTGAGTTGCTCCGTCTTGGAAATCTGGTTGATGGTAATCGGCCACACTTTGTAGTCAAGGTCGTTGGAACGCCGCAACATGAAATAGACGAATCCGGCGATAAGCAACAAGACGATTACAGTGGCTATGGTCAATGTCCTGTTCATGGCATACCCTCCACATCATTGATAAGCCTGACAAAATCGAATTCTTCATATACCGGCTTTGCCCTGAAGACAGGCTTGTAACCTAACGCCGAGATCAAGTTTCCCAACACTTGTTCGGCATGCTCTTGTGCCGGCTCCACCAGGTCCATTTGGGGCAATTCCCCCATGATTTTCATTTTCCCTTGCCTTGTGAGAAATTCCTTCTCCTTGGACGAGAAATTATCTCTCATACCTGTGACATCGCTCACCACCTCATCCCAAAGGATTTCCGTACTCTCCAAATCAATGGTTGGGTCGGGCAATGTGACATACACCCTGTCGCCCTCCACTTCCATGTTTGGGATTTTAGAGAGGTCAATGCCCACCTTCACATGCGCCTTCACGGGTATGATGATGTCGCGCTTTCCGAAAAGCCCCTTCCATTCGTTGGTGCCATCCTTCCCATGGCCCTCCACCAAAACCTGCACCTCGGCTTCTACGGTATAAAGCATAGGTATGGCACTTATTTCGTTGCGTAGTTGCTTCTCTGAGACGCGCGATTGGCACGCCATAAGAGCAAGCAAGACGACAGGGATAAGGATTCTTCGCATATGATGGGAGGTAGGGGGAGTTTAAAGGGAGTTAAAGAGGAGTTAAAGGGGAGTTAAAGGGGAGTTAAAGGGGAGTTAAAGGGACATATGTTTACTATTACTGTTGGTTACTATTACTGTTGGTTGTATGTAACTTATTGTTCGATACGTAAGAGGCTTGTCAGGATGTTGCCATAGGTTTTGGGAGAATCCTTTTGGTCAGGTGTGCCATCATGACAGCCGCGAGGGCCGCTGTCTCCGTGCGAAGCCTGAAACTCCCCAGCGAGACAGAGACAAAGCCATGGTCGATGGCCGTTCGTACCTCGTCGATAGAAAAATCGCCTTCGGGTCCAATGAGTACGGTTACATGATCTGAAGGAAGGATGACCGTCGGAGTGTTCATATCGCAATGACGCGAAGTGTCGAGGTTGGCATCCACAGATGCCCCACCAAGGAGGCTGAAAAGGTCTTTCCTGGGTATCTCCTCATAGCAGTGAGCGATGCATTTGAAACCATCGATGGGTCTTTTCACGAAAGACTCGAAGTCCACCATATCATTGACGATGGGTTTCCAAGCCTTACGGCTCTGCTTCATAGCGGCCACCACGATTTTTTCTATTCTCTCCACCTTCACCACTTTCCGTTCAGAAAACCGGCAGGAGAGGAATGAGATTTCGTCAAAGCCTA
>Ga0247610_10004019_pt1 | contig 15861 bp, 32 predicted proteins | sample 174DNAGHGhighgp2_FD_193483 | JGI IMG/M metagenome (GOLD analysis project Ga0247610, IMG submission 193483) | Sheep rumen microbial communities from Palmerston North, Manawatu-Wanganui, New Zealand - 1742 DNA GHGhigh gp2 | ecosystem: Host-associated > Mammals > Digestive system > Stomach > Rumen... | reverse complement strand
AATAATTACATTCTTCTTGAATCTTAGCTAGAGCCTGGTCAAGCTCATCTTCTTTAACAACACCGATTAACTTTCGGCTAGAATAATCCTTCCACTCATTACAGTGATATAGTACACAAACTTTCATATTAATCCTCCTTAAAAAGAAAAGGGAGAGTAGAATTAACTACTCTCCCTTGTGAAGAAATAAATGGAGGAAAATAAAATGAATAGTAAGTAGAACTCTTTATAAGAGTTCTAAATTATTATATGCTATTCTCCTCCACCGAGAGACTAGATTAATTCAACATCAACTAATTCATTAACATCTAGATTAAATGTGAACTTAATTTGAGAGTCTTCTTCATAAGGAGCAACCATAACTAATTCTCCCTTATCATAAGAAACAAATTCTACTGTAGACATATCTTCTAGAATATCAAATGTTTTATCATAGTCAATTGAAGTAGAACCATCAATACTAAGTTTAGCATCAGCCTTATCTGATAATGTATAGTGTTTAACACCCTTCTTAAATAAATCTCTAAATAAATTTTGCATAATAATTAAATCTCCTCTGTTATTTTGTAATTGTAAATTCTTTATCTAAGTTAGCTATAACTTGATTATAGCAATCCAAATCCCTTGAGTCTTCCCTTGAAATCAATTCTCCCATTTCTTTGAGAATACACATAATTGAGTCTGCATAGCAATTTCTAGCACTTACTAAACAACCTCTTTGATACATTAGTAAATATTCTTCATAAACATCATCACCCATAGAGATGATTACATATTCAAATCTCCGAGTACCCTCTAGTTGATTAGAAATACTCTTAACGAAGTCTATCTTCTTTTGATAGTTACTAGTCATCATCTAACACCTTCTTCTTACCGAGAGAGTCTCGATATTCCTTCTGTCTTTTAGCTGCTTCTTCTACTATAGAAGTTAAGTATTCAATAGCTACTCTATCAAAATTCTTTTCATCTATAGCAGAGACGGTATATACTTTTTGAATTAATGATTTAGTATCATTAATATCTCTATACCTATTATAATCATAGGCACTAGCATCAACTTGAGTTTCAACTTTATTATCATTTACATATAATACTAAGTCTTCTAATTGATAATAAAATTTGTAATGAACCCCTCCCCTTTTCTTATTGTAACTTATCTTATCACTATCATAACTAATATCTAATAACTTCTCTGCCTTCTTCAGAGAGGTGATAAATAAGTTATAGATTGTACTTCTATTTGAGTACATAGATTGTTCACTTGATTTAGCACCTATAATGTTTTTCATTGTTTCTTCCTCCTTACATCTATAAGTATAACACATCTTAATTCACTTTGCAATAGATTTTTCAAATTTTTTCTAAAGAATTTAAAATAATATCAAAACCTCTAATTTGACCCTCCTCATTTAAAATCTCTAGTAATTTATCTCTATCTTCTCTGGATAGTTTACCGAGAATAGAATCAGCAGTGTTCTTTTCATCTATATATCTTCTATAGCCCTCATCAATAGAACTATCCTTGTTCTCTTTAACTAATTGAATAAGTGGTTTATCTAAATCCTCGGGAGACTTAACCTCATAACCCTTCCAGAAATATTTACTATCTTTCTTATATCTAGTGAAAGTAATCTCTGGTAAAGTGATATTAGGTGCACCATAAGGAAGATTATTATGAAATATTATTAGACAAGTTTGCATATAATATCTAACATAACCTAATTCATATCCAAAGCTATTTAAATAATCTATAGTCTCGGTATCCTCAGAGACTTTTTTGCGAAGGATATTACTAACATCATTTAGGCTTATGGCTTCCCAACCTGCTTCTTTGTCTTTTATTTCCTCTACAATATTATTTAATAATTCTCTTAATGTCATTGTTAATTACCTCTATTCTATCCTTACTCGGATAAATACTTAATCCACCCCAAGTTCCTCTGTAACATTCATCACCCCAAGGGTCTACCGAGATTGACTGAATAATCCCAGTTCTCCCTGCATAATCAGGTTCTCCCTGCATATCTATTATTTTAATAGTATCTCCTACTTTGCACATATAACTACCTCATAAATAGCTTTATCGAAACTCTCTAGTTCATAACTAATCTTTACATTATAATCATATATACTCTTATCTTTATATTTTCTAATTAGTTTACGTACTAACCAATCCCAAGCTGTATAACTATCTACATCTAATCCATACTCGTGGGCTCCAGAGACTTCTATTATATATTTCTCTGAGTCAGGAGTGATGACTTTATTAGTCACCTTTGCTGTTACCGAGCCGTAGCCTTGATAATGTTTAATTCTCATCTCTAAGCACCTCCTCTATTGCATCGTCCTCTGAGATATGATAATCACTCATAATTTCTCTTGCTTTTACCCCGAGCTTATAAGCGTCTTCCTCAGAGATGTTTACCATATCACTAATGTAGTTAGCTGTATAACAAGCTTCTATCTTATCCTTCTCGGAGTAAGGGAGAGTGTCGATGTCCTTCATCTCCCCGTCAACTTCTACTTGAAGCTTTTGTATATCAATATTATATTTACCTACTTGTATCATTGTAATTCCTCCTATTAGTGTGCATATACTGCAGTTATATTTTTAGTCTTTCTATAACATCTACCGCAATCGGTACAAGTTATTCTGCTTCCATCTGGTTTTAAATTATGTCTGCCGTCTTTATTTACTGCTGGGCAGTGAACTAGTTTAGCTAATCTCTCTGTATCCTCCTCGGAATATTCTTCCTTCTGACTACCGTCATACTCGAAGACGTTGAACTTATCCTTATATTTATTTAAGAATGAATCAGCCTCGTGCTTCCACTGAGAAACATTAATAACAAAGTTCTCTGCAGTGTCGCCGTGTTTAATAATAAATTCTTCAAGAGCTTCATAGTTCTTAGTATATAAACCGAATTGAACCTCTGGATGTTTAATAGCTAAATTATTCCAACCCTCTAATTGTTCTAGGTTTTCAATTTCTCCAGAAGTATTAATTCTAAATGTAGCAACACTACCAGGCTTATTTTTATTCCGAGTAGTGATGAACTCATCTAGAGCTTCAAATAACTTTCCACTTCTAAGTAAATTTGTATTCTCTGCCCAAGCTTTAACTACTGCATTAAAATGTAGTTTGAAATCTCTCCAAGCGTAACAACAACCATCTTTAGCACATTGAGTACAATGCTTAGAGCAAGTACCTACTACATTAGTAAGTCTAGTGTCTTCCTCCAAGACGGTACCGTTAGTTAAAACTTTACCCTTCTTAAACAAGGGAGCTTGTTCTAGATTACCAGGAACTGTAGCAAAGCTCCAAATACCCTTACCCATTTTATCATTACCCTTAGCTAAATGTAACTTAGCGTCATTTACTTCTATAATATACATTGAATATTTCCTCCTACAACCTTATTATAAATATAAAAGGGAGATTGTCAATAGAAATCTCCCTTATTTTTTTTAATTAGAAACAATTTTCTTCTTCACATAATTCATCAAGATTATCTGTGATACCGTCAAAGAACTCGGAACTTACCTCGCCATAAACTTTTAAAGCAGCTTTAGTAAAAGTCCCATCCTTCTTAAATACCTTAGAAACACCGAGAGCTTTAAACATAGCTTCTATAGTATATCCTTCAGTCTTATTGAAATTATTATCAAGTTCTCTCCACTCCTTAAAGGAAGCTGGAGCTTCACCATTGAATCCATTATTAGCTAATGCTTCCGGTAAATCTTCATAAGGATACTTATGTCCTTTACACCAATCCTCACAATACTTTTCATATTCTAATCTCTCTAAGAACTCATAAGAATTACCGTCTTCTTTTGATTGATAGTTAACATCAACTACATCTTGGAACTCATCTAGTAAACATTGAACTCCGCCCGAGATTACATCATATAGACTACAACAAACCATATCATAATACTCTTCAGTTTTGTAATCATAAACAGTAAGTTCTGCCCAGTTATTATCAAATAGGTCTAGATTAACTTTTGCTTCAACATCAGAATCTTTATAGAATCCTGCTTGATGGAGAAGCTTACCGAGAAGTCCATCTTCGTTCTTATCCGTAAATTCTTCTTCAACTAACTTACCATTACTAGTATAAGAGAATCTACCTCTGACCTCTCCCACAATATTTAATCTAAATTCTAGATTGTGATGGGTGAATCCTAAGACAAGACCTCCATACCAAATGTCTCCGAGAGTTTCTTCCCTCACATTAGAATCCATCCAGACAGAGTGTATTTCTCCGGAATGAATCAGAGACTTTAATTCTTCTTTAAATTCTTTTAACATTGTATTTATCCTCCTATATTTTAATCGGTAGTATCCCAATTAATATCCTTAGCCTCAATTTCAACTTCAAGTTCAAAGTCATTAACACAAAATCCATAAGTATCCGATAATTTATCAGTTACTTTATCCATTAGTACAATAACTTCTTCATCATCTAAGATATCATTAATTGATAGCTTAACTTTCTTTGGTAAATTTAACATAATATCCTCCTAAATAAAAAAGAACTACTTATTTGTAGTTCCTTTTAAATTAACCTCTTCAATATTGAATTCATATTCATTAAAGAATTCATTGTGTAACTTTTGTAAGTCTTCTTTAAACTCTTTATAGTTAACTACTACATTATCTTCGAAGTCAAGGTCGCCATCTTCCGGAGCAAACATTAATTCTACTCTTTCATTCTTATAAGAAGGCTCTGTTTCATTAAACTCTTTTATAGCTTCATCTAAAGTCTTAAAGACAATCTCATTATTATATTCAGTTGTCTCTGTATCATACTTTAGTACATACCAGTCTTTAACATTTGCTCTCTCTTTAACTGCAGCCTTTGCAATCTGCTTATCAGTCTTACAGTTTCCTAATGTCTTAATCTTAATCATAATCTTATTCCTCCTATATAAATAAAAGGAGATTGATGTTAACAATCTCCCTTATTTGCTTAATCTTTCGATTAATCCGATTATTTCTCAAAGAGCCCTTGCAACGATATACACATTCTCTAAGCATTGTAATCGACTTTTTGTTCATCTATATTATAACACATTTAATTCACTATGTCAATACCATTATCAACTTCATCTACACTACATTGAGTACTCTCCCTAACTTTCTCTGCCCAAGGCTTTAGAACTTTATCCTCTAAATCTCGGGTAGTTACTTCAACAAGTTCAGAGAATTCCTCGGGAGCAGCTTCACTACAGATTTCTAATACCTCTGCAGTATCCTTGTCGGCATACTCTGCTACGAGGGAGAGGAAGAGTTCCTTAGTCATCTTCTTCCTCCTCTGTAATAACCTTCTCTGTTGTTACATTAATAGTTAAGATTCTTCCGAGACCACATATCCAGAATAGCACTCCTACTATAGCTATAAATACACAAGCCATAATAATAGCTACTATACTTGCCATACGAAGTATAGTATCAAATTCTCCGAGATTAATATAACGAATAGTTGTTCCTAACAACCAAGTTGCTAATCCAATAAAGATAGCTCCTAATATAAGTTTTAATGGTTTCATTGTTTAAATACCTCTCTTAGTAAATTAAATTCTTCTTCAGTGTAAACCAAATCTCCATACTCATCTAAGTCCCACTTATCAGTATAATCCAGATATTCATCATAAGTCTTAATCGTACCGAATTGAATCAGAGACAATTCAGCTTGTGGTTTATTCTTTATAATATCAAAAGCTAATTTCTCTTTGCTCTTGTTTTGTAAGATTTGTCTAATATACTTGAGTTTTTCTATCTTATCTATAATAAAATTATTATTATGACTACGACTAAGTGCTAGTGCGTCCTCTTGTACTTTTATAAGATAATCAACACATTCTATTGCTTTACTAAGATTATTTGTCTTAATTGCTTCTAATTCAATCAAGGCTTGTCTAATTGTTTCTAATACTTTTCCTTGATATACAGTTGTAATACAACCATCTTCTTTCAATATGTCTACACAGTTTAATGCTTCAAGTTCTTTATTCATATTACCATTCTCCTTACCATTCTCCGTGATAACTACTACCCCAATCGTGGATAGGTTCTTCATCGTCCTCAAAGATTAGCTTACGTTCTTCAACTCTATATCTATGTTTATCCATAAAATCTTTATTCTCCTGTGCTTTATCTTTCTCCCTCTTCCAATCCTCTGCTTTCTCCCTTGTTTCAAATCTATGTTCAATAGTTTCGCTAATATCTCCAGCTCCAATATAGTAACTATCGGTTACAACCCAATATCTTATCATAATTACTTTACCTCCTTGATTTGCCATTTATAAACTCTCTTTTCTCCGAGAGTCTTCATCACCTCTGTAGCTTCTCCCTTGATGGTAACTAAATCACCGAGAGGCTTATAGTCCCAACCAATAGGTTGATAGCTAACTTCAACTTGTGTTCCCTTTAGCCCAGACTTCTCTAGACTATCCCAATATCCAGACCACATCATATCGGCAGAGCCATCTGTGCAGTCATCGTAATTTAACGCCTCTTTATAATCTCCGTATACTTCTATAAACTTATTATTCATTGTTCAATTCCTCCTTATAATGTTCATATAGCTTATCCATATCAAATTTTGCATTTGGGCTGATAGGGAGACGCCCAGATGTAATAATACTTTTTAATGTACATATAAATGATGGTTTACTTCTAGAAACTCCAAATAGCTTATCTTCTTCTATCATAGAGAATAGAATTCCATCTAATCCAAAGTCAACTTTTAGTCGGCAGTCGTCTACCTGTAGCTCCAGATAACGTCCATCAATCAGATGCTGGTCGGGTAGAAGACAAGAGTGTACCGAGTAGTGGGAGATGAACCCAAGCTTTATCTCAGCATCTAAGTACTCTATAGCACTGTATAGACTAAAAGTTAAACCAGCAGTAAAATGTCTAGTAATTCTCAGTAGAGTTGTATTATTCATAATAGATTGACATCTCCTTAGCCATTTCATAGAGGTCATCCAAACGGGAATCAGTTATATATTTATTGAAACCATTCTTAACTGTAGACTTAAATACAGGTTTGCTCGGAAACATATGCATCTCATTAGCTCTATCCACAAGGGAGACTACGAATCCATCTACTCCGAAGTCGGCTTTAGCTACATCAACTCCGTCTACTTGAATCACCAGATAACGACCCTCAAAGAGAGGTCTTGTATCCGGTAAATCAGAGCGTAATCTATAGTTGGATATATGTCCTAATCTCATTTTAGAATCTAAAAAATTCATAGCTTGATTTATACTATAAGTACCATAACCATCGAAGTACCCACTAATTCTATCCCTAGTCTCTGGATTCATAATTACTCACCTACCATATCCTTATAAAATGTATAGAATATACCTATATTCTTATTGAAGCTATCCAACCACTCTGAGTCAGCTACACTTCTTATTGTATTACCGAAATCATCCAAGCTTCTCTGGATTCCTTCATCTTCATCTAGAATACCGAGACTGTAGATGACGCCAGTAAGACTGAAGTCTATAGCAACAGCTTCAGCTTCTCCATCTACAGTGATGTTCAATATCCTACCGAAGTATTGACGATTATTAAATTGGTGTCTAGTCTTTACTACAGGGGAGATTGAGTAGCTAGATATTTCTTTCTTACCTAGCAAATCTCTCAAGTAGAGAGTTACATTATTAAATGTTTCAAATCCATCATCTGTAGCTATTACATTGTATAGATATTTTTTTATTTTTATATTCATATTAATATCCTCCGTGTATATTATAACTTCATCGTAGTTATAAATCAACTACTTTTTTATAAATCAACTATTTTTACTTCACATTCATCAAGCAACTGATTCTCTGCTTCCTCCCGAGAATTGAACTTCTTAGCGTCCTCCCAAGAGTTTGTCCAAATAGTTTCTTTTTCATTATCTTCTTTAAGGTATAAATCACCTTTACCAACCACATAAGTCATCAATGTTATCAATCACCTTTCTAGCTAATTCTACTGTATTTAATTTACCGAGAGTATCAAATGGGACGTTCAGAGAAAGAGGGATATTATCAATATTTCCTCCAACTTGAACTGCTAAGTAACCGTTATTATCTAAGTAATTATGTTGCTTAAATACCTCTTCAATATTTCTACAACCAAACTCACTCTCCCAATATTTATTATCAAGAAGAATAATGTTGTTCAGAGTATCACTTACAAACTCTACTTGATGTATCGGTATTATACATAACTTATTCTTCAGAGGATAGCGATTCCTGCGATACATATCTAGCTCTTCAAAGCCTCGGAAGACTATTACATCAGTCAGATTGAAGTCTCCTTCTGATGTAATAATCTTATTGGGAATACTTGGTATTTCATATGTAACTCTCTTTACTAAACCATCTACAACAACATAAGCAACCATACTACTATTAAAGGTAAATATAATAGGGTCATATACTTTACCAACATCTATCATCCTAGAACACTTCCTTAATCTTATGTCTTCCGTATCTAATAAGGAACTTATTTACTCCATCGTGATGATGAGCAAATATTACCAGATTCCCTTCCTTCGATGTACCGATTTCTACGGAATCCATATCCTGGATACATCTTTCTATTGCTCCCCACAATGTCTTCTCAACTGTAGGAACGACTCTGTGAGTACCATCCCATAAACCGAGAATACCGTGGATAATGTAATTACCCTCTGGATGATTAGCACATTCCACATTAGCTCTGAAGTCAGAGAAGTAAGTGTCATCAGCGAACTCAATCGCAATCTCCCTTGCTTCATCCTCGGTATAGGCTTCGACATTCTCTGCAGCCATATCAATCACATCTTTAATTAACTCATCTTCTTCTTCCTTAGTATATAAATCCCAAGACTTATATAAACATTTCTCAATATTAAATTTATTTACATCAAACATATTATTTAACCAACCTTCCTGGAATAACAAACTTCCAATTACATTCATCACAACATCTTTCACCTTCAGAGAACTTTGGACGCTCTACCGAGCCGTCTGGATTCAACCAAGCAGCTCCATCTGGATTGTTACCATATCCTTTAATTTCTTTACCGCAAATACAACATTTCATTATAAATACATCTCCTCTAGAATATCTTCAATCTTATCTTCAAAATCCTCGTCATCTAGCCGAGAACCTTGGTCAAAGGCTTCTTTATAAGCTCTAGTAATTTCATTAGCACTATAGTCACTGTGTAAGTAGTAGTCATATATACTCTCGGCTACCTCATCCTTGTTCTGGATATCAGGCATTATCGCCTCCATCTCGGCTACCACAGAGAGTTGACCTATTTTTGCTCCACAGTTATCAAGAATATTTTTAATTTTATTGTAGTCCATAACTAATCCTCCTCATCATAACTACCATCATCATAACTACCATCTAACTCCGAGAAGTCTCGGATGTCGTCACCTGTGCAGTACTCCCATATAGAATCTATAAGAGTATCTTGTGCATTTAAAGAACGAAGTGAAGAATATATAAAACTCTTCACTTCTTTATGATTTGTTTGATTTAGATAATATTCCAACCAGATATCCTTAAGCATTCGGCGAGCATATGATGTTAAATGTCCCTGAGAGTCTAAGGAATTGATTAATACCTTACTCTTCTTAACTAATTCTTCTTTACTATATAGTTTTACTTTCATTTGTTTGCTTCTCCTTTGATTGAATTTTCTTTGCCATTTCACTGAAATATTCATTATATTTACGGTCTTCTGCTTTTTCGGCTTCTCTTTCAAATAAGTGAAGCTTGGCTTCATCTGCTGAAGTACTGTATACTAAGTGTTTTAATTCTTGAATATCTTCTATAGATAATTTATCTAAGAAAGACTTATAATCCTCTGCAATCCTAGTTGCTCTATCAAGGTCTGACTTATAAGTTATTGCCTTACTTACGAAGTCTATTAGAGGTCTTTCTAAATCAATCTCATCTAATTCCGAGCTATCAAGGCAGTGAGGGAAGGCGTGGTAAGAACTCCATACACCTTTAGTCTTCTTAAAGACAATCTCTAAATCTAGGTAATCCTTTATATCTACAAGCTTAGGGAACTTACTTAATAAGTATACTCTATAGTTTACTACATTTCCTTCATTTGCCATTGGATTTATAGCGTCTTCAGACTTATAGTATCCACTTCCTGAAGGAACTCGGAGAACTCTTATTTCTATCATATCCTTAAGTAACTCAGAGACCTCGGGGTCTAGACTAAATTCATTAGTTAACCAACGACCAATCTCCTCTCTGCTAAAAGTCTTCTCGGTATGTCCTTTAGCTTCATTGAATACATATTCTAATGATTTCTTTAATGTCATAATTTTAAATCCTCCAATTATTTTAATACTTCAAATATTTTATTAAATAACCAATCAACCATAACATTGTCATATTGATTAGTAACTCTAGTTACACTTTTGAAATCTTCTTCGTGTAGATACTCTGGTCTATCTTGATAGAAAGCCATAGCACCAACATCAACTAAGAAATCAATATTCTTCATTGAGTGAGACTTATCTTCAAAAGAATCATCCCAACCATCATTTAACATTAAGTTACAAGAATATCTATTATTACCATACATAGATAATACATCTAACTTACATTCTTCTTCACTTGTTGGCGTATATTCATAAATAGGATTCTCTGAAGTAATCTTCCGAGAATCACCACGCCATCCCCAGATTTGATAAAGATTAACTTCTACTTTATCATTTCTAACTAAGGTCTTCTCTAATGCTTTAGCTAATTTATTAATAACTGGGAAGTGTTTTTCAAATGAACCTGAGTTATCAATGTATACATTGATAGTCTTCTTCAATGCATTAGGTTCTGCATTCTCTCGGAACATTGACTTATATTGAGAAGCCCAAGGTGAAATAACATATTGCTTAGGGTCAAGCACTCCTCCTGTGTATACAAGGGAGGCTCCTCTAGATTGAAGACCTCTTTGTCTTAACTTAATGTCTTCTAACTTACGTTGTAACTTAAGAATATTGTTATCAATCTTAAGGGAGATGTCTGAGTTCTCCAATTCCTCGGTAAGTTTATCTAACATCTCACCTACATCTTCAGGCTTTATTTCTTTATTGCTATGAGGTTCTTCATCTTCATCTTGAGGTTGTTCATCATCGGAAGAATCAGAGTCGTCATCAGAGTCGTCATCATCGGAAGCATCTTGTTGTTGAGAATCTTGAGGCTCTTCATCTTGTTGTTGAGAATCTCCTTGTTGAGAATCAGAGTCGTCATTATCGGAAGCGTCTCCTTGTTGATTCTTATCTGGATTTCCATCTCCCTTTCCATCTTGTTGAAGAGTTTGCATATATTCATCAGCAATCTTTTCAATAGTAGTTAGAAGATAGATATATTTCCAGTAATCATTAGTACCTTTAGTACCTGCATTTATGTTTAAATCTAGTACTTTCTTTTCCCAGTCCAAGAAGTTGAAACCTTTCTTAGCACAGAACTTTTGGAAGTCTTTCATATATTGATAGTTTTGAAATCTAACTAATTGATATATAAGGTCATCAGCAGTTTTCATTAAAGGTATTTGTGCTATAGTGATTTGCTTAGTTACATTATTGAAATCGAATACATTATCTCGGAAGTTTACATCTAGATAATAATTTCTTAGAATGTCTTCGATTCTAAAATCTTCTACTATATTAAAAGTACTATGTCTACAAGCAATATCTTGGCATAATTCCATAGGAGTTAAGATAGCGTGACTTACTTCGTGATACACATTAGAACGAACTGCAGTTTCATCTGCAGTAGCTAGATTTAAAGATGTTAGTACTTGAGGGAGAGAGATAACAATCCCTCTTCCATCATAGTAACTTGCTCGTGCTTGTTCACTAGGTACAACTTTAATTTTTCTATTTGTATAGTAGAATACTGTCATACATTCTACTAATCTAATTACTTCTTCTTTAGTCATTGTTCTTACCTCCTATAAAGAATATTTTGCTATTAACTCGGAAGTTGAAATAACTTCTTCGATGTTGTAAGCTCTATCAACTAGAGCTTCTGGTAATGGATGTAATCCATCATTAGTTTCAAGGTTCATAGTTATTATTACCTTGAAGTTCTCCCCTATAGGGTAAACAGTTCCTTTATATTGGAATTCTTTCTTACCATCTAAAAGAGATTGTAAACCTTGTAGTGTAGGGTAACTTAGTAGTGCCCCTTCATCTAAGACGACTGGTCTATCTTCATCAATTGCTCTTATGAAAGCACCAGGCTTAAGGGAGCCTTTTCCATCTTCTAGTTTGAAGTCTTCCATTAAGTCTTGGAAGTTCATACTTGAAGAACAAGCAACTACTATTGCATTAGGATGTTCATCTATAGCTCTAGTAGATTTACCACTACCTGCTGGACCAAAGAATATCTCTAGTCTATTATTGATTCTTCTAGATACCTTGAAGCTTTGTAACTTCTCTATAATTCTCTTAAACTCGGGAGAATGAAGTTTCTTCTCAATATCTACAAAGTGTGGATTTGCTGTTACCTTAAAGTAAGCTAAGGCGTAATCTAAAGGCTTCTTGTGAATAGCTAATGTATTCACAAATCTTGCTTGAGGTTGCACATCAAACTCAGCTAAAATCTTTCTCAAGCTATCGATAGTATCTATCTTTTCTTGGAGAATTTGAGCTTCAGTTTGAGCCTCAGTCATTGTTGTACCATTACAAGTAGTGTTGTCTGGGTCTGCAGCTTGTCCATTGGCTAGAACGTATTGTAATAGGTCTTCGGCAGGCATTATTTTACTATCGAATGCCGCAGTGACTATGTTGCCATTCAACTTGTTTAGTTGATAAACAACACAATCACAACGAAGATTATATTTGTTCTTGTCCATTTCTAGATAGTCAACCTTTCCATCTAGGAAATCTTTCATTTCTTGATAGTTAGGTTCTTCAAGACTGTACTTACCCTTAAGTGGTGTAGATACATAGAACAATCCATTTTGTGCTACAATATCTAACTTCTTAGAACCTGTACAATCCACTCTTCTGTCAATCTTAAAATATTTACTCATAATATAAATTCCTCCATTGCCTTTTGGTTAAGACATAACCTTAATAAGTAAAAAGACTCTTTTGATATAGGGGAGAGTCTTTATAAGAACCCCTTGAAGTCAACTAGAAATTCTCGTCAATAATGACTTTGTTAGAGAATCCAACTACCTTATCTAGATAAGGTTTCATTGGAGCTCCTTGAGCAGAAGCCTTAGCTAATAGCTTTTTAATTGCATTCAATCTATCTACAGTTGCTTCATCCTCAATCACTTCTCCCTTACTATCTAACCAGTAAGTTTGAATGTGCTTAGTATGTGTGAAAGGTAAGCATAACTTATTAGTAGCTTCTGCTCTTTCTACATACTTCATTCCTTTCTCGGAAACAGAGACCATACCTACTGGATGTGCAGTGTTAGCCCAATTAGGGTCAGAGTTTCTATCTTTGATTACTTTTTGATTTTCGTAATCAACGAAGTTGCCTTTCATAAATGTTACCTTAGTAACACTATTCCATAATTCTAGGTCAGCCATTGTGCAACCAGCTAGTAACAACTTCTTGTACTTAGTTGCTCTAGTACTAAATGTAAGTTCATCAGTAGAACCTTTAATAGGTTTACTAATAGCGAACTTAATGTAACAACCTTTGTTGCGTTGATAGTCTTTCAACACACTTTCAATTGTCAATGCTTTAGTAGTCTCGTCCTTTCCGAGAATTGGTAACATATTGTTACCCATTAATAAATTTAAAAGTTTCATAAATATAATACCTCCATTGCCTTTTAAAGTAGCATAACTTATTTCTTTATATAAGGGTTCAACTTAGTGTTGAGCCCTTATTCAAGAAAGCCTCCCTTGTTGTAAGGGAGACCTTGGGTTAGTAGTCTATAGCTTCTTCTTTTGTTCTAAAGAAGTGAATACCACTTGCACATTCAAGATTATACCTTAAAGCAAAGTCATCTACTTCCACTATTTCCCCGACTTTATACTTAAAATCAGGTTCATAACAAGAGTAGGCAACTCTACATACCTTGCCTGCCAAGTTTGTAATCTCTAATACCTTTGCTATATTAGTACGGCATTTGTAGTTATTTATTGAGAAGACTACAGCTCCTTTAGGGATACAGAGCTTTACAATACGATTATCTAGACATTTCTTGTATCCAATCATATCTTCTTTTAGGATGAGACCTCTACGACATTCTTCATTTTCACTAAGGTGTGTATCTTCAAGGTTTGAATATTCAAGGGTGACTCTACTTAAACTAGCATCTTCTAGGTGAGCAAATCGTAAGTCAGCTTGAGATAGATTGACATACTCTAGTGTTGCATTACGTAGTTGTGCTGATTGTAAGTTAGCATCTATTATAGCTGTACTTTTTATAGTTGCTCTATTCAATTCACTAAATCTCAACTTAGCATCACTCATACTAGCCTCTATTATTGTTGCATCATTTAAACGTGCATATGATAAGTCGGCTTGATAGAAAGTAGAGGAGTATATATGTGCTCTCTCCAAGTGTGCATTAAGTATATGAGCATCATCGAAACGAGTACGTACTATTATTGCCTCTCTTAAGTCTGAATCTTGCAACCAAGCACTATCTAAATTTGTATCTTTTAGGAGTGCCTTTGTCAACATTGCACAAACTAATCTTGCTTCAGTTAAATCAACCCCAGTTAGATTAGTATTACTTAGATTAGCATCATTTAAGATAGCATTAGTTAAATCTGCATTCTTTAGTACTGCATCCTCTAAATTAGCCTTAGATAAGTTCGCTCTAAACAAATAGGCATTATTTAATTTAGCACCCTTTAGAGTTGCTCGTTGTAAATGAGCATTCTCTAGGTTGGCGTAACTTAAATCAACTTTACTTAAGTCTACTCCATTTAAACTAGTATTACTTAAATCGGCACATTTACCTTGAGCCTTATTAGTATCTAACCATAATTTATGTTGAGCTAGAATATCCCCTAGCTCTACTATTGATATTTTTCTTAACATTGTATAATCCTCCACTCAATAATATTGCTTGGCTTTCCACATACTCTTTGTGTATGCTCCATACACATCTCTAAAGCACCTACACTTGGATTTGTGTATTGAACCTTTACGGGCTTTCCGTTCAAATCATATACTTGAACAATTACTATTACTTTTTTCATATATATATATTCTCCTTTAACCAATTCATTATTGCAAATCAATCCAGAGTTCAATTTCTAGGTCGAATGATGATGTTGACCAGTGACAGTCGTCATACAATGGCTCCCCGTTCTCGTCATAAGACCATTCTTCCTCACTTGGACAAATGTTCTCTAGATTGATAGAGTAATTTATATTATAGCCTTTGAGCGTATTTTTAAGCTTAGACTCTATCTTCTTATATAGGTAGTCTTCTATGATGTTGTCTATTAAACATTCAACATAGATGTATTCTATGCCCTTATCCCTTTCAGGGTCTACATCAATTTCTTTATGTATTGATGCTCTTAGATAACCGTTGTCAAGTCTGATAAATTCAGCACCTAGAGAGTTAAGTCTCTCTAATAAATTTAAATCTTTCTTCATATATTCCTCCATTGCCTTTTATAGATTAGACATAACTATAAATAATTTGAAGATAAATAAATTTCTTCCTATAAGAGTACAATAAAACTTATACTCTTATTTAAGAAAGTCTCCCTTATATATAGATAAATATAAATATATAAATATAAATAAATATCTATACATAGGGAGACAATATCTTCTAGTATAATTCCTTATATAGAAAACTATAAATATAAATAAATCTATAAATATAAATAAATCTATA
>Ga0247610_10004018_pt1 | contig 15862 bp, 21 predicted proteins | sample 174DNAGHGhighgp2_FD_193483 | JGI IMG/M metagenome (GOLD analysis project Ga0247610, IMG submission 193483) | Sheep rumen microbial communities from Palmerston North, Manawatu-Wanganui, New Zealand - 1742 DNA GHGhigh gp2 | ecosystem: Host-associated > Mammals > Digestive system > Stomach > Rumen... | reverse complement strand
CTGGATGCACAAGATATCGTTCATCAAGGCGAGAGCGCAGAGCAGGAAAGAAACCCTTGACAGGATTGCGGAAACAGCAGACATCGACTACGAGAACTTTTCGTCAAGCGACATCTACGACGACTTCACGGAAGCATTCACGCTAATATAGGGAAATGCATCCGGTTTTGCCATGATTGTTCCGGATGCACTTAAAGTAGTTATTTGGTTGTTGGACCGTGCATTATCCGATGCGCGGTTTGCAGGAGACTTGGCGCGATAGACGAGTCTCCTGCTTTTGCATCCGGAAACAGATTAATCATTATATTTGCAGGACAAATCAAGAAAGGGATATGGATAAAGCAACATTTGAGCATATAACAGGCATGCTGAAAGAATTCACAGCAGGTTCCGAATTCGAGAACCACGTATTCTGCGTGGGCGGCTCTGTCCGCGACATGGTAATGGGAAACGAAATCAAGGACATAGACTTGGTCGTTGATTTGCCGGACGGCGGAATCCGGTTTCCGGAATGGCTTGAAAGCAAAGGGCTTCTTTCGGGGACCGTCGTGAAGTATCCGTCTTACGGGACGTCGATGTTCAGGCTTGCCGGATGCCCGGATGTCGAACTCGAATGCGTACAGACCAGAAAGGAGAAGTATGTTGACAGGACTTCAAGGAAACCTGCGACATCATACGGAACCCTATACGAGGACTGCATGAGAAGGGACCTGACCATCAACGCCCTCTACTATTCAATCACAGACGGAAAGATAACTGATCCGTGCGGAAACGGCCTTGAAGACATCAGGAACCATATCCTGAGGACGACAGGGAATCCGGATGACGTATATGACGACGATCCGCTGAGGATACTCAGGTGCATAAGGTTCTTCTGCAAGATGAACAAGCATGACGGCGACTGGAGAATATCCGGAGATACGGCAAAGGGGATGGTGAAGAACGCATTCCGCCTTGTCATCATATCAAGAGAGAGAATCTATGACGAACTGTGCAAGATGATTGCCATCGACTTCCCGACAGCGCTGGCTCTGATGCACAAGTACGGAATCGTACAGTACGTCTTTGCGGACACAGGCATAACAGGCGAGCAATGGTACGATGCAATAAGGGAAGCGCAGGCGCTTGCCGGCATCTATGAAATCTACGACAAGCAATATCCCGCTTCCATTCCGGAGCATATCGCTCTTGCCGCTTTATTTGCCGGAAGAACGGATTCCGGAAAGGCAAGGACCGTTCTGAAGAGTCTCAAGTTTCCGAACGTCACGACGGATGCAGTCGTAAAGATGATGGATGCGTATCCGCTCTTTATGCAAATCAAGGACAGCGAGTCCCTGCACAGGCTGCAGTTCCGGATTGGAACCACTGAACTATGGCTCGGACTATGCAATATTGCCATTGCAAAGACGAAGAATACAGTTCCGGAAGAATTCATCGTATCCGAAATCATCAGGGAGTGCAACGAGGATTATAGGAACGGGACTTCCATGTTCGGGTACAGGCTCCCGGTGAGCGGAGATGACATCATGGAAATAAGGAACATCGGGAAATCAAAGGAGGTTGGCTTATGGCTGCAGTATGCAATGGGTCTCGCGTTCAAGAACCCGTTGATAAGCAGGGACGAGATGATTGGAAACATCAAGGCACAAAGTCCTGATATTCTGCGGAATAAGTCCTAATGAGTCCTAAAATAATATGGCTTGTAGAGTCCGTTCGTTAAACAGTGTTAAAATATGAAAGAAATTTGCTGGATTATTTGCACGGTTCGAACGGACTCTATATCTTTGCGGTACAGAAAACGAAAAAGTCGAACCATTAAAACATTCAAGATTATGATTACCATGATTCTTTTAGTAGCAGGTTGCGCAGTTCTCGGTTACTTTGCAGTGATGATTCTCCTTTACATCATCGAGTTCATTGTAGACTTCATCAACCTCCTGTTCTAACCATGGATGCAATAGGGATTATCTGTCTCGGAGTCTTGCTTGCAGGCGGGATATACTCGTTCGTCAGCCTGTGCAGGGAAGGGACAAGACAAGACATTCATACTTGCCATAAGTGTCATGGCGCGGTATTCTGCTCTGCAATAAAGACCGAAGGCGACACACGGTACATCACGTACAGGTGCAGGGAATGCGGAACCGAGTTCACAGTATGCCAGAGCATCGATGAACATACCAGCCATGTGAATATCGACATCAAGTGACTCACCAAAACATCATAATAAAATGGAAATAAAGATAAGAGACAAGAACGGCAAAGAGACCGTAGTTGACAATGCGAAAGTTATCAAGGTCTCTGACAAGACCGGAAAGGAGTTCCGCATCACGGAAGACATGTTCTCAGGCATCGAAATCTTGGCCGAGCATGACAGCTATCTATATATAAAGCCGGGGTATGGCAATCAGGTGACTCTCATAGCAGCCGATAGACCATAGCGGAGAAAGCGGCTTCACCGCAGACTACTTTGGGTTTCTGTCATGGAACCGCTCTCTGTTTTTAACCAAATCATCAGTTTATGGACAACAAGAGCCAGCAACAGCAGCAGGTTATCCGCCTGATTTCATGGAATGACGGTTTCCACATATACGCAAAGGTCGGCAACGACGACGTGGTCGATGAACGCGGAAACCAGAAGTGGAGTACAAGGAAGGAAGCCGAAGATGCCGCCAAGTGGTTCATAGAAAACAACAACGGATATGAAAACCATGAAAAATAGTACGACGCTAAACGTCCTCTCAATCGACTACGACTACTTCATGAAGTTCAAGGATGACGACATTTCTGTCATCAGCGAGTTCCCTGACGGCACAGAGGCATTCATCGGTCTGTCTGACTACATCTGGGCTACCAGACTGGCACACCGCAAGGCTGCAGAAGCAATCAACACGGTTACCTGCAACACGGACGAGCTGTTCAATGTCAGGAAGTTCATCATGAAGCAGTCGAGGAACGTTCCGGTTCTTATTACGAACTCACATGTCCATATATACGAGTTCATCAAGAGCCGTCTGGACGGCCGCAATAGCATAAGGGTAGCCAACTTGGATTTCCATCATGACGCTTACGACAAGACATCCGAGTTGAACTGCGGAAACTGGGTTAACTTCCTTGACCGCGAGTTCACTCTCGAATACGACTGGATAACGTCAGACTGCGGGTGGGAAGCTGCAGGCAAGAAGCCTGGGATTCTGGACGGCAGGACAAGGTTCCGGAACATTGTGGAATTCACAAAAGCGAACCAGAAGTTCAAGCCGGACATCATCTTCATATGCAGGAGCGACGTATGGGTTCCCCCTCATCTCGACAGGGAGTTCGTCAATTTCTCTTTCGACGTCTGCGGAAGGTTCAATGACATCATGGGCGATCCTGCTGTTCTCAGGAAAAGAGATCTCCGGAAGCACATCGACCAGTTGCGCGATGCATATGACAAGATGAAAAAGCAAATCGAAGGAGATGCATCCGACAGGATTCAAAAGCAAATCGAAAGTTAAGTCATTGTCTTTTTATAACCAGAAGTCCCGGAAACTCGGTTTCTGCATCTGCAAAGTGCGGAAATCCGGGGAACCGGGACTGATTTTTCAAGCAACAGTTCAGTCAAATCAACTTCCAAACAAATAGAGCCATGGTTGAAATCATTATCTGTGCCATTCTCTACGGGGCTGTCAGGACTCTGATGGAAATAGGTTAGTCTGCAAGCAGGAACATATTGTTTCTGTCAAAGACGATGGTGAACGTGTAGTTCTTGTCGAAGACTCCGTCATATCCATGGTCTTTAAGATAGTCGATAACGTATTCATCGTCACAGATATATCCGACAGTGAGTTCTTCCGGACATTCGTCAGAGAAGCAGTCATTAACCATAAAAGGATTCCCATCTTCGTCTCTGATGACACCGTCTGGAGTATAATAAGGTTTCTTCATCTTGACATAGTAGCAATCGGTTGCGTCCCCGAATTCATGCGAGAACTCTTCTGATGCCGAAAGATATATGGAAGAAGCATCCGGATTGTCACCGTCATAACTGTCATATGAATGATAGAACACGATCGGTTCCCCGGACTCGTCAACCAGCACGGTTCTGTCGTTCCAGATTTCGAAGTCTGACGACCTGCTCTCATCCAGTCTGTCAGGGATGCATCTGGAGACAGACTTGTAAAGACTTCTATAAAGTTTCTGAATGGATATTGGATTCATGGAAAACAATCTATCGATTTGTGTTGGTTTATTTATTGAACCATGATTAAATAATAAAGAAATGTTTATGGACAAAGAAGATTTGCTGCACGGTTACTGTCACAGATTCGTGCTTGACAACTATAAGAAAGGCGATAAAGTCTGCCTCATCACAGACTATGACTACGATATCGATAGAGAGTGCTTATGCCATGCCTGTCTAATCAGGAACAGAAGGTATCTTGATGTCCGGGGTTTCATGGACACGATAGACGAAGTCTTGGAACCGTTCGACTATGGTGAAGAAATGGAAGTTTCAGAAATTTCTTTCAGGGATTTTGTCAAATACTGCAAAGAAAACGACTTGATTTGATGTTGTTCGTTAAACATTGTTAAATCAAGAAAGAAATCAGCCCGGACTGTTGCCGTATTCGTTTATTCTTTGTATATTTGCATAGTGAAACAATCAAATCAGTCATTAACTCTAAAAACACAAGAGACTATGGACACAAAGAAAATCCCAACAGTGGTAGTAAGCGCAGAAGAACTGGTAAGAATCATCAAGAACCAGAAGAACTCCGACTCAATCCGCATGAACATCGTCACCGAAGTGAAGATGAACAAGACCGGCAACCCTTTGGTTACGCATAAGGTAACAAAGAACACAGTCGGGAAGTTCATGTACGGAAGCTCATATACAAAGAGGGTGCAGGAAGCAGTCGAGAAGAACTGCGACGGCAGTATCAGCCCTGACGAACTGATGAAGCCGTTCACCGACAGCGTGCTTCCTTGGGGGCACTGGGTCGACGGCGCGGAAGGCAGGCTTATCGTCCATACGAAGAAGGACAAGAAAACCGGGCAGGAGACCAAGGGGTACTACATCAGGTACTATAACGCGGTCGATCCTGAAGAGATAGACATCATCTACTCGGTCGATGGCAAGTATGCGGACCCTGAGCAGCTCTCAATCATCGAGCAGTTCGAGCAAGTCAATAAAGGCTCCAAGAAGCAGTCCGAAGCAGGACTTGACCGGGAGCATCAGGTGAGAGTGAAGAACGTGTCGTTCAACAGTCTTGAATGGGTTGTCATCGACGGGACAAGATACAAGCTCGCAGCCAACGAATAGACAGATCCTTGACGAATGAATTTGTGAGAAATCCGGACAAGCAAAGACAATGCGAGTCCGGATTTTGTTTTCGGTTCTAACATAAATATCTTATAATAAATTTGGAAATCATTATGAAAGTTGTTAGAAGAAAAAGACTCATCAAGGAGAGCGTAGAGACTCCGAAAGTCGGCGACACAATCAGGATTATCAGGATGGATGATTCGAACGGAACAGATGTCCAAGCCCAGAGATACAATGGCAAGACCGGGGAAATCGAGTACATCGACGACCGTGGTCAATTGCATGGAACTTGGGGCGGTCTGGCTGTACTTCCGGACGTTGATGAATTCGAAATAGTCCTCTAATTTTTGGAGAATAATTTAGATAAGATTTTTATATAAAAATGGCACCAAAATTGTAAAAAATCAAATTTGGTGTCATTTTTGCATATTTTATGTCAAAATGAAGTATTTTCAAATTTCAACAAAATTGTAAAAAATCAAGTTTGATGTCATTTTTGTTTATTTTATCTCAAAATGAAGTATTTTCAAATTTCAACAAATTTCAACAAAATTTTATGAAGTCATAACAAAGCATATACATAACTATCTATATTTCAATATGTTTGAATGTATTTCACAACTGTTATAAAATTCTTGTTGAAATAGATTACAACATAAAAACACTTGTAATATGAAACTCTATTTTGTCGTGATTTTGTCGTTATTGAACTGTAAAATGCGTTTTGAGTTGAGAGGTTGTTGACAACATGTAGACACATAGAAAACAAATACCATTATTTGTCGTGATTTTGTCGTTATTGAACTGTAAAATGCGTTTTGAGTTGAGAGGTTGTTGACAACATGTAGACACATAGAAAACAAAGCAATTTCAATTAAAAAATCACTTAAAATTAACACATTTGTAAGTTGAAAAAAAGTCTTATTTGTCGTTGTGTGTCGTTTGTGTCGTTTGTTGTCGTGTGATAATCAGATTTCAAATGGTGTAAAAATTAGAAAACAATTGGATTATAACGTAGTGTGTCGTTAGTTTGTTGCTTGTGATAACTGAATTACAATGCGTATAAAATGGCAGTTTTAAATATATTAATGTATTTAGCATAAAGACGCAGATATGCAGATATAAAAAATTTGCGCATAAAGCATGTAAATTTTTTAAAATATCAAATATCTGCAGGGAATACAAAAGTGCATATTTTGGTTTGTAAAAAATAAGAATTTTTCAAATTGAAAATTGAAATAAACTGCTTTGAATAATTGAACAATCCAAATTAAAATAGTTGAATGATGTGCATTCGTAAACCGAATGCCTCCGACAGGCGTAAACGCTTCTGTCGGATGCGTGAAGCATGCGGTGCATGCTTCACATCGAATTCGAACAGAGAACTCTATGTAAGAATTTTTTATAACAATTCTGATATTATAACTATGAATATACGGATGCACATCCGTAAATGCACACTCGAAATATGGATGCCTCCGACAGGCGTAAACGCTTCTGTCGGATGCGTGAAGCATGCGGTGCATGCTTCACAATTGAGTTTGAATTTAGCAATATTAGTTTATTTCTTTGAGAGAATTTTCTAACTAACAAGTTTCTTACTAACTGTGATTGTATGATGTGCATCCATAGATTGAAGTTTGAATGTTGTATAGATGCCTCCGACAGGCGTAAACGCTTCTGTCGGATGCGTGAAGCATGCGGTGCATGCTTCACAATTGAATTTGAATTTAGCAATATTAGTTTATTTCTTTGAGATAATTTTCTTACAAAGAAACTTATTGTTTAAAAAACTGCGTACAAGGCTTGAAAAAATTCAAGATGAAGAAATGCTTATTTGAAAGCCTAAAACTTCATACGGCTCAAATTTGAAGCCTTTCTGGACTTGTTTATTCAAATAATTCAACTTCAAATGTTGTATTTTTAAATTCAAGAAAGAAAAACATTTGTTATTAAATTATTTTAATATAGCATTCATTAGTCTATTTCAGTATATTATAGTTAAAAAGTTTTCAACTTTGAATTTTAAATATTGAACTTTTAAGATAGAACATTTGTTAGTCTGTTACAATTAAAGTATTATCTACAGTAAGTAACCAAGGTGCATTATTAAATTACAGCATATTATTACACTACTATACTATTTTACTATTACACTATTACTTCAATATTATTTTATATTTTTCAAAAAAATCTTTCAAAATATTTGCTTATTTGAATCAAACATTTTATCTTTGCAGTCAACAATTAAATAAAAATTCAAATAACAACTAAATAAAAACATTTGAATTAAAATAAGAAAAAATTAAGTATAACATATTGATTATCAAATGTTTATACATTAAATTAAACTTAAAATAAAATTGTATAAGAATTTTTACAACGATTGTATAACGATTAAATAACGACATTTTAAAATGAAAATTACTAATTCAGTTTTTAGAAATCTAAAGTTCCAGCAAGTGATTAAAGCTTTGCTTGAAAGACAAGATGAGTTGTTCAACGACAGATGTAATAAACTTATGAAAGTTGACAAATCGAATGCAGAGAAGATACAAGAAATATGTCGTGCGGATATCAATAAGAATATACGTGATGAGTTAGATGGTTATCTTCATCTTCTTGATCTTAAAACGAAGTGCAATGGTGTAAAGTTCAATGAAGTATTTTATATTCCAGAGAGCAACAAGAATGAAAGATTGAACTGCTCAAATCCAACTACGGAAACTATTATGTTCAACTCAATCAAGTTCCAGACTATTTGCTATTATAAAGAGTTTGCTGCTATGCCAATGCAAGAAGTCATTCCATTGATGTGCATAATGTTTGCAAAGTTAATGAACAAGATTAACAATGGAATGACATATAATTCTAATGGCAACATCACATACAGACCATATACATCAAAACAAATAGTTAATATATGCAATCACGTGTACAAAACTGTTTTTGAAGATAGAGATTTCACTGTTTACCGTTCAAGTCTTGGAATCGAAGAGAATCTGGAAACGTACATCAATTCACTTGAAGACAATAAGTTGATATACAATGGATGCTTGAAAGTCTCAAGATTCAAGAAAGAAGAGATGGAAAAGTATATTAACGAATGTACGAAATCTTACAATAGAGTTCCGAAATATGAAGAGCTTACTGAATTCATAATCACTGATATCATAACGAAGTGTAATAAAATTGATGCTTCCATATTCAAGAACCTTCCGAATGACAACGTCATTCGTTACTATGTTAAGAAGTACGGTCTTGAAGATCGTATGTTTTTCAAGAAAAGAGTTAGTCGTAAGAAGAAGTAGAGAACCAAGTTTTTTGACTAAGTAATATACGATACGAAACTTGGTACTTGAAGAAGACAAGAACTGAAAATGGATTGAGAAATTTCTATGTGATATAAAAACAATAAATCTATAAAATTGTATTATGCTAATGGTTGAATTTTCAAAGTATGAACTCAATACAAGTTTCATCGAATATTTCAAAGTTCATAGCAAAATGAGAAACGTTTGTACAACATGCGGAACTATATTTTCAAATAATTCTGATTTTTCGATTCCAGATAAGTTTTCTATTATTATGCCGTTCGAAGAACGATACGCAAAAGAATCGACAATAGTAGATTTCAACCCATTGAATGTAGATTTCAACCCATTGAGAACTCTAAATGATTTAAATTTATTTGATTGCCAATGCTATGAAACCAAGAAAACAAAAACGCTATGATCTGAACAAGCAGGCTTCAGTAGGAGAAACCCTGAAATGTCCTGTATGTGGAAAGACTTTCGTCAAGAAGTCTTACCAGCAAGCATTCTGCTCTACAATTTGCAAGGACAAGTACTGGAACCAGAAGCGCAAGGGCAACGGATACTTCAAGCGCTACAATATGGATCATCCGGAACGCTTGGATAGAATAGGAATAGATTCAGAACGATATTTGGACATGTGTCTTGGAGATGACGAGTGCGAATCATTCGCTCACATTTCCATAGACTATGATGATGAGTATGACTGGTAGTTATTAACTTTTTCCAAAATTCAAAAACATATGATAGAACTGTTATTTTTTTCCGGACATCTTTCCGGACATCTTTCCGGACATCTTTTATGGCATCCATTGTCTTGTTGGAACTTTGACTTGGTTGGAACGATAGTTGCCATAGCCATGTTATTCTTCATGGTCGGTTTCTTGACATGCAAGATACAGAACCGCAATCTTGAACTGAACTCGTTTAATGAATTAAAGCACGGACCTGGGTTCAAGGTTCTGAAAACAGAGTACCAATACGATGTTGACACTCATTCCACATATGTCAAGAACACTATCAGATGCAGTTTCATCAACGAATGTAAAACTCTTGTTGTGCATGATTTCGTTTTCTACACTCCGGATAGCGAGTACAAACCCGGAGAATTAATAACGTTTGAGAAGATAAAGGAATCGCACAGTAATCCAGATAATATCTAAAATAACAATAAAATGGAAATAACTATAAACTTAATCATATTGATATTGTTATCGGTTATCTTGTTTGTATGCGGTTTCATGATTCGCGGAAGAATCCGTAGAACGTTGAAACTCAATAGCATACAGAGATATAAAAGCGGACAAATGCTGAAAGAACCGGAGTTTATCATAACGAAAGTTGAATATGCCGGTTTCGACGATCAAGGCAAGCAATTCGTCAAGAACAGTGCAACTCTTTCTTATTTCGATGAGAACGGCAAGCAACATGCGATGAATTTCGTTTTCTATAGTTACGGAACGCCAAATGCATACACTATCGGAGAAATATTGCGGCTTGCTGGAGAAAACAAACGAGTTTATTTTGGAGAGCATAACAATGAGCAAAACAATGGAAGAACATCATAAGAAGATACTTCTGCACGAGATTTCAAAAAGAGTTCCGTACGGTTTGAAGTGCAAGTTCGACCTTGATGACTATCTTGCATGGAATAAAGAGTACAAGCACAGATTTGAAGAAATGCTGAAGATAAGACCTGACTTGTACGACATGATGAAGTCGCGTGCATATACGATAGACGGTCTTGTCTTTGACAGGGTTTCGCTGGTCGAACTCGAAGATAGTGATGATTACTTGGTACCTATTGAGTTCGTGAAACCGTATATGTACTCTATGGGTTCGGTCATTTCTCCGTTGAAGAAGTTGAGCGAGACAGACTTGACCGGAAATTGTACGTTGATGAATTTCTTATTGTCCATGGTTTCCCAGAACAATCTGCACGGTATTATTTACACTGCGTCTTCCGCATTCGACTGGATGTATGCGAACTTCATTGACACAGCGAACTTGATTGACATGGACTTGGCTATTGAAGTCGGTCCTGATGGATTTCCGTACAATGGCATTGTTGCAAAAAAAGAATCTATGGATGCAGAGAACTCTGTCGTGTTCAAGGACGGTTTTGCCAATATAACTGTCGATGGAAAGACAATCAAGTTGTCAGAGAGACAGCTCGGAAACATGAACCGGATGATTGACGCAGCCAGGGAGTCCAATGTCGGTTCCGCATGGATTGACAATAAAAACGAAATGCATATCTTAAATTTAAAGAAAGACAATGGAAATTGATAATATAATGCTTGGAGACTATGTCCAGCTTTTCGAGACTGACAGCAACAAGTGCAAGTTCTATAAGGTTATAGCGTTAGACAGCGAAAGCGGAATCATCAGGATTGCTGACGAGAACGGATTCAAGATTGAGACTTCGTTCAGCAACCTGCTGCCGGTTCCGCTCAGCAAGCCCGTGATGAAGCGGATCGGCTTCGAAAGGATCGGCGGAACTTCGACGCTTACTGTGGGTGACGTGAAAATCCACATATTCCACTGGAGTGACTGCAAGCTTGAGCTGATTGTCTATGACGACGAGCAGAATCCTGCAATCAGGCAGTACGTGATGTATGTAAATGATATCCAGCACTTGTTGAAGCAGTTCAAGGTCAAGGATCCGCTCATAATTTGCACACAGAAACCTGTAACAGAGGGCTGGTGTTCCGGTAGCGACTTGTATTCGAACGGATTTCCGTATGTTGATCTTGGCTTGCCGAGTGGAACCCTGTGGGCTGAGATGAACATCGGCGCGAATGATAAGACAGAACACGGTCTCTATTTCGCGTTCGGCGACACGAAAAACCATGATTCGTCTTACGAGTTCCGGGAGAGCAACTATCTATGGTTTGATGATGCAGGCGATCTGCTGAAGTATTACAGCAAGGACGGGCTGACGGAACTTTATCCGGAAGACGACGCGGCAAGGCAGATTCTTGGCGGAAGCTGGATGATTCCGTCGAAGGAACAGTTCTTGGAACTGCTTGACGAGAGAAACTGCACACGCAAGTATGTGGAGACTGACAGATATGCCGGACAGTTGTTCACGTCTGTCCGTAATGGAAACCAGTTGTTCCTGCCGGTCGGCGGAATGATTTCTTGCGGTCATGAATACGGATTGAGAACGAACGGCGACTACTGGACAAGGAATAATAATCCAGAAGATGATAGCGGAGCATTTATATACACGTTTGACAAATGTGATTCCGGTCACGTGCTCAACAACTCCAGGGAATGCGGATGCAATATCCGTGCAGTTTTATGAACAAGAACGGCAAGTAACTTATTAACTAAAATGCAAAGTAATGGATAATGCAAAGACAATCAAAGAAGTAATCGAACAGTTACCTGAACGATATTTTCCTATTGAATTTTCTTCTTATGAAGATTATGTTAAATATCTCAAAGAAAAAGGTTTCGCTGTTGAAGTAATAAACGATAATAATTCTTATAAAGATTAGATTTATGACAACAGAAGAAAAAGGATTGCTGCTATTTATAGATTTGTCCAATAGAATGTACTTAAATAGATAAATACTATAAAATCTATAAACATTATGTGGTTGACAAGCAAAGAATTTAGAAAGAAATATAAGATAACACCCCAACATCTGTATGCATTGAAGAAATCCGGGAAGATAGAGACCAAGCCGTCAGTCGGTTCGTCATACTTAATAAACGACTCTTTTGAATCAGAAAATAGGTCTGTGTGTGTTTATGGAAGAGTGTCTACACCGAAGCAGTCAAAAGACCTTGACAACCAGATAAGACTCATCAAGGAATACTGCATATCAAGGGGTGAGAACCCTGAATATGTGTTCAGCGATATCGGTTCTGGAATGAACGAGTCAAGAAACGGTTTGAACAAAATGCTCGACCTTGTCATCGAGAACAAGATTTCAAATATAGTGATTTCACATAAGGACAGACTTACAAGATTCGGTTTCAAGTACATAGAGAACATCTGCAACAGGTTCGGGACGACAATCGAGGTTGTGAATCTTGATGATGACAAGTCGTTTCAGGAAGAGTTAACTGATGATTTGATAGCAATAATTCATCACTTCAGTATGCGTTTCTACAGAAAAAGACGGAACAAGATAAAAGACTTGGAGAGAACTTGCAAAAACGAGTTATCAAATGAAGATAAATAATATATAAAAGATAAAATTTATAATGATAAGGTCTTGGAGCATAGTGACAGAGGCAAACAACACCATTCATGGAATGATGTCGGAAGCGTTGTCCATATATGACAAGGCGCTGTACTTCCAGCGCCAGAAATATTTCGAGACCAAAAAGCAGGGAGACATAAAGACATATGATTATAATGACTTGTACGAGCTGGTGAAAGAAACCGACGTGTTCAAGAACTCGAAACTGGACTATGTTCTTCGTCAGAATCAGATAAGGGAAGTTATAGCGAACTGGAACAAGTATATCAAGGCTGTGATAAGGTACAAAGAGCATCCAGAACTGTTCGACAAAAAGCCGAGGATACCGAACTACTTGTATAAGCGCAAGAATTATACGTCAGTATATGTAGACAGTTCGAGGTTCAGAAAGGGAAAGAAGAAGATAGAGCACTCGATTACCTTGCCTTGCACAACGGAATGTATTGTGATTCCAAGACAGATAGACATCAAGAGCATACACCAATTGATAATGAAGCCGTACTACGGCAAAGTGAAGATTTGCATCGTATTCAATGAAAAAACAAAGAAAATAAAAATAGATTCAGACAAGCGTTCAGCAATCGGGATAGATATTGGATTGAACAACTTCTGTGCCATAACTTCAAACGACAAGAGCATTTCTTGTGTCGTTAAGGGTGATTCTTTGAAGAGCATCAACCAGTACTACAACAAGAAGAGAGCGGAACTGTACTCTGAACTTGCAAAGTGCAATAAGAATCAAGAATCAAGCCATGCTTTGGACAGACTCTCCATGAAGCGCAAGCACAAGATGTACAACTTCATACATGCTGTTGCAAACAGAATCATAAGGCTCTGCATAGAGAACAGAATTTCAACCATCTACATAGGTCACAACAAGGGATGGAAGCAGAATGCAAATCTTGGTCGCAGAAACAACCAGAACTTCGTTTCTGTTCCGTTCAATGAACTGATTAATACGTTGCAGGACAAGGCGAAGCGTTACGAGAATCTTAAGGTGGTTGTAGTTGAAGAAAGCTACACAAGCAAGTGCGACCACTTGGCTTACGAGACTATGGAACACCATGACACGTATCTTGGAAAGCGAATCAAGAGAGGCTTGTTCAAGAGTTCGACTGGAAAGGAACTCAATGCAGACATAAACGGTGCCATAGGAATCTTGAGGAAAGGAAATGCAATCTCGGATGTTCAACTTAAGAACTTACGAGATAGAGGCGACGTTGTATCGCCAAAGGTGTTGAGAATCAACCCTTGAATGAAAACATATAGTTTATATACTTTATATAAATGTATGTTTTTAATACAATACATATATCTTGATTCATTTGATTGAAATGAAGAAATATGAAACGACTTTCTAAAATCACTAACAAGTATATCGTCACCCAATTTATTAATTAAGCAAAATTATGGAAGAAATCATAAGCAAGTTCCCGGAACCGTTCAGGAGCGTAGTCTGCAGCGGATACAATTTCAGCATAGACTACAGGTCGGATGCTGACCATAAGTATCTGAAAGAACACGGTTACACGATTCACATGGGCGGCGACTGCTCGAACTATGTCGAGGAACTCAAATATCTGAACGCGACAAGTTACGGAAACTGGGGAACCTTGTATTCGGGAAACGGAGAGTACGATGATACGGAGAACTACATGAAGTGTCTGGATGTTTTCTGTGATATGGTCAAGAAGGGGATTGTCAGGCTGTGGAGAATCCGTATGTACATCGACAAGGTTGCCTATAATTATGATGGGGATACCAAGCGGTGGACCAAGTACGATAGCGAAAAGAAAGAATGGGTTGAATGTGAGAATCCGTTTCCGGAAGAAGATGAAATCAAATGCGATAAACTCTTTTAGTATTGTTGATTATTGTATTGACAATTACTATTACAAGGACCCCGGCGGCGGAGTCTATCTTGCTGATGCTTTCAAGGAACTCCATGAGAAGTTCGGTTGGAAATATCCGGAAATCCATAAGAAGTTCTACGATGAAGTTCAGCAACGCAGGGATGAAGTGTTCATCACCAGATGTTCTACTTGCTGGTTGAATAAGAGCGATAAGAAAATTCTCCCTATATACAACAACCAGTACTACTCGCATCTGATGAAGATGAATCCTTGAAGATATTATCAACAACCGTAAAACGAAAATGCAATGACACTTGAAGAATTCAGAAAGCTTGAACCGTTCAAGAACCGCTTGGACCTTGCATCATTCTTGGAATGCTGCGAGAAGATTAACAAGCTTGACAAGCCGGAAACTGATGAACTGTACATGGAAGCAAAGAAGATTGAAGACATGCTGGTTGCCGGTTTGCTTGGCAAGGCTTACAATGCGCATCGCATATTCGGCATCAAGAACATAGACTCTGTCATGGTCGATGTCGCGAACGACGACGGCAGCGGATACCGTCCGGATAAGGTCGAAATAGTTTCCGTCATCTTCGTTCCAGAAACCGGCACATATAACATTCTCTCAAAGAGCGGAGAGAAGATTCCGTTCTCGTTCATCCGCGAGGTCGGGCTTGTTGTAAGTGCTATTCTTGACAGGCTGATTAAGTTCTACAACTTGATGGACACGCTGGTTACTGACGGAGAGATTCTCACAGATTGATGATAAATAGTAAAATTTTTTTCATCATTGATGAGATTCGTTCAGGGAAATTACAAAGGGCAAGCCAACCATTCGTTTCCGCTTGACTGCGATTCGCTGGAGAGTATCCAGACGAACAATTACATGAGCCAGATTATCGGAAACATTTGCGACAGTTCGTGCGTGATTCTGTCCGGATGCGGGCTTGACGGAACCGCATCTGGATATGTGTTCGTCAAGAGCGGCGCGCATCCGGAAGGAGAAGTTCTGGATTATGTGCCGAGCGGTGCCGTAGCAACGAAAGTGTATATCCACAAGAACAACATAACAGTGTCTTCGAATAATGTGGAATATCAGGAAGCATATACGGAACGATGGGTTTCTCCTAACAAAACCGGTGTCGATGACGAGGAGTCTGACTGGAG
>Ga0247610_10004017_pt1 | contig 15863 bp, 13 predicted proteins | sample 174DNAGHGhighgp2_FD_193483 | JGI IMG/M metagenome (GOLD analysis project Ga0247610, IMG submission 193483) | Sheep rumen microbial communities from Palmerston North, Manawatu-Wanganui, New Zealand - 1742 DNA GHGhigh gp2 | ecosystem: Host-associated > Mammals > Digestive system > Stomach > Rumen... | reverse complement strand
GTGGTGATTGCGTCTATTCTATAGAACTTGAAAACCTGCTTAAGGCTGCGGGACACGAAGTCGCCTTCTTTGCGATGGATTACCCCGAAAACTTGGATAGCCCGTGGAAAAGCTACTGGCCTAGCGAGGTCGCCTTTTCTCCGAAGAAGCCTGCCGCATTCTTCAAGGCGTTCAAGCGCCCGTTTGGCGATGCGGAAACCGTAAGGAAGTTTACCGCGCTGCTCGACAGCTTCAAACCCGATGTGCTGCACTTGAACAACATCCATACGCAGCTTTCGCCGGTGATGGCTGAAATTGCGCATGCGCGCGGCATCAAGGTGGTGTGGACGCTGCACGACTACAAGTTGGTTTGCCCTGCCTACACCTGCCTTTGCAATGGAAAAATCTGCGAAGACTGCATTGGCGGCGACAAGCGGAACTGCACCGCGAAAAAATGCCTCAAGAACAATTGGCTTGCAAGCAAGATTGCCGAGAAAGAAGCCGTGGCGTGGAACCGCGAACGGCTGGAACGCTGCGTGGACAAGTTTATCTGCCCGAGCCATTTCATGAAACAGAAAATGGAACAGGGCGGCTTTGAGGCTTCGAAGCTGATTGCTCTTCATAATTTTGTCGATGAATCGAAATTTGCGCATGGACCGGTGGAACGCGAAAATTCCTACTGTTTCGTAGGCCGCCTTTCCAACGAAAAGGGTGCCGAAACCCTGCTGCGCGTGGCGTCGAAAATAGAGGTGACTCTCTATGTGCTTGGTACGGGCCCGCTCGAGGCCGAACTCAAGGCGAAATATACGTCGGCAAGGCAGATACGGTTTATGGGACACTGCGACTGGGAAACCTGCAAGTCCGTGTTGCTCAAGTCCAAGTTCAGCGTGGTGCCGAGCGAATGGTATGAGAACAATCCGTTTTCGGTGATTGAACCGCTCTGCCTCGGAACTCCCGTGCTGGGAGCGAATATCGGCGGAATTCCCGAATTGATTGAACCGGGAAAGACCGGCGAGCTTTTTGAGATGGGTAACGCCGAAGACCTCGAAGCGAAAATCCACAAGATGCTTTCCGGTGATTATTCCTTTGATATGGAACCACTCCGTCAGCATTTCTCCAAGGACAATTACTTGGAACAGATGATGTCTGTCTATAGGTAGTGTGTATGCCGCAAGAACAACCGTTGATTTCTGTTATTGTCCCTGTATATAAGGTCGAGGCGTACCTGGACCAGTGTGTCGAAAGTATCGTAAACCAGACTTATCGGAACTTGGAAATCATCTTGGTTGACGATGGCTCTCCGGACCGCTGTGGCGAAATGTGCGATGCGTGGGCCAAGAAGGATTCCCGAATCAAGGTCGTCCATAAGGAGAACGGGGGACTTGGCGATGCTCGCAATGCGGGTGTTGCTATAGCGAGGGGCGACTATTTCGGGTTTATTGATAGCGATGACTGGTGCGAGCCGGATATGTATCAGGAACTCTTGGATTCGTGCGTGCGATTTGACGCTCCTGTCTCGGTCTGTAATGCGCTGATTGATTGGGAAAACGGTTGGGCTCAAGAAAGAACGTCTTTTTCTGATAGCAGAGCTTTTTGGGAAAAGTCGGAAATTCTACGAAATTTCTTCAATGGACTTTTGACCGCGTGGGCATGCAACAAACTGTATAGAAGGGATTTGATTGACTTTTTGCATTATCCGAAACAACCGTACGAAGATATTCCTGTTGCTAGGAATCTCTTTACCCATATCGAGAAGGTGGCTTTTTCGGGAAAAGACTCCTACCATTATCGGCAGCGCCAGGGTAGTATTGTCAATGATGGTGTGTCGGTTTCTCAGTTCGTGCTGATTGATGAATTGCAGAAGAATGTTGTGACGGCGAAGGAATTTTCTCTTGAAGATGTCGCCGTGGCGCGTCTTGCTGTTAGCAGTTTCAACTTGCTTGTGAAAATAGACAGGGAAAAAAATTGTCCTCTAAAAGACAGGGTGTCTCTGCTTTTGGAGTACATTCGGGCATACAAATTCAATGTGCTAAAAGAACAAAGTGTTCGGAAAAAGGATCGGATTTTCCAGTATTGCATTGCTAGAGGTTTTCCCTACAAAATGATTCTTTCTGTCCGGCGTGTGTTCCAGGCAGTTTACTGGTCTTTGGACATGAAAGGGGTAAATAAGAAAAAATGATATCCTTTCAACCTTCCTTGGACTAGAAACCAATCCGTAAATAGTCCGGGAATCCACTAGTCGGAATAGATCATTTTGGCGGTGGAGTAATTGATACTCATGGAATTTTTTGTTCGTTCGTAACGGTCCGTATTGGCGCCGATGCGGACAAAACGGATAATCTTTTCGAAACGGTCAATTCCGATTAACGTGAAGCAATCCTGGAATTTTGTGCCGTTTTTTCGCCAAGTGTCGCCCCATCCTATATGGTTCATGCTTGCAATATCCCCGTTAAATGCGATTTGGCGTGGATAATCCTGAAGCACTCCGATATTGTCTTGGTGGTGGTGCCCTCCAAGCCATATCACAAACTCTCCATCCTTGGACATAAAATCGTCAACAGCGCTCTGGGCATCGGGTAATGGACGTGCTGTTTTGAATGTTTCCATAGAAACGAATGGGCAGTTTTCATATTTGATTAGCGGGAAGCTTTCGTGTCGGCAAATGACTACTGCAAAATTGTTTGATCGAGCATCTTCAAGAACGCCTTTCAACCAATCCAGCTGGGCTTCGTCCCAATGATATTCGTCAATGATAACAAGCCTCAATTTAGATCTTTCTTTGTCGATTCCCTTGATCAAGTCCTTGTAGTAATACATTAGTCCTTCTTCTGCGGCATTTTCGGGGGTGACAACGTTCCAGTTGGAAATGTAGGGCCCGAAATATCTATTGTAAACTTCTTGCTGTGTTACTTCTAATGTGTAGCCGTCTTTATCGACGAAGTTCACGTCGTGGTTCCCGAGTACGTTCAGAAATGTTTCTGCTCCGGCATTGTCCCAGAAATCAAAAGAATTTGACCATTGGTTATAGAGGGCGTCGCCAGTGTGAAGGACGACGTCGATGTACTTTGAATAATGGTCGTAAAATTCCTTAATCCGCTTCAGGTTCTCCTCATGGCCATGGATATCGGTAAAATGGAGGATGACTATCTGCTTTTCACGAAGTGAAAAGCTAGGGTCCCTTTTTTGATGGGTAAGATTCTCAAGTATTGGAATCATGATGTCGTCGGGATAGTAATCCAATATCCCCGTGCCGGTGTCGTTGACCATGGCGATGATGGTATCCATTACAACCATGGTATCGTTTTTTGATACTATGACAGAATCCTTTTTTGACACGACTACCGTGTCTATTCTGGACATAACCACGGTGTCCTTTCTGGACACGACTACCGTGTCTATTCTGGACATAACCACGGTGTCCTTTCTGGACATGACTACGGTGTCCTTTTTTGACACGACTACCGTGTCTATTCTGGACGTAACCACGGTGTCCATAACCACTAGCGTGTCTATTTTTCCCTGGGGGTTGGCGAGTTCTTGTGTGGAGGTGGAATTAGATTCGCATCCGAGCAGTAGGCCTAGGATAGATAAGGCGCATAATATCCTTTTTTTCATGTCGAACCCCGTAAAAACCGAAGGATTGTTTTTGGATAGTTGCTAAGATAGTATTTTCTATTGGATGCTTTTGCAAATAGATGAAAGTTGAATTTTTTTTTCTACATTTCAATGTGAAAAAAATTGAGTATGCAGGAAGGTTGCCCAATGAAACCCATTTCTATAGAAGAAATGAAGCAAATTCAAATAGACATTTTGAAAGACGTCCATTTTTTCTGCGAAAATAACAATATCCGATATACATTGATTTACGGAAGTCTACTAGGGGCAGTTCGACATAAGGGATATATTCCGTGGGATGACGACATTGACATTGCCATGCCTAGGGATGATTACGAGCGTTTTATTGCATCTTACAAGAGTGCGGGTGGATTTTACCATGTCTACGATTGCCGAAAAGATGAAGGGTATTATTATCCGTTTGCAAAAGTTGCCGACACGAGGACTCTCCTGGAAGAGAATGTTTCGGTGGATAATATTGGAATCAATATAGATGTGTTCCCGTGCGATTATTTGTATGATTCCCAACAGGAATGCGTGAATTTTATCAAGAAACTTGATTTCCTTAAAAAGCTGTTCCGCATAAAGCTTGTCAAACCAGGCAAGAAGAATTCTTTTGTAAAGCGGATCTTGATTCGGATTTTGAAGATGGTCTGCCTACCTGTTTCCATGAAAAAAATTGTGGCTAAGGAATACGAACTCGTAAACCGCTTGACGAACCGCAACGCAAAATACGTAGGGTTGGTGTTCAGTTCGGAGATTTCCTGTGCGTATAGGTCGATTTGCCCTAGAGCTATGTTTGAAAAATACGAAAATGTTCCTTTTGAGAACGAATCGTTCAAAATCATTGCTTCGTACGATGAATGGCTGACTCAGATGTTTGGCGACTATATGACTCCGCCTCCAGTTGAGTGCAGGACTTCGCCACATACATTAAATAATGTATATTGGAAATAGCCGGCGACATTTTGATGTGGGCGTAAGGAAAATTTGATATGAAAAAGGTTTTTACTGTTGGTGTTTACGACTACTTGCATATTGGCCATGTCAACCTGTTTAGCCGAGCCAAGGCTTTGGGGGATTATTTGATTGTTGCCGTTCAAGATTCCAAACAAATCCTGAAATACAAGCCTGATACGACGATTCTTTATAACACGGAAGAACGCCTGTATATGGTTCAATCCATTAGGTATGTTGACGAGACTGTCGTATATGAAGATGTTGATACAATTGTGAAAGAAGTGGATTTTGACATCTTTGTCACAGGACCGGATCAGGTTCATGATGGCTTTCAGCGGGCAATGCAATGGTGCAGGGAACATGGTAGACAGGTTGTCGTCTTACCGAGGACAGAAGGGATTTCGTCTTCACAATTAAAGACTAAAGTAACAGGATAGACTGGATAAGCCATGAAAATTGTTCACCTTTTATGGGGACTTGGTACTGGCGGTATTGAGAATATGTTGGTTGATATTGTCAATCAACAGGTTGATGACAATGAAATTTCGTTGATTGTTATAAATGATATGATTGACGAGTCCATCAAGGCTCGTCTTGATGAACGTATCCGCGTTTATTGCTGTGGCAGGAAACTTAAAAGCAAGAACCCTTTGCCACTTATGAAGCTTAACTTCTATTTATGGAAGGCGAACCCTGAAATCGTGCATGTCCATTACGACAAGATAGCCCGGCTTATTTTGGGGAAAAGAACCTTGGTTCGTACAATCCACAATACGACCAATAATATTGCCGAGTCAAAGTATTTCAAGGCCTGCTATGCCATTTCGAAGGCTGTCGAGGATGAATGGCGACAGGCGGGGAAGAAAACGATACTTGTCGAAAATGGCATTTCGTGTGATAGTATTAATTGCGAGAAAAACGGCCTCTTTGATGACGGCTTGATGCATTTTGTCCAGGTTTCTAGGCTGTATATAAAGCAGAAGGGACAGGATGTTGTTTTGAACGCCCTGGCGGAAATCAAAAAGCGGAATTTATGTGCGACGAACTTTAAAATGCATTTTGTCGGGGACGGCTCTAGTAAGGAAATGTTGCAGGAAATGGCAGCCTCTCTGGGTATAAGCGATATGGTTGTTTTTGAAGGGAACAAAACCAGGGATTGGATTTACGACAATCTGAGCAATTTTGATTTGTTTATTCAAGCGTCGCGTTATGAAGGCTTTGGCTTGACTGTTGCAGAGGCTTTGGTTGCAAAAGTTCCGGTATTGGCGAGTTGCATTGAGGGCCCTATAGAAATAATGGGTGTTGACGTGGATGGTAAACGAGCGCTGGCCGGTTATGTGTTTCAACCGGGAAATCCTGCAGATTTGGCAAAACAAATTGCTTCTTTTGTTCAAAATGGTCGTGATGAAAAAATTGTAGAACTTGGGCGACAACATGTTTTGTTAAATTATAACATTCAGAAAACGGCTTTGCGATATTTGGAAGAATACCGTAGAGTTCTTGATAGTAAAAAAAATTGAAATAACGATAAGATTATGTCTATTGCCTATGTATTCGTTTTAATTTTTGTCATCGGAATGATTATTGATTTCCGAAAAACGATTGCTATATTGGCCCCGCTACACCTTATACTTATTTTGATTCCTTTTCCGGGTATGCCGGTAAGCGACTTTGAAATTGTTTCAGTGATTGCATTAGTTTTTTATTTGTGTAAGAATCCGTTCTCTCGTTGGACATTGTTAGTAAAAAATCCATTTTATGTTGGCATTTTTCTGACTCTAATTTCCATTGTGGGAACGAACTATTTTATTGAACCTCACTGGCCTACGTCGATACTCCGCTTTATATCGGTATTTATTTACCCGATGATTCTTTGGAATTGTGTGGACGAAAAACCTATTTTTCAATTGCTGGTGAAGTCTATGACGGTTTTTGGATTGGTCATGTCCCTTTATATTTTGATAGAGGTGACTATAGGTTCGAATCCGATTATTCAGACTTTGCTAGCGAATGAATGGGTAAATGAAGACCTGGTTATAGACTATCAGGAAATAAGATTTGGATTTAAACGGTGTCAGGGGTTCATGGCTACGCCTGCTGGTTCCGGACTGTTTTTAGGGCTATTCGGGGTGACTCTTTACTGTGTTTCTGCTTGCTTGGAAGAAAAACGAAAATATACGATATTTCTTGTGGGGTTGTTCCTTTTCTGTACGCTTTTATCGGGGACAAGGTCTGTTATTGCGGCAACAGCTGTTGCTGTGTTGATTATCGTGCGAAAGGAATTTTTTACCGCCAAATTCTTTTTGATAAAAATGGTCGCCGTAATGGTTCTGCTTGCTGTTGCGGGCTCGTTTATGCTTGAAATTATTGATTCGTTTGTCAATTCCGATAAGGTTCACGGCAGCAACAGTGATATGCGAATGGAACAGTTGCTGGTGACATTGATTTATTGGGCTCGGTCGCCTATTTGGGGAAATGGAAACGGCTTTGTATGGACTTTCGTGAAAGAAGTTGATGCGGATATTGCCGGTGCAGAAAGTATTTGGTTCCAGGTGTTGCTAGATCAGGGCTTGGTGGGGGCGGTTGCTTACCTGGGAGTGAATATAAATGCTGCTCTTGCAGTGTTTAAGAAAGTAAAATTGTGGATTTTTGTTCCGCTTGGTTTTTTGGCTGGCAAAACATTGTCGTCCGTATTGGGAATAGAACTTTCTCTTTTATTTGTGCTGACAATAATCTTGTTGAAATATCATGAATTCTACGAGAAAGAACCGGATGAAGAATCCTTGTTGGCGGATGAATCGGAAGAAGAGGAAAAAACCGCATGAAGAATGTCTCGCTTGTTTTTCATGATGTCTGTAGCGGTTGCGGTACGTGTTCTAACGTTTGCCCTAAGAGCTGCATTTCGATGGTCCGTGATGCGGAGGGGTTCGCCTATCCTTCTGTTGATGAACAAAAATGTATTGAATGTGGTGCATGCTTAAAGAAATGCCCGGTAGAAAAGGAGAGGGCTTCTGGAGGGACTCCGATTTTTTCGGTAGTCTTGCAGGACAAAGATGGCGAGAGCTTAAAAAATAGTACTTCGGGTGGGGCCTTTGCCAGTATTGCTCGCTATGTTTTGAAACAGGGTGGGGTTGTTTTTGGTGCCGCATACGACGAATTGTTGAATGTGTCGCATGTCGCTGTTGAACGGCTGGAGGATTTGCACCTCCTTCAGGGGTCTAAATATGTATCAAGTGATATGAAGGACTCCTATAAAAAAGTGAAGTTTTTTTTAAATAGTGGACGGCTTGTTCTTTTTTCGGGAACTCCGTGCCAGGTTGCTGCACTTAAGTCGTTCCTGGGTGAAGATTCAAAATTACTGCTGACCATGGATCTTGTATGTCATGGTGTCCCGAGCCAGAAACTTTTTCAAAAGTATATTCACTGGTTGGGAGAAAAGAATCATTCTACCATAAAGTCCTATGTTTTTAGGTCGAAAAAATTCTTCGGTTGGTCGCTTGGGGGCGCTTTTTCCGATGAAAAAAAATCCTATGCGGTAAATCCCGATTGCGATCCCTACTATGCTGCGTTCTTGCGCGGAGAAACATTCCGTAAGTCCTGCTATTCGTGTAAGTTCGCCAATATGAATCGTGAGGGTGATTTTACGGTGGGGGATTTCTGGGGCTTTCACAATATGAAAGATCCTGTGGATTTTGATCACACGAAGGGACTTTCGATGCTCTTGGTCAACTCGCCAAAGGGCGAGAATGTGCTCAAGCAGATAGAAAGCGATGCTGTTATTGTACCTCTGGACTTGCAAACGATAAGTGCGGGTAATTGGAACCTGTACCATCCATCGGTGTATAAGCCGATTCGCGATGAAATCTATGCGAATATTGATTTGCCGTTTGAGGAACTGCAAAAAAGGTATTTGCATCATGAAGATCCTTTCATGTATTATGTCCGGCGTTTGCGCCGTCGTCTTTTGTCGCAGGGATTGCGCGATGCGTTAAAAAAGATATTGGGGAGAGCTTGAATGAAGAGTGTCGGTATAATCACGATGCACAAGGTGCCTAATTTCGGTTCGGCCCTTCAGGCCTATGCCCTGCAGCGTAAGGTTGATGAACTCGGTTATGATGCCGAACTCATAGACTATCATTATCCGAATGAGTATCATTGCGCCAAGCAGGGGCTAACATACTTTCCTCAGCGCTCGACTTTCCGGTTGTTTATGTTAAACGTAATTGCTCGCCTGATGCTTGCGCTGCGTTTGAGTAAATTTAAAAAGAAGGCCGAAGAGCGTGTGAATCGCTATGAATTGCTGAAAAACTACAGGCGCTTCTACAAGAAGTTCTTTAAACTTTCACGCTTTTACGACTCAATAGGATCTGTTTGCGATAATCCTCCGGATTACGATATCTACGTGACCGGCAGTGACCAGGTCTGGAACCCCCGTTTTGTTGCGAACGATCCTGTGTTCTTTCTGGATTTTGCAGGGGTTGGGAAGCCTCGCCTGAGTTATGCGGCGAGTATGTCGAGCCGTAGGATTGATAAAGAATTTGAGGACTCGTACAAGGTTTATTTGGAAAAGTATGACGCGATTTCTGTTCGTGAAAAATCGACTGCAGAGATAGTCTCTAGAATGACTGGCAGGGAAACCGATGTCGTGTGTGACCCTAGTTTGCTGCTGGATAAGGGTGAATGGCTGGGAATATGTCCGAAGGAATCTCTTTTGAAAGAGGACTTCCTGTTGCTCTACATTCAGTCCTATTCGTATGACCCGTATCCGAACATTGTTACGTTTACAAAGAAGTTGGCTGAACGTCTAGGTCTGAAAGTTGTTATTTTGCTGGGCCTTCGGAAAGGCTATTCCATTGATGGCGCAGTTACTTTTGAAACTGCGGGCCCTTTTGAATTCCTGCAGCTGTTCCGGGATGCCCAATTTGTGTTGACCACGTCTTTTCATGGAACGGCCTTTGCGCTGAATTTCAAGAAAGATTTTTATTCGGTCGTGAAAAAGATAGATGGTGATGATTGTAGAATTGCTGATTTTTTACGTCAATGTTCTGCGGAACATCACTTACTTGAGATTGATTCCCTGGAATCAATAAAAAATCTGCCGCAGGCTAATACGGCAGATACAGAAGTGCAGAAACTTCAAGAATTCCGCGGTCAATCTTTGGTTTTCTTGAAAAAAATACTGATGCAGTGATAAAGTGCTTTTAGCTTGCCGATGAACGAACGCTGCTTGTAGTGGCTTGTGGTTTTGAGCAAGGACCATTTGCCAAAATCCCAATAAAGATTGAAGTCGTTCAAGTCTATTTTTTCTTGAATGGTGTCGGTGTACTTGAAATCGGTGAATTTGTCAAAAGCCTTGAGGCTTTCGCGCATTTTTTCTACATGGGTGTGTCTTCTGTTATAAGCCTCGGGTCCACACAAAGTGCGACAGGACCAAGACCCTTTGGCGAAAAGTCTGTAGACGGACATTTCTTGCGGCAGGTAACGGATTTTTCCGCGGGTGGCAAGGCTTAATGCGTGCGGGAAATCTCCCACGGGGGATAACTTCCAAAAATCCGCATTGCAGTCTGGCAGAAAATCGAATCTGCAAACGAGCGTGTTGGTGCCCCAAAATCCCCCTCCGCCAAGAATAATCTCGGTGAGGGAAAAATCTCGCTCTTGTGTTTCTGTTGGGGGCATTGATCCTCTAAAGGAATTTGTCCTACAGTCAAGGCGTTTGCAACGGTGAACACATGCGCTGTAGTCGGGATGGCTTTCCAAAAAGTCGATTTGCTTTTGCAGTTTATTGGGGTCGGTCCAATAGTCGTCGCCTTCGCATTCTGCGATATACTTCCCTTGAACTATTGGATAAATAAAATTTTTCCAAAGGCTAATTTTTTTTGAGTATTGATTTTCTTTTTGAAGAATGGGCCTGATGAGTTCTGGATACTTGTTGGCGTATTCTTGGACTATCTCTGCGGTTCCATCTGTTGAGGCGTCGTCATGAATAATGATTTCGATGGGAAAATCGACTTTCTGTATGAGGAAGCCTTCGATGGTTTGTGCTATGTAATCTTTTTGATTATATGTTACGCAAAGAATTGAAACTAAAGGTTTGTTTGCCATAATAGAACTTGGATTTAGTACGTTTCTTTACAAGCTTTCAGCGGAAGCTAGTTTCGTCCCGGTCTCTAATAGGTGGAAAGGCTTTTCCTCCATTACCTTTTTCATGTCCTCGCATGCTTTCCACCAATCCCAGCATGGAACCCATCCCAATTCAATTTTAGCCTTTTCATCGGCATAAAGATGCATGGGTGTGCTCGGCTTTTCGGGGCAATATTTTTTTGAAGGTGGGTTTGATTTGTTTCCAAAAACATCTATAATGCCCTGTATTTGCTCTTCCATAGTGTAAAAACGGACCCCACTAAGGTTGTATATGCCTGTACAATCGCATTGTATTGCGCAATCAATCGCGCTACAGAAATCTTTAACATATAGCAGGCATTTCTTGAAATTAGGATTGCCCCATACTTCTACAGTTTGTCCATTAATGGTGTTTTCTGTGATGACCCGCCATGGAAGTTTTTTCCTTTCTCCGTTAATGTTGTAATACGGGCTTTCGCTCCAGCTGTAAACGGTGTCGTGCCTGAAAACAATGGGTTTAAATCCATAAGCAATACTGTAGTGCTCAAGAATGTCTACGGCGGTATTCTTTGCTATTGCGTATACGGCATGGTCGCCGCCGTTCTTTGGGAAAGAGCGGTCTGCATAATCAGGGACGGGGGTTGGCTGATTAAGGTATTTAATGACGTCCGAAGGAGTTGTATTGAATATAAACCTTTTGCAAGATGTTTTGGTTCTAAGCCATTCACATATATTTACAGTTCCGACAACAATGCTTTGAATGTACGGCATTGGAGATGCGTTTGCGTGAGCGGGCATCGCTCCGGCCAAATTGATAACAACATCTATATCTGTAGGCAACTTTTCAAAGTCGACACTGTTTTCGTTGGCAACTCCGCCAATGTAACGAATGTCTTTTGTTGCGAAAAAACCGCCGTCGGAGGATCTGTGACCAACGGCAATAACATCATAGCCCTTATCTTTAAGATAAACGGCAACGTTTGAGCCGATTTGACCCGTGGCACCAAAAACTAGGACTTTTTTCATCTTGTTTTCCTTTCTTTAAAGATTGGTCTTTGATTCCTTGACATTGACTTTTAAATATTTGCCTTGATTCAAAAGAACTTCATTGATTTGCTCTTGCGATTCAAACTTAAGCACAAGTGTGCCGATGGCGTTGTTCGCTCCTTTAAAGCCTTCAACTTCGTCATCAGGATTTACCCAGATGTCTTCTTCGACAACGTTTTTACGAATGCTTTCGTCTATCCAGAGCGATTCAAACTTTCCGTCTTTTTCAGAATGTAGAATAATTTCAGCCCAGTGACCGTTGTATGGGACCTGTCGAACACCTTCGATTGGTAAACCAACAGAAGCGCAAACTGCGGCCTTGATAAGGTCCACGCCTGTTGCGTAGCGAAGCATTTCCGACAAACGGTTTCCGCCACCACGAGGTGAGACCTCCATAATATATGGTTTTCCATTTAACCCGACACGAGTTTCTATGTTGTAAACGGATGTGTTCATTTTCAACAAAGAAAGCAGGCGTTGCAATTCCGATCGCAATTCATTTTCTTGGGCTTCGGTATAGGTTGAGGGCCAACTGTAAGCAGATGGGGTGTAGGGATTTTCCGCTTTTTTATCAAACCTTTGTGCCGAAAATGAGGCGAATTCCAACTTGCCGTTAATTGAAAAACTGTCGGTATCAGAAGAACATCCTAGTTGTTCAATGAATTCTTCAATAATGATATGTCCAGAAATAGAGTGTTCCATCGCGTTAGCTAACGCGGCCGGTAAATTTTCAAATTTATCAACTCTGGAACATCCCTTGCTTCCGGCAGAATCAGTCGGTTTCACGATCATTGGATAGGAATATTTGTCTGCTGCCGCCAAGGCCTTTTCTACAGAATCGAAACTGAATGCCCAGGGAACATTAAACCCGTTGTCGGTTAAGAACTTTCTGAACTTGTCCTTGTTTTGGAGTATTTCTACAGATTTGTAAGGACCAAATGCGGGTAGCCCCATTTGTTCTTGGACATAGGAGGCCGCAACGACTCCCGGATCGACTCCGAATGACATGATACCGTCAATGTTTTTTTCTTTAGCCACTTGCAAAACTGCAGCTTTGTCGATGATGCTGACGTTGACATACTCGTCAGAATACTTATGCGCAATATTGTTCGGTAAATAATCCGCGGTTATTACATAAATGCCTAATTTATGAGCTTCTTCGATTACTGGTAAAAGATAGCGGATCCCGCCAAGTAGCATTAGTTTTTTCATGATGGCCCTACTATTTTTTTAGAACAACTTCAATAACGCGGTTTGTAGATTCGTCATCCATGTCGGCAAACATCGGCAGGCAAAGTACCTGGTCTGCCAACTTGTGGGCGACGGGGAGGTTCTTGGGGTTGGCGGAATCGAGTCCTTTATAGGCGCTAAATGTGCTGATTAGGGGGTAGAAGTATCGACGGCCGAAGATATTGTGCTCCTGTAGCTTGGCGTAAAGCGTGTCGCGGCTCATACCGTAGACCTTCTCGTCGATAAAAATTGGGAAGTAGGCGTAGTTGTGGCGAACGCCTTCGACATCCTTTAGCAGACGAATGCCGGAAACATCTTTAAGGGCTGCCCTATAGTGTTCGGCTGTGGCTTTTCTTTTGGCGATGGCGTCGTCCACTTGTTTCAGGTTCAATAGACCGTACGCGGCACGTATTTCATCCATCTTGCTGTTGATACCGGGGGCGACGACGGTCGTTTCGTCTGCAAAACCAAAGTTCTTGAGAAAATCGATTCTTTTTTTGGTTGCCGCATCATGGCAAATAAGGGCGCCACCTTCAATGGTGTTGTAGACCTTTGTCGCGTGGAAACTGAGCGTACTCATATCACCCCATTTCAAGATGGATTTGCCGTCTTTTTTTACGCCGAAGGCGTGGGCGGCATCGTAAATAACTTTGAGACCGTATATGTCTGCAATTTCCTGAATTCGCTCCATGTTGCAGGGGGTGCCATAGACATGGACCGGCATAATGGCAGTTGTGTGCGGAGTAATAGCCGCTTCAATTTTTTCGGGATTGATGTTGCCGGTTTCCTCATCAACATCTACAAATACCGGTTTGAGTCCGTTCCACCAAATGGAATGGGTTGTGGCAACAAAACTGTATGGAGTCGTGATGACTTCGCCTGTGATTTTCATGGCCTGTAGGGCGGTGATAAGGGGAAGTGTCCCATTAGTAAACAGGCTGAGGTGCTCTACACCGAGGTATTCCGCCAAGGCTTTTTCCAGTTCCTTGTGGTAATAACCATTGTTCGTAAGCCACTTACGGTCCCAGATGTCCCGAAGCATAGGGATAAATTGATCCAGGGATGGGAGAAGAGGCGATGTTACAGTAATTTTCTTTTCGGGCATAATATTTCTCTTTTGGAAATAATATAGTTATTTCTAGTAGGCGGAGCCCATCGAGACCACCAAGAGATTTCAAATAGGGGGGGGGCGCTCTATTTTTTTTTGTAATTTTGAATTGTCGTTACAATGTAGTTGAATCGTTCAAGATTAAAAAGCTTTGCCAGCCCGAAATATACGATTACGCCGGTTATTACTTGCAACGCAATTTCTAGCAGCAGGGGGCAACCGATAAGGTTTACCGCATATACGGCTGCGCCCATGGGGACAACCAAGGCAAATGCAGGGAAAATATCTTTTATCTGCTCCACGTAGCCGTAGTTCAAAAGTCTAAGGTTGGGACTAGCGTTGATAAAGGAACTGAGAATGGCAGAGGCAAGGGCGCCGTAGGCAATACCGATGGGGGTCCTGAAATAGAAATAGCTTCCGACAAGGAGTGATATGCCACAGATCTTTTTGATGATTTCGAGTTTGAGAAAAATGTCGCTGCGCCCGATGGCCTTGATTGCCGAAAGGTTTGTCGTATGTATAGGGTAGAATAAATACATACAGCAGTAAATTTGCACAAATGGAACGCAGGGAAGCCATTTTTCTCCAAGCACTAGTAAAACAACCTGTTTTGCCATAACGGCGAGTCCAATCATCATGGGTGTTATGATGAATGTGCTTGTAATAATGGATCTGCGCATCATTCTCTTCAGATCGGTGATTTCGTTCTGGACGGCGGCGAACGAGGGAAGAAGAACCGAACCGATGGCTGTATTGATGTTGTTGATGATGAGAAACGGGAAGGTATCGCCCCTGTTGTAGTAAGCTAGGTCGGTGGGCGAGAAAAACTTACCAATGATGAGGCCGCGAAGGTTAGTATATACGACATCGATTAGCGAAGATAGCAGAAGTTTCCAACCATAAGAGAACAGACTCTTGAAACGGGAGTACGAGAACTTGAATGATGGCCGCCACGGGATGGTGAACCACATGATGGCGACTGCTAGGAATGCATTGCAGAACTGGTGGCATACGAGTGCCCAGATGCCGAATCCACAGAGGGCGAGCGTAACGCCAAGAATACCAGAAGGAATTATTGCCCCGACACTTCGGAAGAACAATTTCTTGAACAACATGTTCCGGGAAACATAGGCGTTCTGTATGGAACTGAAAACGTCAATGAAGAGCGTCAGTGCAAGTACTCTTACGATTGTCGTAAGTGCAGACTGCTCATAGAAGTCTGCGATGAGGGGTGCAGAAAAAAACAGAATGGTATAGGTAGCTAGCGCGATACCGAGACTCGCCCAGAAAACGGAGGAAAAATCAAGTTCGTCGGCGTCTTTTTTCTGGATAAGAGCCGTGTTTAGTCCGCTTTGAACGAATGCTGCGGCAACGTTAATAAAAATGGCGATAAGTGCGACAAGCCCGAAGTCCTCGGGAACAAGGATTCTCGCGAGGGCGATGGTGACGCCGAATTGAATCAGTTGAGTTCCAGCGCGCTCGAAGAACTTCCAGAAAAGGGACGATATGATTTTACGCTTGTTGGGCATTATTTTTTCCGCTGCCGCAAAGATAGTAAGATTGCGGGTGTTGGCAAGTTCCTTTAGCTTTACTGGGCCAAAGTCGAGGTGCTGCTTTTACAAATTGGCGTCAATCCATTCCATACGCTGCTTTATCCAGCTGTTTAACGAATCGACCGCTTCGTCGTAGCTGTCGTAGGCTTCCTTGTAGGTCCAGTTTTCGGTGTTTTCGAGCACGGGCCAGCGCTTGAATTCGTTTTTGGTGGCCGGTGCGAGTTCATTGGCGTACTTTCGGATAGAATCGG
>Ga0247610_10004014_pt1 | contig 15867 bp, 30 predicted proteins | sample 174DNAGHGhighgp2_FD_193483 | JGI IMG/M metagenome (GOLD analysis project Ga0247610, IMG submission 193483) | Sheep rumen microbial communities from Palmerston North, Manawatu-Wanganui, New Zealand - 1742 DNA GHGhigh gp2 | ecosystem: Host-associated > Mammals > Digestive system > Stomach > Rumen... | reverse complement strand
GCGCAGTTTAGGGCGGCCGAGTCATAGTCAGCGACAGAGTAGTTGCTTGCGGCTGAACAGAGACGGCTGGCCGCGGAAATGAAGTCAAAGAAAGAGCTGGAAGAAGTAAAGTTAGAGCAAGAATTAAATAGTAAGATTTAGGCTCTAAATTTATACTATAGTAAACAAGAAGCAGACATATCAAAATAGTATGAAACTCAAAAGAGTGTGCTTGATGCCGAAATTCTTTTTTTGAAATCTTAGTTAGATGATTTCCGTGCGCGGCAGGAATCTGTACATGAAGCAATTCTTCGGCAAAAATAGCTTGAAGAAAAAGAGGATTTCTATTCTCTTTAGGTGAATGAGAATGATAAAGATGATATTGCTGTTCTTTAGAGAATGGATTTAAAACTCCACAATAGAGATGTAATACCAAAGCTGATTTGGGATTTATTTATACGGCGCCCAGCTCAAGAGATGATTAAACGGGTAACGGGCGGCCGCAGTATAAGTGGAATATATAAAATCACAAATAAGCAAACTCATGAAGCTTATATTGGTAAGACTACTGATATATCCACCCGTTGGCAAAACCATTTAAAAACCGCTGTTGGCCTTGAAGGAGCAGCTAAATCTACTCTTCACACACGCTTGGCCGCCGACGGCATATGGAATTATACATTTGAAATATTAGAAGAAGTGCCCAAAGATTAGTTAAGTGCGCGAGAAGCATTTTATATTGACCTTTATGGTACAAAAAAATAGCTAAATATGAAAGAAGGAAGTAGTAAATGAAACTTAGTAAACTACAAGAGCAAATAGTTAATACTACAGAACCACATGTAGTTGTTCTCGCAGCAGCCGCAGCAGGGAAAACTGCGACACTTACAGAGCGTGTACGCAAGTTGTTGCGCGATGGGGAAGAACCATCAGACATAGCTTGTATAACTTTCACGAATCTGGCCGCGCAAGAAATGCGAGATAGACTTGGTGAAGATTATAAAGATGGAATTTACATCGGTACTATTCATGGGCTTGCTAATAAGTTTTTAGTAACGCACGGCATCAAAACCGATTCTATTAGAGATAACAAAGAGTTTGATAAGTTCTTTACTCTTATTAAAAAGAATCCACATTGTGTAAAGCATATTCGACATATTCTATTAGATGAGGCACAAGATACTTCATCTGATGAATTTAACTTTATTTTTAATATGATAGACCCCACAACTTTCTTTGTAGTGGGGGACTTGCGGCAAAGCATTTATTCTTTTAAAGGCGCGGAGCCAAAATTATTAGAAGAATTATGTGAAGACCCGGAGGTTACAACATATAGCTTAAATGAAAACTACAGAAATGGAAGAAATATTCTTAATTATGCCAAGAAAATATTATATCGTAGCGGCATGTCAGATGATTCAATACCTATGCGCGATGGAGGCATTGTTTATGAAACGGAACCCGACTTCTTAAATCTGAAGGGGTGGGTAACTCGGAAAGGTGATTTCAAAGATTGGGCAGTACTTTGTAGTACTAATGATTAGGTTGATTTTTTAGTAGATAATTTAGAGAAGGCTGGTATACCTAATACTACCTTTAAGCAGGGAGATTTAACAAAGGCAGAACTCGAAGAATTAATGCAATCAAATTGTATTAAAGTTTTGACTCGTCATAGCGCTAAAGGTCTAGAATTCCCATATGTAGCAGTATGGAAGCCTCAATGGTGGGGCGGTGAAGAAGCATATAGAGTTAATTATGTTGCAGCCACCCGCGCGCGAGATATATTACTATGGATGGAATAGCCGAGAAATAAAAAAAGAGCCAAGTATTTTTAATACTTGGCTTAACTATGAAGATAGTTATTTGTTTATTTCTTTGGATACGTCGCAGATTTTATCAATCATTTCGCTAATAACATCCCAGTCAATATCGTAATCAATACTACTGGCTAAAGCTTTTAATTGGCCCATGACCCATTCTTTTCTTTCAGCACCATTTTCAAAATTATCTTCGGCGTCCGCCATAAGACTCATAACTAACTTAAGTACTTTACTCCAGTTCTTTTCTTTTACGCCGGCTTGAACAAATTGAATTAATTTAATCATTAATGGCACAAGAACTGCTACACCACTAAGAATAGAGATAATAGCTTGAATCCAAAAGTTAAATTGTTCCATGTTATCCTCCTATTTAGTTATTTATTTCTCACCCTTCTATATAAAGTCGAGAATTAATAGTGATAACTATATAAAATTATTAAGTTATTAAACTCTATTTAAGTTTTTACTACTTATATTTGTCAAATAAATTTAATAGGAGGTACATTAATATGGATGGTACCGAGTTTTATATTGATTTACCAGAAGATTTAATTGATTTAAAATTACCTAATTCTTATAATTTAAAGTATTATGAAGATTTACATAATCGCGTTATTTGGATTAATGAAGAAATTGATGGTAATTTAACATAGGAAATTGTACATTATATTATGAAGTGGAATAGAGAAGACAAAGGTATTCCAGAAATGGATAGGAAACCTATTCGACTTTTATTTGATAGCAATGGCGGCGATCTAGATGCACAGGCCGCGATTTGTAGTGCAATTGAGCTTTCAAAAACCCCTGTTATTGGCGTGGCTGTTGGTTTAGTTGCGAGTGCGGCTTCATTAATATATTTAAGTTGCCATGTTCGTCTTGCTTTTAAATCCAGTTATTTTATTCTTCACAAGGGAAGTGCAGCCCTTAGCGGTGATTATGAAAATATTATAAGTTCTATTGAAGACTATAAGAAAGAAATAAATAAAATGATTGAATTTATTATTGAGAAGTCAAAATATACAAAAGAAGAAGTAGAGGAACATATTAATAAAGATTGGTATGTCCGCGCGCAAGAAGCTCTTGAAAAAGGTATGGTTGATGAAATAGTAACTGATATTAATGTGCTTCTTTAAATTTGAAAGTTTTTAAAAATAATGATATAATAGATATATAAATCAAAAGAAGGTGAAAAAATGTCTGAAAGAGAATATGAAATTAAAAGGCGGCTTAGTGAACATTTACATGAAGCGGGTCAATATTTTGATGGTTATAATATTGTAGGTATTTTCCTTCAAGGGAGCCAGAATTATGGTCTTGAAACACCAGGTTCAGATGTAGACTCTAAATTAATTATTACGCCTTCTTTTGAAGAGATTGCTTTTAATAAGAAACCAGTTTCTACTACTCATGTGCGCGCAAATGACGAGCATATTGATTTTAAAGATATTAGACTTTATATGCAAACTTTCCGTAAACAAAATTTAAATTTCTTAGAGATTTTATTTACAGATTTTAAATTTGTTAATCTTGAATATAAAGAGGAATGGGACAAATTAGTAAGTAATCGTGAGGTTATTGCTCGTTATAATATTCCGCAAGCAATTAAATCAATGCGTGGCATCGCAAAAGAAAAATATTTTGCGATGGAGCATGAGTACCCAAGTAAATTAGAGGTTCTTAAAAAATATGGCTACGACCCTAAACAACTTCATCATCTTCTCCGTGTGCAAGATTATTTAAAGCGGTATATTGAAGGTGAAACTTATGAAAATTGTTTGAGGCCTACTAATCCGCAGTATTTAATTGATGTTAAACTTGGGTGTTATAATCTTGAAGAAGCAAGAATTGTTGGTAAGGAAGCAATTGATGAAGTAGATAAAATGTGTGATGAATATTTAAAGATTTGTCCTACTGAAATTAATAAGAATGTAGATGCTTTATTGGATGAAGTCCAATATAATATTATGGAAAACAGTATTAGAACGGAGTTGTCAATATGATTACTAAATGGTTGGTGCGTGGCGACTGTCACGGAAGGTTTGACTGGCTCAATGAACTTCAACAATATAGACAAGAAGAAACTGCAATTATTATTCTTGGAGATACTGGGCTTAATTTTTTCTTAAATAATACAGATAAGAAAAACAAAGAGCTTGTTGAAAGTTGGAGATATTATTTATATTGCGTCCGGGGCAATCATGAGGCGCGGCCGCAGCGTCTATATAGCATGGAATACATATTTGATAAAAATGTTGGCGGCTGGGTTATGTATGAGCCAGAGTATCCACATATTCGCTACTTTAAGGATTATGGAATTTATACTATTAATGGATATAGATGCCTTGTAATCGGCGGTGCCTATAGTGTTGATAAATGGTATCGACTCGCGCGCTGGAACTTTACAGAAGGAACTAACGTTGCCACAAAATCTGGTTGGTTTAATGATGAGCAGCTTTCTGAGCTAGAAATGAAAAACTGTGAAACTCTAATTAATGATGATAATGAGTTTGATTTTGTTTTTACTCATACTTGCCCAATGCGTTTCCAGCCTACTGATTTATTTCTTGGATTTATTGACCAGTCAAAAGTTGATACAACTATGGAAACTTGGCTTGATAAAATTTATGATATGATTAAAGTAAAATATGCTTGGTGTTTTGGCCACTATCACGCCGACCGTTTGGAGCGGCCGCATGTAGAGCAGTACTTTAATGATATTGAAGAGCTTGATTTAATTGCCCGCAGATGGAAAGAATATGATATGGGTATGGAACTTGACTGGTATCTTGTAACATCGCCTTTTTTCTTTTCTGATATTTGATTTTTTATAAAATTTAGGGTATAATAATTATAGAAAATAAAGAGAGGTAACAAAATGTCTGACGAGCAGAAGTTTGAGTTCGTGCTACATGATTTGCGGCGAATTCATTGGGTTAACCCTAGTAAGACTCTTGGGCGGACTTTCCTTGAGGCTGTGGATGGCAACGTCGCTATGCTTGCTGAAATTTCTGACCAAGATCTTATTGATTTGATGTACCGCAAAATCTATAAATTTATTAAGGAGAATAAAAATGGCGAAGCGGGATAAGAATCGCTCTTATGACGAATGGGAAGACGATTGGAATGATAAGGAATACGAAGATTCCAAAAAAGCCAAGCAAAATGAGCGTAGAAAAAACCGAGCTAATAAATATAATTCTAACGAAGAATGGATTGACGAAGAATGAAACGAGTTACCCAAGAAGATATTGTTTTGATGAATGAAGCTTATCTAGCCTGTGGCACACTTACAGGCGCAGCCAAAGCTACAGGCTGGAGTGCTTCAACTGTCAAGAAATATTTAATTCCAAATTTTAAGAGTGAGCAAAAAATTGAAGCTACTACGATTGAATTGCCACCTATTAGTACAGTAATAGAGCAGTTAAAAGGTAGCCAGCTGACTTGTGTGCGGCCAGACGAAGAAAAAGAACTTCGAGCTCTTTGGAAGGAAATGTTAGTATGAAAAATTACTTTACATTTAGAGAATCTAGTAATAATGGATGGACAATTTGCCCAAGTTGGAATGAATTTTGGACAGAAGGGCAGTCTATTAATGGTAGTTTTAATTTGCTGGCTTGCCGCATTAGTGGATTGAGCTGGCCGCAATGGCTTCGATATTGTAGACAGAATGGGGCTACTCTATATGGTAAGGGCAATAAATATGTTGTTGCTATATGGAAAGAACCTAATCAGGCCTTCTTGAAAGAATTGAATATCCGTGCGAACGAAATCGCCAAATATATTAATTTGAAAGAGTTGAATCTTTAATGGATAATATTACTAATATTGATATGAATATCTATAATAAGCATACAATTTATACAAATTGTATTGTAGATGTTCTTGAAAATACTGTCACTGGTAAAGTAAGTATCGGTTGGTATCCAACAGAAGAGACGGAGGAAATAAAAGATGAATAAAGAAGTTATGAAGAAAACTGGAGAGGAGCTCCAGGAATATCTTGCTTTCCGCCGCCGTGGAAGTAAAATTCAGAGTAAGAAGGGTAAAGGCTCTTATAATCGTCAAGACTTTAAGAAAAGCCTTAAAAATTCTTGAGATTTAAAATTTGATTTTTCCTAAAATTTATTATATAATATATATGTAAGATGAAGAAGGGAGATAAATCAAATGGATGATTTTATTGTTGAGTCGCAGAGCGATGAAATTATTCCCGAAGAGTATGAGGACTGGCTTCGCTTTTGCGCCGGCGCGTATGAAGTTAGCGAGGAAGAAAAATATGATAATGAGGATGGCTGGTATGAGTTTGAACCCGGCAGATTTGGTTGGGATGAAGCCGCCGCGAATCCTTAATTTGGCTCCGTAGTTCAGCAACGAAGAATACGTGCCTGTCACGCACGAGGTCGTGGGAGCAAAGCCCACCGGGGTCGCCAGCCAAGTCTGGTCTTACAAGGACTTGTAAATAAAGATAAGTAAGCGGGCAAGTTGTGAGGAACCCCGTAGGCTTAAAAACTCTCCGGCGGACTCGGGCGTCGTTAATTCTGCGGGAGCAGATAAACTCGAATCTTAGTGGAGTAGAAATCCGGCCACTTTAAATATTGGGGAGAGCAGTTGGCGAACTGTGAACGAAAAACGTATGTGAACGCAAAATCACGTTAATAAGCAAATCGTGCACGTCAGTGGGAACGTAACGGTGCCGCGTCCGAACGAGAGACTTATGACGTTAAACTGAGGTCTGGCCATTGCGGGCGCGCGGTTAAAGAAACGCATAAGGGAATAGGAAGGAACGTATGCCTTGTCCTACCCTGGGTACGACGACTACCACAACTCGAAAGGCCGTTCCGTAGAGATGACTTCCCTACGTAAGAAAAAGAAGTCTTTTGATTGCCAGTCTATTAGCTGCAACTAATAGTGAGGAATTTGCAGATTCCAAAAACGTATAGGTGACACGTTATAGGTCATCCGGACACCTCGCCCGTTGAGGAGGGAAGTGCTGGTAAGTTGTCCATAACACCAGACACCAGAACATAAGGGCATATGGAATGGTAACAACTGGACGCTCGGTTGAGTTGTAGGTTCTTGTCAAACCTTCCGCAGTTTGGGCATACTGGGTGTCAAAAAGCCTTCAATTGTCCCATAAGTCCGGAAAAGCGTTCACCGGCGCCTGGAGATTGCGTCAAAAAGGTATAATGAGTAGTTGAGCGTCACTCATGGGATATCATATGGTCCCGTCTACTAAATGGTCAGGTGGTAGCCCTTTCAAGGCTAAGATGTCGGGTTCGAATCCCACCGGGACTACCATATCGCCCCAGCGATATAAAATACATGGGTAGAGTGCGGAAAGGATGGATTTTTCGGTTAAACTACTACTGGCAAACGTCACCACTAAGGGCGAAGATATGTAGCTTAGTCATTTAGCAGCACTCTATAATAAAAAGACAACGAAAGTAAACCGAATGCGAATCATGGTGTCCATGGCACCGCTGAAAAGATACTGGTATAGGAGGATTGGTAATTATGAAAGTAGTAAAAATTCTCCAAAGCGAGGATACGCCAATTGGCTAATCCTCAACCTGGATAAGTTGTAAAACTGCCTATATATTGCGGATTAGAGAAGCCAGTTATCTCGTCACTCTCATAAAGTGAAGATCGCCGGGGCAGAGCCGGCATCCGCTACCAATATTTATTGCCTGCAACCAAATTTGTAGAGTAAAATTAAAATAGCTCTACTTAAATATAGAGGGTGATAATATGAATGGTTTTATTTATAAAATTACTAATAATTTGAATCAAAAAAATTATATTGGCAAAACAACCTATAGTGTTGAAAAACGTTGGAAAGAACATTAGAGAGATGCTTTTAAAGAGCATCTGGAAAATAGACCGTTATATAAAGCCATTAAAAAATATGGTATAGAAAATTTTTCTATTGAAGTAATAGAAGAATGTGATATTTCAGTTCTTTCTCAACGAGAAATATATTGGATTGAAGAATATCATTCTTTTTCTAATGGGTATAACGCAACACTTGGTGGTGATGGAAAAATATTATATGATTATAATATAATTGTTGAATTATTAGAATAGGGTTTTACTACGCAAAATATATGTAAAATAGTTGGATGCTCTTCAGACACTGTTAGAAAAATATCAAAAATTAGCAATACTCCTTTAAATATTGTTAATAATTTTTGTTTAACCAAAAAAAATGTTGAGCAATATGATAAACTTAATAATTATATTCAAAGTTTTGATTCATATGCAGATGCCGCGCGATGGCTACAAGAGCAAGGTATAGTGGCAAAAGATTTAAATGGCGTCCGTGGTCATATTAGTGAAGTATGTAGTGGGAAGCGGAAAACTGCATATGGTTATATTTGGAAAAATATAAGTTTTAATTAATTTGAATGGTACTACCTCCTTTCTTTAAATTAAGACCCATATTAGGGGAACTATTTCACTGGCAGAGACGGAAATCTGCCGGCGGCGGAAATAGCTATGGGGATATTTACGCTACCCTTTTTATATAATTGAATAAGTAGTATCTGAGTGGAAGCCGACCGTGAGGGGAGGGAAACGGGTTGTCCTCACCATTCTAGACACTGGGAAATGCGCCAAGAGTAACGCACCGCGAGGAAAGTAAGATACTATTTATTTAATTATATAAATTAAAGGCACATGCAGCAAATTCTCTTTTAAGAGGTTGCAGGTTCAAATCCTGTGGTTGGGGTGTCCCAATTTGGCGGAATGGTTTACGCGATAGTCTGAAAAACTATTATCTTAATTTTGTGCCTTGTATATATGGGGTACGGGACTGCTAGGAGTGGTCGCCTCCCTTGCAAGGAGGATATCAGCGGGGTTCGAATCCCCGGTATTCCACCAGTGCGCGTAGCTTTGAGTACATGCGCAACTACTAAAAATCCTTTTGCCAAAGGTATCGCTACACAACTTTGGGGGTAGTGAGCTGGTCAGAGCGGCGTTGCAGAAAGCTCACATTAATAAAAACGGGGCTGCCGCAAATGGTCTCTTCTTCTAAACGGATAGGAAGCCGGCCTCTCAAGTCGGTAATTGTGAGTTCAAATCTCCAAGAGATCACCATAAAGATACATACAGCAAATCGTAAATAGTGTTTTGGTTACACAACAGTCTGTTAAACTGTCGAAGCGGTTCAAATCCGTATTTTATGTATCTTGAATATGCGGGATTAGCGTAGCCGGTTAACGCGTCTGGTTTACACCCAGGAGACCGAAGGTTCGAGCCCTTCATGCCGCACCAGTGGCGCCACGAGTAGCGCTTTTAGTGGATAGGGAGATGACGTCAAAGAAAGAGATGTTCCCCAAAGCGGTTGCAAACGTAGAGGATAATAAGTCTTCGCCATGCCATTATATAACACTCTCTTATGAGAGTGTTATTTTTTTATTAAACTTGATTTTTTTAAAAATTTAGGGTATAATATATATGTAAGATGAAGAAGGGATAATAAAAATGGCCGTTAATCTAAATGATATTAAAATACTGAGAGAAAAAACTGGGTGTTCTTTACGAGAATGTAAAGAGGCTTTTGAATATGCAGAAGAGCATAAAGGATGTACTCCTGTTGGTTATTTAAAAGCTAAATATTTTGCTGTTAGAATTGAGCCTTTTGAGAAGAAAGTGAGGTTATTTTCAAAGTGAAGCTTTGGATTGATGACATGCGCCGGCCGCCTGCTGCGGATTGGCTTCTTATTAGAACGGTAGACCAGGCAAAGGCCGCGATTCGTACTTATGAGCGCAGTATGTCCAGTGATACAATTCTTATTGACCTTGACCATGATGCTGGCGATTATGCTAAGGATGGCGGTGGTGACTATATCGAGATTCTGAATTGGCTTGAGCGCGAGGGCATTGTCGATACTGGTTACTTCTTTCATATTCATTCTATGAATCCGGTTGGCGTCCAAAATATGCGCATGATTATTCAGCACAATGGATGGAGGGAGATTTAAATGGCCAGAATGTTTTTAATGTGCGGTCACCCCGGTAGTGGAAAATCCACCTATGCACGTGAACTCGCGCGCAAGAACGGATTTAGATACCTCTCAATTGATGATATGTATGCCGCTTTCAATGGAGACCCTACTTCTCACGACAATAAGTTTGATGTATGGATGACTTTCTTTCGCCAGATTCATGCAGCAGAAGTGGCTGGGCAGGACGTGGTAGTTGATACTAATGCGCCAACTCGTGCAGATAGATTTGAATTTCTTAACTGGTTTTCTAGTTTTGAGCATTATCTTATTTGGATTGACAGTGATGAAAAACTTTGTTTGGAGAATAATAGGCATAGAAGCCGTGTTATTCCAGAAGAACAGATGAAGAATTTGTTTAAGATGTTTGAAGCTCCTCATTTTAATGAAGTTTATTTCAATAGTACTCGCTCTACATGGGTGAGTATTATGAGGGTAGTGAACTATAATAATAGTTTTATAGAAGTTGATATTGATGGTGTTTTTCCAGAGGATGTGAAGTTGTGAAAAAGTATAAAGTAGGTATGTATGGTGGAAAATTTATGCCAATGCATAAAGGGCATCTAAAATGTCTTGACATGGCAGCGCACGAATGTGAATTGGTCTATCTGATAATGTTTATTGGCGGAGACCAAGAAGAGCGAATCGCACGCGATATGCCGGATGACGAAGATTTAACTATTGAGAATCGCTTCCTTCAATGTTATCGCGCGGCCGCCCTGTACGATAATGTAGTCGTAGAGATAATTGATGTAACGAAGTGTAAACTTCCAAATGGAGAAGAGGACTGGGATGCTGAAACTCCTCTTGTGCTTGCGCGCTGTGGCCATCTAGATGCAGTTTATGGCTCAGAGCCAAGTTATGCTCCCTATTTTAAACGTGCGTATCCAGATGCTGTTTATCGGTGTCTTGACCCTGAAAGAAAAGAACTTAATATTAGCGCGACCATGGTAAGAAATATGAATAAAGAAGAACGAAAGGAATGGATGGTATAATTATGGAAAATCTTAGAAAGTCTTTTAAGCAGATGAAGTGGTATGAGTGGGTGATGGCAATTGTAATGATTGCTATTGCGGCCTGGGCAATGATTAGTGCATTTATGGGAGGCTCTGGTGGTGGCAGTAACCCGCCTTGGCTAACTGTAATTAATTTTGTGAGTGCAATTTGTGGTGTGTTCTGTATCTTTTTCTGCGCGAGTGCAAGCATTAGTAACTTTGCTTTTGGTCTTGTAAATACGTTTGTATATATGGTATTCCTGTGGTATCACAAGATCTATGGTACGTTTTGCCTTGAGCTACTGATTTATCTTCCCTTTAATATTGTTGGTTGGATTATTTGGGCGAAACATAGAGACCAGGTTGAGCCGGAGAAGACGATGGCAAAGAAGCTCACTTGGCTACAGGATGTAGGCGCCGGCGCGATTGTAATTGCGGCAGCTATTGTGTATCATGCAATTCTTGAAAGAGTTGGCGGGTCTGTGCCCTGGCTGGATGCTTTTACTGTATCTATTGGTATTATTGCAACTGGTCTGGAAATGCTTAGATACCGTGAGCAGTATTGGCTGTGGATTGTACAGGATGTAATTGCAGTTGCCATGTACGTTATGCACTTTGATGCGGTGTATCTGACGAAGAAGAGTATTTATCTGATTATGGCAATTGTTGGTGTGATTCGCTGGACACGGCTTCAGAGAGAGCGTAATAGAGAGAACGCGTAAGTAAATATTTGAGAAGAGGACGTAGATACGTCCTCTTTTTTATATTTGACTTTTTTATAATTTTTTGGTATAATATATATAGAAAAACGAAAGAGGATTTTAAATATGCTAAAAATTCGAATGCGTTGGTTTATATGCCCCGTTTGTAAGAATAAAATGGCAGCTAGTAAAAATTTAAAACACTTTACTCCGCGTGGCCACCGCAAGAAAATGTGGTGCTGGAAATGCCAAAAAGTTATAAACATGATTCAGATTAATTGAAGGTGATATTGTGTCTCGAAGCTATAAAAAGTCTCCTGTATACACTGATGGCCGGCGCAAGACCACAAAGTGGGCAAAGCGCAAGGCGAATCATATGGTACGTCACCATGAAAAACGTATTACCGATGCCTTGGCCGCGATGGACAGACGATATATTAATGCGCGCCTGTTTGATGGGAAGTCTTATCGCAAATTCTCTGAAAGCTGGTGGATTCATGACTATATTAGCTATTGGAGACAGGATTGGGCTGTAAATGAGTATGAGCATCCAAACTGGAGATATGACGAGTTTAGGAATAAATGGTGGCATCGCTGGGACCAGTTTGAGAATGTGGAAGAATTGAAGCAGTATTGGGCAAAGTATTATAGGAGGAAATAATGAAGAGATGTAAAACTCAAGTAAAACCCGGTGATAGTATTCATATCTATCATATGTTTGGATATTCTGAATATAAAGACTGTGAAGGAAATGTAAAGTACATTGATGAAAATCGGGTTTACGGTACTTGGGGACCTGACCCTTTGATTTTTGCTGATGATTGGGAGATTATTGAAGATGATTGAAGGACTTTATAAGTGTTTTGACCATTGGCATAAACAGGGAACGGTTTGGCTATATAGTGACACCCATTTTAACGAGGATGAAGATCTTCATGTGCCATTTCCAAATCGCCCTTCCGCCGAGGAGCAAATCAAACTAATCAACTCTAAGGTTGGCCGCAAAGATACGTTAATTCTTTTGGGAGACGTCGGTGATATTGAGTGCGCGCGAAAGCTCAGAGGATATAAAATTCTTATAAAAGGGAACCATGATTTGGGTCTTTCTAATTATGAGGATGTATTTGATGAAGTTTACGGTGGCCCGCTTATGATTGGTGAGAAAATTATATTGTCGCACGAGCCGCTTGATATCGGTTGGGCTTTTAACATTCATGGGCATACGCATTGTATATAGTTTAACCGAAAGGGACACTTGTGTGTATGTAGCGACTTTATTAATTATACGCCGGTAAATTTTAACCAGTTTGTAAAGTCGGGGCGCCTGCGCGAAGTAACGCCGATGCATCGGGCCACGATTGATAAAGCGACAGAAAGAAAAAGGAGAAAATAAATGGGAATTTATATTGACATGGAGATGCCAAAAATCTGCGGTCAATGCCAAATCAAACTAGGCATTGATTGCGAACTTTGGAGACACATAAGAAGCGTTAGCCTTGACAGGCACAAAGATTGCCCTCTCGTCCCTGCCGCCGATGTGCGGCCTGTGGTGCGGGGGAAGTGGATATGGGATGGATACGTCTATGATGTGCCTTGGCAATGTTCTAACTGCGGTGTGTTTCATGATGCAGATTCGAATTTCTGCCCAAACTGCGGGGCTGATATGCGAGATGAACAAGATGTATGACAAGTTGGTAAAGCGGCTGGGAGAGAGAGCTGGCGCATTTGACTATGACGGACGGCCTGATATAGCTTGCGACTATGAACAAGCCGCGGGTGCCATTATGGAGCTAAGTGACAAATTGGCAATCGCGGAAGAGGACAAGATTAAAATGTTTTGCCAAATTCCACGCTGGATTCCCGTGACGGAGCAGTTAATACACAGCGGGTGGTATCTTGTCGCTTGTAATGAGTGGGGCGGCAGCGCTGTTCGCAAGGCAATTCATGATGAAGCAACAAGGAAGTGGCTGGAGTTCCCCTGTGGAGGCCCAAAGGACATCACCAAATTTGTCACACATTATATGCCGCTGCCGGAGCCGCCGAAGGAGGAATGAGCATGGAAGTTTACATCAAGGACATGAATATACCGAAAGCTGCTGGAGCTGCGATATACCCTTAAGCATTTTAAAATGTCCTGTCCAAACGGAAGAAGAAGCTATGCGTTATTGTTCATGCAGACACAAAGGCTGCCCTATTATCATTGTCCCGCCACATGTTGGGGACTTGATAGACCGTGCCGTGTTGGCCGACAGCTTTGAACCTTCTGACTTTTGGAATTCAAGTGCTGAGGATAATTGCTTTGCAGCAATCCATATTACGAATAGTATGCCAGCTGTCATCCCAGCAGAGGAGAATATAGATATTCAGAAAGAGTTTATGCAGAATTGGCATGAGGAGGACGAGGAGTGAGACAACCTTACACTGAAAGACAATTTAACTATGCTATTGTAATTAGTTGCGCGTTGGAGGATAATGCAGACCTTCGAAGTATGGACAAATGGGAAATGCGCGATTATATATCTCATTCTCTTAGTGATCCAGAAAAAAACAGAAAAATCAAGGAGTATGCGAAGATGTTGGCGCGTGATTATAAGACGAGCAGGAGAGAGAAAAGTAAATCACAAAAGCCGTGGTTAACTGACGAATCTCTCGGCGGTGAATGGGGGCTTGATGCAAGTGACTTCGGTGCACAATCTTGGGGGAACAGTTAATAAGTAAGGAATGTGAGTGATGAAGAAGCATATAAAATGCAGTATGAATGAAATATGCAAGATCCCGCATCGTGACGGAGAGTGTGAAAAAAATTGTTACTACAACACGATTGAGGTTAAGACCAACGCCGACTGCATCCGTAGTATGAGTAATGAGGAGCTGGCGTTATTCTGTAGTAAGAATGTGGATGCTTGCCCGCCTGGGCATGATAGTGGTAAGTGTATTGATGAGCTATATGCACATGGAGAGGGGCCTTATCCGTCTGATAAACAGTGCATAGAGTGCTGGCTTGGCTGGCTCAAACAGGAAGGAGAATAAAAATGACTAAAGAAACTATTAAAATTAAAAAGCACCCCAACGTATACTGCCCCGATTGCAATGAGTTGATTTTCTCTGCCTCCATTCTGCGCCACACCATGGACGGCGCGCCCACTGAGCAGGTAATCTACCCTAATTGTTGCCCAATTTGTGGCCAGCGGCTTGTACCGATGGAAATTTTTGCGAATGAAATGATGTTTAAGAATATTAAGATTTAAGAAAGGAGTAAAAAATGCTTAATAAAAATGGCGAGCGCGAACTCGCATATGTTGTGCTAATTGATGGAATTGAGCCTATTCCTGGATATGACCGTGTTGAAACTGCCATTGTTGGTGGTTGGCACGTTATTGTTCAGAAAGATCAGTTTAAAGTTAGCGACCCCGCCATCTATTTTGAAATTGATAGCCGAGTGCCGAAGGATAAAGAGTGCTTCGCTTTCCTTGAAAAACGTAATTATAAAATTAAGACCTTGAAGATGTGTAAGACTATTTCCCAGGGACTTCTTATGCACGCAAGCGATTTTGGTTGGGAAATTATTTTTGATGGGACTAAAACTCCTTATATTTATGATGGAGAGAAAGTTCATTATGCAGATGATGAATCTCGTTTCCTTACCAAGATTCTTGGTGTAACTTATGCTGATGAGGAAGATAATCAGCGTAAGGCTCCTTCTGTGGATAAGTATAAGAAGATGGCTCAGCGGCATCCCAGCATCTTTAAGAAGCCTTGGGCGCGCTGGCTGATGAAGCGTTCTTGGGGCCGCAAGCTCATGTTCATGTTCTTTGGTAAAAAGAAGGATAAGAAGGGCGGATGGCCTTCTTGGGTGCAGAAAACTGATGAAGAGCGTATTGAGAATATGCCTTGGATTTTAGCCGATAAGACTAAGAAGTGGATTGCTACTGAAAAAGTAGATGGTAGTTCTACTACTTTTACTATGAAGCGTGGCAAGTGTGGAAAAGTAGAGTTCTATGTATGTTCTCGTAATGTCTGCTTTGACAGCGTAGATAAGCCCTGCTACTATGATACTAATATCTATTGGGAAATGGCTGAAAAGTATCATATGTTTGATGTCCTTAAAAGATTTCTTGATAATTATCCAGAAGTTGAATGGGTGACTATTCAGGGTGAGACTTATGGAGAGGGTGTTCAGAAAAATACTTATGACATTAATGGGCACGATTTTAAAGCATTTAATCTTATTGATTCAGTGCGCGGGCGTTGGAATAGTAGTCAAATGAAGGGACTTCTTGAGTGTCAGTGGGAGATTCCTTGTGTTCCTATCCTTGATGGGAATTTTATCATGCCTGATACTGTAGAGGAACTCCGTGATTATGTTAAT
>Ga0247610_10004012_pt1 | contig 15871 bp, 12 predicted proteins | sample 174DNAGHGhighgp2_FD_193483 | JGI IMG/M metagenome (GOLD analysis project Ga0247610, IMG submission 193483) | Sheep rumen microbial communities from Palmerston North, Manawatu-Wanganui, New Zealand - 1742 DNA GHGhigh gp2 | ecosystem: Host-associated > Mammals > Digestive system > Stomach > Rumen... | reverse complement strand
AGATAATACAGATAATTTATTAGATGTTATTAAATGTATTAGTTTGAAAGAAGAAAAATATTTTCATATTAGAGAAGATTTATCAAGCATTTTAATTAATGATAAATTAGATTTTTATATTATTATTGACGCTCTAGATGAAGCATTAGATAAAGCAAAATTAATTGTAGATATGGTAATTAATTTCTATAAAAATAATAGAAAAAATAATATTCATATAATATTTACATCTAGAAATTTAACTGACTCTATATTAATAGCTAATAACAATATTGATTCTTTAAATTTAGAAATTAAAAATATGGATGATGAAGATATATCAAAATTATTCGATAATTTATTTGAAAGACAAAAGATTGCAAATAAAACAAAAGAAAACAATAAATTTAGTTATATTTCGAAAGAAGCATTTGTGCAAACCTTAGAAATATTATCAGATGATATAAAAAAGAATCCACTGTTAATATCTAATTTGATTTATATTTATTTTGTAACTAATAAATTATATAAACAAAAATATGAAATTATTGATAAATCAGAAGAATTATTAATAAAAACATTAGAAAATGAAAGAACAATAGGAACAGACATATTTGATGTAATTCATTTATCAGCAAGAGAGATATTAACTGAATTATCATATGATTTGTGTGTTACAAATGAGCTTAATGTAATAGAGCAATTTAAAGAATATATTAAAGTGAAGAATGAAAATTTTGATGATAATCAATTAGATGATTACGCAAAAAAATTATATAATCACTTGAAAGCAAGAAAGATTATTGCAGGTAATTCAATATCACATGAAATATATAGAACATATTTTGCAGCATGTTATATTTATGATATGATTTATAAAAAATGTTTAAATAGAATAAAAGTTAAATATATTGATTTTTATGATAAAGAAATATTAACTGAAATTATTGATTCATTCTTGTCAAAAGATGAAAATGTATGGCCAACTGTTAGTGTTGATTTAATTTGTAAATTGGATTATGAATTACATATATTAAATGCTAAAATGGATGAACATAATCTATCCTATGAGACATTTGATAAATCATTAAAAGAAATGCTAAAGGAAGATGGTATTAGTAAAGAAGCATATCTTGGATTATATGAAGTGCTAAAAAAGAAATTATTATTCTTTTATGAAATTATAATAAAGTATATGAATAGAAAATAATTTTATATGTTGAGAAAAATGCTTTTACAATTTCTGTAGAAGCACTTTTTATTTGTAAAACGTTTACTTATTTTTCAAAAACGCTTACTTATTTTTATAGTTATTAAAAATTGTATAATCAAATTGTAAGTTAACTATATTTAATTTAAAAATATTTTTGGAGGTATTATATGGACGAGAAAGTTATGACACCTAAAGAAGAGGTAGAAGGATTAGTATCAAGGGCTTTAAAGGCCTTAGATGAGTATGCTAGTTTCACTCAAGAGCAAATTGATTTCATTGTTGCTAAAGCATCAGTTGCAGCACTAGATCAACACGGTGCACTTGCAAAGCTTGCAATTGAAGAAACAGGACGTGGCGTTTTTGAGGATAAGGCTACAAAGAATTTATTTGCGTGTGAATATGTAACTAATAATATGAAACGTTTAAAGACAGTTGGTATTATTAACGAAGATGATGTTTCAGGTATGGTTGAAATTGCTGAGCCTGTAGGAGTTGTTGCAGGTATTACACCAGTTACAAATCCAACATCAACTGCTATTTTTAAATCATTAATTTGTTTAAAGACAAGAAATCCTATTATATTTGGATTCCATCCAAGTGCACAAAAATCAAGTGCTGCAGCCGCAAAGGTTGTATATGATGCAGCAGTTGCTGCAGGAGCACCTAAAAATTGTATTCAATGGATAGAACATCCTTCGCTTGAGGCTACAACAGAGCTTATGAATCATCCAGGAGTTGCAACTATTTTAGCAACAGGTGGTAATGCAATGGTTAGAGCTGCTTACTCTTGTGGAAAGCCAGCTTTAGGTGTAGGTGCAGGTAATGTACCAGCTTATTTTGAAAAAACTTGTAATATTAAACAAGCTGTAAATGATGTAATCATGTCAAAGTCATTTGATAATGGTATGGTTTGTGCATCAGAGCAAGCTGTTATATGTGATAAAGAGATATACGATCAAGTTAAATCAGAATTTAAGAAATATGGCGTATATTTTGTAAATAAAGAAGAAAAGAAAAAACTTGAAGCTTTCATGTTTGGTGTTAAATCAAAAGAAGATTATCCAAATGCTAAATTAAATCCAAACATTGTTGGTAAGTATGCAAAATGGATTGCTAAAGAAGCTGGATTCGATGTTCCTGATAATGCAGTTATTCTAGTTGCAGAATGTGCAAAAGTTGGAATTGAAGAACCATTAACAAGAGAAAAGCTTTCACCAGTATTAGCGATGATAAAATCAAATAGCTTAGAAGAAGGTTTAAAATATTCTAAGGAAATGGTTGAATTCAATGGTCTTGGTCATAGTGCTGCAATTCATACTGCAGATGAAAACTTATGCAAGAGATTTGGAGATTTAATCCCTGCAATTAGAATTATCTGCAATTCACCATCTACATTTGGTGGTATTGGTAATGTATATAATTCCTTCATTCCATCATTAACATTAGGATGTGGTTCTTATGGACATAACTCAGTTGCTGGAAATGTAGGTCCACTTAATTTATTAAATGTTAAAAAGGTTGGTAGAAGGAGAAATAATATGCAATGGTTTAAAATTCCATCAAAGATTTACTTTGAAAGAGATTCAATCGAATACTTACATCAAATGAAAGAAATGAAAAAAGCTTTAATTGTTACAGATAGATCACTTGTAGAGCTTGGTTATGTTCAAAAAGTAATTGATCAATTACAACAAAGAACACCTGAGGTTCCTTATCAATTATTTTGTGATGTTGAACCAGATCCATCTATTCAAACAGTTAAAAAAGGTGTTGCCCTAATGAGATCATTTGAACCTGATACAATTATTGCATTAGGTGGTGGTTCAGCAATGGACTGTGCTAAAGGTATTTGGCTATTCTATGAGCAACCACAAGTTAATTTCGATGATTTAAAACAAAAATTTATGGATATTAGAAAGAGAGCATTCCAATACCCTGAATTAGGTAAAAAAGCTAAATTAGTATGTATTCCAACAACTTCAGGTACAGGTTCTGAAGTTACACCATTTGCAGTTATAACTGATGCTGAAGAACATAAGAAATATCCATTAACAGATTATTCTTTAACTCCAACAGTAGCAATTATTGATCCTGCATTTGTAATGAATTTACCAAGAAGCATTTGTGCTGATACAGGACTTGATGTATTAACACATGCAACTGAAGCATATGTATCTACACTTGCAAATGACTTCACTGATGGTCTTGCAGTTCAAGCAATTAAGATGGTATTTGAATATTTAGAGCGTTCATATAAAAATGGTGCAAATGATCCTGAAGCAAGAGAAAAAATGCATAATGCATCTTGCTTAGCTGGTATGGCATTTGCTAATGCCTTCTTAGGAATGAACCACTCAATGGCTCATAAGGTTGGTGCTGAATTCCATGTTCCTCATGGTAGAGCCAATGCTATATTACTTCCATATACTATTAGATATAATGGTCAAAAGCCTCAAAAATTATCTACATGGCCTAAATATAATTATTATAGAGCTGATGAAAGATATGCAGAGCTTGCAAGAATTCTAGGTCTTCCTGCAACAACAGTTGAAGAAGGAGTAGAATCATATGCTAAGGCTTGTGGTGAATTAGCTAAGAGAGTTGGAATTAAAATGAACTTTGAATCTCAAGGCTTAGATAGAGATTATTATATGTCACAAATTGAAAAATTATCATATCTTGCATTCGAAGATCAATGTTCTCCTGCAAACCCAAGAGTTCCAATGGTTGAGGATATGCAAAAGATTTTAAGAGATGCATATGATAATAAAGAATTCTTAGATTAGGAGATTATATGTTAAATCCAAAACAAAAAGCATTTTTGAAAAGCTTAGCCCAAAAAGAAAAGGCAGTTTTCCAAATTGGAAAAGATGGATTAAGTGAAAATTTACTAACTGATGTCTTAAATTATTTAAATAAACATGAATTAATTAAAGTATCAGTTTTACAAAATTCTTTTGTAGAAGAGGAAGAATTAGTTGATTTCTTTTATGAGGCAGGAATTGAATTTGTAGAGCATAAAGGTAGAACCTTTGTATTCTACATGCATTCTGATAACGCAAAAGATCCAATTATATTACCAAAGAAAAAATAGTTATAGAAATCTAGCTTTAGGGCTAGATTTCTTTTATTCTTTAAAGAAAAATATAAAATTATTATACTTTATATAATTATTTATTCTGGTACCATAAAATAATATGAAACTGATACTTTCTTTAGAACCAATATAGTAATATCATTGAAACTGTATTTAGGGAGATGATTTTATGAAAAATGATTTAATTTTAAGGAAAGTAGTTTTAATTGCAATGTTTTCAGCTCTTGCATGCGCTGGTACCTTTATACAAATAAGAATGCCAGCTGGTGATTTTGTTCACTTAGGAAACTTTGTAATGATTGTTTCAGCATTATTACTTGGTGGCTTAGCTGGAGGTTTATCAGGATCTTTAGGAATGGGATTATATGATTTAATATTTTATACATCTAAACCATCAACTATATTAAGAACATTTGTATTAAAATTTATTGTAGGATTTTTAGTAGGATATATATTTAGATTAATTATTAAAAAAGAATTACCATCTAAAAAAATATTATTTGTATTATCAGGATTCTTTACGATAGTAGGAGTAGTATTTATAATATTATTTGTTAATGGCGATAAATCAAGCTTTGGATTTGATAATGGATTATCATCTGTTTATTCAAATATTTTTGGTACTAAAAATAGTTTTAAAATTTCACTATATATTCCTATATTTTCTTTCCTATTTGGAATTGCTACAATAGTTGCTGCTATATTGTCTCATAAATTATCAAAAAGAAGTATGGCTGCATTAGTTGCTGTATCAATAGCTATATTTATTAATATTATTGGTGAATTTGTTTTAAGATGGTTACTAGAAGGATTAATGGTATCAGATTTTAATACATCAATAGTAGTAGCAACATCCAAAATACCTGGATCATTTATAACAGGATTTATTAGTGTAATATTATCAGTATTAATTTATGAGCCTATTTATAGAGCTATATCACATGCCGGATTTATTGAAGATAATACAAATCAAGAAGAAAATATTAATGCTACAGGTGAGGTAACAAACAGTGAAAACAGATAAGATTAAATATATTGTATTATTTGGAGGCTTACTTGCAGTTATATTAATAACTGTTGGCTTAATATTATTAAATAAACTAGTATTTGATAGTGCAGAATTTAAGGCAATTAAGGATTATGCAAATATAAAATTATTAGTAAATGATTTTATAGGCTTTGGTGAAATAGTAGTAGCTATTATAACTTTTATAACATTTTTATTGTTATCAAGTAAGAAAGATGAGAGTAAATAAAACTCTCATTTTTTTCTTTGTGTTTTATTATATCATTTGATATAATATAATTAGTTTTTATGGGATGTGATTTTATGAAAAAAATGATATTAATTGATGGAAATTCATTAATGTATAGAGCCTACTATGGAATGGCTGCAGGAGGTGCGCCTGTCGCTAATTCAAAAGGTTTATTTACAAATGCTATTTATGCATTTGCAAGAATGATAAATCATGTAATTAAATTATCTACATATGATAATATTTTAGTCGCTTTTGACGCAGGTAAAAAGACATTAAGACATGAATGGATGACTGATTACAAAGCCGGAAGAGCTCCTATGCCTGATGAATTTAGAATGCAAATTGCTTATATTAAACAATTTTTAGATATTATGAGAATTAAGCAATATGAACAAGAACTATATGAGGCAGATGATATTATTGGTACTATGTCTAAAAAGGCAGAGGATGCCGGATATCATGTAGATATTTATTCATCTGATAAAGATTTATTACAATTAGTATCAGAAAATGTAACAGTACATTTAAATAAAAAAGGAATGACTGAACTTGAAGATTACACACCAGAGACTTTTTTTGAAAGATATCAAATTAAATATAATCAATTCATTGACCTAAAGGCAATGATGGGTGATAAATCAGATAATCTACCTGGTATTCCTGGTGTAGGTGAGAAAAAGGCTGTTGCATTATTACAACAATATGAAACATTAGATAATATAATTTTACATAAAGATGAAATAAAAGGTGCTTTAGGTAAAAATATCCAAGAGAATTATGAATCTGCTAAATTATGCCAAAAGATGGCAACAATAATTCGTGATTTTGATATAAAAATTACTTTAGATGATACTATAAGACAAGAACCTGATAAGGAAGCTTTAATCGCCTTTTATAAGGAATTAGAATTTAAATCTTTATTAAAAGAAATAGAAATAGAAGCTCCAAAGGTAATAAATGATAATAACTATAAGGTTGTATCAAATATAGAAACACTAGATGAAATATTATTACCTAATTCTGCATTAATTTTTGAAACATTTGAATATAATTATCATAGATGTCCTATTCTTGCTATAGGTATTAAAAATGGTAAAGGAACATTTATTATTCCACCTCAAATGATGTTTAATAACATGTCATTAATGCTATTTTTAAGTGATGAAAATGTAAAAAAATCAATTTATGATTATAAAAGAGCGTATGTATTATTAAAAAGACTTGGTATTGATTTAAGAGGAATAGATTTCGATTTATTACTTGCAACATATATCCTAAATTCAACAGGTAACCAAGAAGAATTTAAATACATTGCATCATATTATGATTATGATGATGTATATCTAGATGAAGTTATTTATGGAAAGGGAGTAAAAAGAGCTATTCCTGATAACAATATCTTATATTCACATATAGCTAAAAAGGCTAATGCATTATTTGAATTAAAAGATAAAGCAATAGAAAAACTAAAAGAAAAGAATCAATTACATTTATTAACTGATATTGAAATACCTCTATCTAAAGTTTTAGGAAAAATGGAATATAATGGCATCAAGGTTGATAAAGAAGAATTAAATAAACAAAAGAATGAATTAGAAGTTGCTATTAATGATTTAGAAAAGAAAATATATGAATTAGCAGGACATGAATTCAATATTTCAAGTCCTAAGCAATTAGGTACTATTTTATTTGAGGAAATGAATTTACCATATCCAAAGAAAAAAGGTAATAGCTATTCAACAGATATTGATGTTTTAAATGCTATTAAAGAATCAAATCCAATTGTTGATTTAATAATTGATTATAGAGCTAAAACAAAATTATATTCTACATATGTAATTGGTATTAGTGAAATGATTTATCCTGATGGAAAGGTTCATACAATATTCCAACAAGCCTTAACAGCAACAGGAAGATTATCAAGTATTGATCCTAATTTACAAAATATACCTATTAGAACACCTGAGGGACATAAAATAAGAAAAATGTTCATTCCTGAAAAAGATAATAATATGATGTATTCATCTGATTATTCTCAAATTGAATTAAGGGTATTAGCTCATATGGCTGATGTTAAGAAGCTTAAAGAAGCATTTATTAATGGTGAAGATATTCATACTAAAACTGCAAAGGAAGTATTTAAAAAGGAAGAAATTACACCACTTGATAGACGCCATGCTAAGGCAGTTAATTTTGGTATTGTATATGGAATATCAGCCTTTGGTTTAGCACAGGATTTAGGTATATCAAATTATGAAGCATCTGAATTTATAAAGAAATATTATGAAGCATATCCTGAAATTAAGACATTCATGGATTTAACTATTGATTTTTGTAAAGAAAATAATTATGTTAAAACAATGGAAAATAGAATTAGATATGTACCTGAAATTAATTCTAAGATTTTTATGCAAAGAGAATTTGCAAAAAGAGTTGCTATGAATACACCAATTCAAGGTAGTGCAGCTGATATTATTAAAATTGCAATGATTAATGTAGATAATGAAATTGAACGTCAAGGCTTAAAGAGTAAAATGATTGTTCAGGTTCATGATGAATTAGTATTTGAAGTTGAAAAAGGCGAAGAAGAAATTTTACAAAAAATTGTAAGAGAAAAAATGCAAAATGCATATAAATTAAATGTGCCACTTGTAGTTGATGATTCATTTGGTTCTAATTGGTATGAGGTAAAATAATGGATGAAATATTAAATAGAAGAAGCATAAGAAAATATGATTTAAGTAAACAAATATCATATGAAGACCTATTGACTTTATGTAAATACGCTGAATCAGCTCCTTCAGCTAAAAATCAAAGATCAAGAGAATATATAATTGTCGATGATAAAAAGATTATTGATGAATTATCTTTAGTTGCTAAAGGAACTATGATTTTATCTGAATGTAATACATTAATTGTACCTGTAGGAAAATCTCCTGATACAATTTCAAGACCTGAAATGCAAGCAGAGGATTTATCTGCAGCAACAGAAAACATCTTAATTGCAGCAACTAAATTTGGATTTGGTTCGTGTTGGTGTGGAATATACCCAATTGAAGATAGAATTAATAAAGTTAATGAAATACTAAATATAAAAGATGGTAAATTTGCTTTTTCAATTATTGCCCTTGGATATCCACTAAATAAAGATGAATTCAAGGATAAAAATAAATTTAGTTTAGATTTAGTAACACATAATAGAGGATAATATGCCAGAATTACCAGAAGTTGAAACAGTAAGAAGAGTTTTAAAAGAAGACTTAATTAATAGAAAAATTGATAACATTATAATTAGATATGATGGAATTATTGAAGATGATATTAATTATTTTTTAAATAATATTAAAGGAAAAACAATATTAGATATTTTAAGAAGAGGAAAATATTTAATATTTAAACTAAATGAAGGATATTTATTATCTCATTTAAGAATGGAAGGTAAATATTTTTATCTTAAAAGGAATGAATTAGATAATAAGCATATTCATGTTATTTTTAATTTAGATAACGGCTTTGACCTTTTATATCAAGATGTAAGAAAATTTGGAAAAATGTCATATAAGAAAGAAGCTGAATTATATAATTCTCATCCACTTAAAGATTTAGGATATGATCCAATTTTAGATTTAAATCCAGATTATAAAGAATTATATAAAAAGCTAAATAAAAAATTAATACCTATTAAATCAACATTATTAGATCAAACAATAATTACAGGTCTTGGAAATATTTATGTTGATGAGGTATTATTTGAATCAAAAATTAATCCTGAAAGAAAAACAAAAGATATTTCTTTTGATGAATTTATTAGCATATGTAATTCATCAAAGCATATCCTAGAAGAAGCAATAAAAAATAAAGGGACAACTATTAGAAGCTATACATCTAGCTTAGGAGTTATAGGTAATTATCAAAATTTTTTAAATGTTCATACAAAAAATATATGTCCTCGTTGCAAAATAGCACTAAATCGTGTTAAAATAAATGGGAGAATGACATATTATTGTAACAATTGCCAGAGGTGATAGTAGTGAAAAGGGTTATTGGTATAACCGGTGGTATAGCAAGTGGTAAAAGTAATGTCTGTAAAGTCATTAAAGAGCTTGGTTATCCCGTTATTGATTGTGATGAAATCACAAGAAGAAATTATGAAATTAATGGCAAAATATATAAAGTCGTTCTTGAAAGATTTGGTAATGAGTTCTTATTAGATGATGGTAATATTAATAGAAAAAAATTAGGAAAGCTTGTCTTTACTAATTCTAGTGCTAAAATGTTATTAAATTCTATTACTCATCCTATAATTAAACAAGAACTATTAACTGAAATAGCTAAATATAGTGATGGATTAGTATTTGTTGAAATACCTCTATTATATGAAGCTAAATTTGAAACACTTTGTGATAAAATAATCTGTGTCTTTTTATCTCAAAAATATCAGGTAGAAAGATTAATGGAAAGAGAAGGCATTGATGAAGACTATGCCTTACAAAAGATTCATTCTCAAATGGATTTATATATGAAAAAATCACTTGCTGATTATGTTATCAATAGTAAGGGAAGCTTTGATGAAACAAAAGAACAAGTGATTGATATAATAAATAATATTAAAGGAGTGTAAATTATGACAGTAGTTGAAACAAGTGAAAACCAGAAAAAATTAGTGTTACAAACACATTATTACAAGGCATCTTATGATGAAATTAAGAATTTATATTTATCAATTCTTGATGAAGAAAATCATACAGTTGTATCTGTAAATGATGATTATACAGAAATCTATTCTGAAATACCTCATATGGAAGTAATTGCAAAAATTATTATGCAAGATCCAAAAGAGACATCAATTGATTTTTACATCAATTCAGATTTTATGGTTGGTGCTAAAGGTAAGGCTGAAAAGTTTATTGAAAGAGTCCTTGCTAAAATTGAAGCAAAATATGAATTTAAAGGAGTTTCTTTACATAAAGAAATAAATTCTTAAGACCATGAAATCATTAGACAGAAAATCAAAATTCAATATTTATTCCGGATTTACACTGTCTAATGATGATGTATCAGTCATTTCCCTACTTTATACACCACTTATTGGCAGTGAGGCTTTAATGCTTTATATGGCATTTACATCTTTTTTAGAGCGCAATAATTTAAAGAGTGAATCATTAACACATGAAGATTTCTTAGAAATTTATTCAATGAGCGAAAGAAGATTTTTAGATGCTAGAATAAAGCTTGAAGGAATAGGATTATTATTGACTTATTATAATAAAAATGAGAATAGTTACATATATGCTATATGTCCACCACTTACTGCAAAGAATTTTATTAAGGATGTTACTTTAGGGCTATATTTGTTTTCTAAAATTAGAAAAGAAACATTTGATTTCATATGTAATCATTTTAAAATAGAAAAAATTGAAAAATCTTCTTATGAGGATTTAACAATGTCTTTTGATGAAGTATATGAATCAAGAGTATCTAATGATGAAACATTTGAAAAATTCCAATATATATTAGGCAAAAAGCCTAACGCAGGTATAAAAATCAAAGACACTGGCTTTGATTTTTCATTTTTTCTTAAGGAGATTAATCAGGATTTCTTGGAAACTGGTGTTACAAAGAATTTTGAAAATCAAATTAAAAACATTGCCTTTGTATATGGATTTGATGAATCAGATATGATTGGATTATATAATGATTCAATTAATAAAAGTGAACTATATGATTATAGATTACTAAAGAAAAAGGCTAATATCTTATTTAATTATAAGAGAAATATGAAAGGCCCAATTTTAGTAACTAAAAATGAAGATGATTATAAAGCAGATGATTTAATTTCATTTATTGAAACTGCATCTCCTGATGATTTAATTTCATCAGTAGTTCCTGATTATCCTGCATCTTATCTTGATACTGTATTAGAAATATATCAAAATATTGCATTACCTCGTGGTGTAATAAATTGTATGATAATTAAAGTATTAAAGGATAAAAGTGGAGAATTACCTAAATTAAATTATTTTAAAAAGGTTTCAGAATCATGGATTAAAGATAGCATCTTTACAACAAAAGATGCAATGAAATATATTACTACAGCGAAGATAGATGATGATTCATCAAATAAAAAATCATCTGATGATAACGGAGGTTTTGAAGAACTATAATGAAAAAAATAGATTTGAAAACTAACGTTGATAAAAATTCAATTAATGAATTTATAAAAGAAATACAGCGTGAATTTCCAGAACATGTAATTAATGAAAAGAATGTTATAGATTTTTCATTATTATTAGAAGAAAATAAAAAATGTGTAAAATGTAATGGAATTAATAGCTGTCAAAATGAAAATAAAGGCTATAAGCTTATTTATGATGAAGATACATTTAAATATGCTCCATGTAGGTATTTAAAAGAAGAAAATAAAAAAGCTAAAAATAAGAATTTAATTAAAACTTTATATTTACCTACAAAAATATTAGAGGCTAAAATAGAAAATTTTGATATAAATTCTGAAAGTAGAAAAAAGATTTTTGCTAAAATTAATGAGTTTATAACTGCAACAAGAAATAATGAATATGCTAAAGGATTATATTTATATGGAACATTTTCTATAGGTAAAACATATACTCTAGCATGTATTGCAAATGAACTTGCAAGAAATAATATTGAATCATTATTAATTTATTTTCCTGATTTAGTATCTGATTTAAAAAATGCTATTTCAGATAATAATAGATATGAATCATTAATTAATATGCTTAAATCAATACCTGTATTAATGCTAGACGATTTAGGTAGTGAAAATATGACACCTTGGGTTAGAGATGAAATATTAGGACCTATTTTAAATTACCGTGTATTAGAAAATAAACCAGTATTTATATCATCTAATGTAAAGCCATCTGATTTAAAGGAGCATTTAGCAATTGATAAATTAAAGGAATCAATATTAAAATCTGAAAGAATAATGTCAAGATTGAATGCATTAATGGTTAGTATTAATATGGATGACTCTAATAAATATTCAAGATAATATTAATAGCTTAAATTAGAAATTTAATTTGAATTTATTGGTATCATTTGATATAATTATTATGTCTATGATTTGGGACGAGATAATTTGAAACGATTTTTAGAGAGAACATGGTTGGTGAAAATGTTTATGAATTTCTTATTGTTACTACCCAAGGAGATGAATCTAGGAAATGAGATTCCGTATACTCGCGTTAAGAGTTAATTGAGGTGCTGTATTATTTATACAGAACTAAGGTGGTACCGCGACAATTCGTCCTTAGAGTTTTAAACTTTAAGGACTTTTTATTTTAGGAGGATATGATATGATAAAAGTTACTTTACCTGATGGAAGCAAAATGGAAGTAGAAAAGGATACATTAATTGTATCTTTAGCAAAGGAGATTTCTCCAAGCTTAGCTAAAAAGGCTATTGTTGCTAAGCTTGATGGTGTTTTAGTAGATTTAAAGACACCTATTGAAAAGGATTCAAAGGTTGAAATTATTACACCTGAAAATAAGGAAGAAGCATTTGAGGTTATTAATCACTCTTGTGCACATATGCTAGCACAAGCAATGAAAAGATTATATCCAAATACAAAATTTGGTGTAGGACCTGCAATTGAAGAAGGCTTCTATTATGATTTTGGTGTTGACACTCAAATTACAATTGATGATTTACCAAAGATTGAAGAGGAAATGAAAAAGATTGTTAAAGAAAACATTTCAATCAATCATTATAATTTAACAAAAGATGAAGCTAAGAAGAAGTTTAAAGATGATAAATATAAATGTGAACTAATCGATGCTGTTAAGGGTACTGATATTGTAGGTATTTATGAACAAGGAGATTATTCTGATGTTTGTAGAGGCCCTCATGTTATTTCTACTGGCGTTTTAAAGAATTTTAAATTATTAAATGTAGCAGGAGCTTATTGGAGAGGTGACTCTAAAAACGATGTAATGACTCGTATTTATGGTACATGCTGGTTTACTAAAGAAGAATTAGATGAATATCTAGTCGTACTTGAAGAAAGAAAAGCAAGAGACCATAGAAAATTAGGTAAAGAATTAGGAATTTTCATGTTTGATGATTTAGTAGGTAGAGGACTTCCTATGTGGTTACCTAATGGTTTTATCTTAAGAAGAAAATTACAAGATTATATCATGGATAAGGAATATGATTTAGGTTATAAGCATGTTATGACTCCATGTTTAGGTAATGTTGAATTATATAAAACATCAGGTCACTGGGCACACTATAAAGATGATATGTTCCCTAAGATGGATGTGGATGATGAATCATATGTATTAAGACCTATGAACTGTCCTCATCATATGGTTATGTATAGAAGCCAATTACACTCATATAGAGAATTACCACTTAGAATAGCTGAAATTGCAGCAGACTTCAGATTTGAAGCTTCTGGTGCATTAACTGGTATTGAAAGAACAAGAGCTTTCTATCAAAATGATTCACATATTTTCTGTATGCCAAGCCAAATTGGTGAAGTATTTAAGGAAGTTACTAAATTAATTCTTGATGTATATAATGATTTTGGATTCAAAAATTATAAATTTAGATTATCACTTAGAGACCCTAACGATGTTGAAAAATATTTCGGTAATGATGAATTATGGGAAAGATCTGAAAGTGAATTAAGACAAGTATTAAAAGAATTAGGTGTTGATTACTATGAGGCTATTGGTGAAGCAGCATTCTATGGACCAAAGCTAGATGTACAAGTTAGATCAGCAATCGGACATGATGTTACATTATCTACAATTCAATTAGATTATCAATTACCAGAAAGATTTGAACTTGAATATATCGATGAAAAGGGCCAAAAAGCAAGACCAGTTGTTATCCATAGAGCAATTTTAGGTTCAATGGATAGATTTGTTGCCTTCTTAATTGAAGAAACAAAGGGAGTATTCCCAGTATGGTTAGCTCCAGTTCAAGTAAAGCTTATCCCAGTTAATCTAGAATATCATAAAGATTATTGTGACTCTTTAGCACAAGTATTCAAAAAGAATAAGATAAGATTTGAAAAAGATTATAGAGATGAAAAACTAGGATATAAGATTAGAGAAGCTCAAACAAAGAAGATTCCATATCAATTAGTAATTGGAGATAACGAAGTTAAAGATAATACAGTTACATATAGAAAATATGGACAAAAAGAACAAACAACTGTTTCTATTGAAGAATTTATAAATATCATTAAGAAGCATGAAGAAGAATTAAATTAAAATAATAAGCCTAGGCAACTAGGCTTATTTAATTAAGGAGTAGCAAATGGGATTATTAGAAGTTGAAAACCTAAAATTTAAATATGCAAGTGAAGAACTATTTAATAATGTATCATTTAGAATATTAAATGGTGATCATATTGTAATTGTAGGTGATAATGGGGCAGGTAAATCTACATTTATGAACTTGATTGCTAAAAATTTAATACCTGATAGTGGAACCATTACATGGGAAAATAATGTCTCTTATGCTTATCTTGATCAACATTTAAAGGTTAAAACAGATATATCAATAAGCGATTATATTTTAGAAGTATTTAAACCATTATATGAAAAAGAAGCACTAATGAATTCATATTACGAAAAGCTTGCTACATGTAAGGAATATGAATATGATAAATATCTAGATTATGCTAATTCAATCCAAGAGGAATTAGAAAAAAAGAATTTTTATGCTATTAATTCAACAATGGGAAATATGATTAATGGTTTAGGTATTTCTGAATATGGACTAGATACTAAATTATCTAACCTATCAGGTGGACAAAGAGCCAAGGTATATTTAGCTAAATTATTGTTAGAAGCACCTGATGTATTATTAATGGATGAGCCTACTAACTTCTTAGATGAATCACATATAATATGGCTTGCATCATATTTAAAATCATTTAAAAAGCAATTTGTAGTTATTAGTCATGATGAGTCATTCTTAAGAGAAATTGGAGAAGTAGTTTATAATTTAAGCAATAAGGTTTTAACAAGATATAATATGCCTTATGATAGATATTTAGTAGAAAGAGAAATTAGAGAAGACAATTACAAAAAGGCATATCAAAATCAACAAGCTTTTATAAAAAAGACAGAAGATTTTATTAAGAAAAATATAGTTAGAGCTACAACAACTAAAAGAGCTCAATCAAGAAGAAAGATGCTTGAAAAAATACAAGTATTAGAAAAACCTAAAAATCATGAGCCTATGCATATTAAATTTCCTTTTTCAAAAGGTCTTGGACAAGAGGTTTTAAAATTAGATAATTTAACTGTAGGATATGGCGATAAA
>Ga0247610_10004008_pt1 | contig 15878 bp, 13 predicted proteins | sample 174DNAGHGhighgp2_FD_193483 | JGI IMG/M metagenome (GOLD analysis project Ga0247610, IMG submission 193483) | Sheep rumen microbial communities from Palmerston North, Manawatu-Wanganui, New Zealand - 1742 DNA GHGhigh gp2 | ecosystem: Host-associated > Mammals > Digestive system > Stomach > Rumen... | reverse complement strand
TTATCAGCTCGACAAGGATAACAAAAGGATAGAGTGCGTAGATAAGAAAATGAATCGTGCGGGCGGAGAAACCCATCAACTCGCGCCAATAGGTGGTACCGATAACCTTCGGGATGATCTCCGAGAAAACGAGAATGAGGATGGTCGTGAGGGCAGACATGAGTCCGAACCATTTTGAACCGAAGACCGCAGTCACCTGCATACCCACACCGGCTGCACCGATCGTATTGGCAATCGTGTTCAACGATAATATAGCCGCTAAGGGGCGACTCGTGTCGTCCTTGTATTTGCTCATCAACTTGGCGGGCGCATAGCCCTCCTCCTCACGCAGATTGATATAACTGAGCGACGTCGTCATCAGTACCGATTCCAGTACGGAACACAGGAAGCTGATGCCCATTGCGCCGAATAAAAACAATAATAGTAGTCCCATAATTCTAAATTGCCTGCAAAGGTACAACAAAAAAATGACATACGCAAGCGTATGCCATTCTTTTCGCATTTTTTCTGTTACTTTATTTGCGTATATGCAAAAATTGTTGTACTTTTGCAGCATGAAAAGGATTTTTACGCAAATCGTTGTATGGCTCGGCATTATGGCTGTGCTGACATTAGTGGCCGCAGGGCTTTGGTACGTGGTATTGGAAAATGACCAATCGACAGAAGGCTTGAAATGGTTACAGTTCTTCCAAACAGTCGGTACTTTTCTCTTGCCTCCGATATGCTGCGCATGGCTATGGGAAGAGAATCATCAACCGTTTCGTTTGCTGCAGATGGATCGAACAGCGGACGGAAAGTTGTTCCTGTTAGCCATCGGAATCATGATTTGTGCTATGCCTGCCATCAATCTGTTAGCGGATCTAAACAGCCAAGTCAAACTGCCGGAAAGTCTCGATTTCATCGAACAAAAACTGAAAGCATACGAAGAAGAAGCGGCTTTGTTGACAGAGCGCTTTCTACAAGCGGATAATGTCTGGCAGTTACTACTCAACATCGGTCTGATGGCGTTACTGCCCGCATTAGCGGAAGAACTCTCTTTCCGGGGTACGCTGCAGCAGATTTTGGGCAACCGGCATATCGCTATTTGGGTAACAGCCATCGTTTTCTCAGCCATTCACATGCAGTTCTACGGATTCGTTCCGCGTATGCTGATGGGTGCGATGTTCGGCTATGTATTCGTGTGGTCAGGTTGCCTGTGGATACCGATCGTGATGCATTTCACCAACAACGGCTTGGCGGTGATCGCCTATTATATCTTCGGTTCAGAAAACAGTTACGCCGACACGATAGGTGCCGGCGCAACGTGGTGGTTAGGCGTCTTAAGCCTCATCCTTACATCTCTGGGTCTACTAATATTCTACCGCAGAACTCGCACACAATGATTTTCTTACGGGTACGGATGTCGAGTTGCAACTGAGCAGGGATCTTAGCGTGGCAACCGCCGCAGGAGTCGCGCTCTACTTTCACAACGGCAAGGCCGTTGCGTGCGCTCTTACGGATACGCTTGAAGCCGGCTAACAAACGCTCGTCCAGTTTTTTCTCCAGTTCACCGGCCTTAAGAACCAATGCCTCGGTTTCAGCTTTGGTCTCTGCCAGAATCTGGTCGAGTTCCGAACGTTTCTGATTCAGATCCACCGTACGCTCCTCGATATCCTTGGTCGTCTTGGCTTTGTCGGCCAGACGTGCCTCGAGCTCAGCGCTGTAGTGTTTGATCTTACGCTGCGAAGCCTCGATCTCCAACTCCTGATACTCGATCTCCTTGTTGAGGTTATCGAACTCACGGTTGTTACGAACGCTGTTCTGCTGCTCTTTGTAACGGGAGATAGACGCGTTAGCGTTCTCCGTACGTACGCGGTGATCCGAGATCTGGGTCTCGCACTCTTTGATGTCATTCTCGATATTAGCCAGACGGGTCTTGAGACCTTCCACTTCGTCGGCCATATCTTTCACTTCTTGCGGCAGCTCACCTGCCAAAGTGCGCAGGTTGTCGATTTTTGAATCTACCTGTTGCAATTCGTAGAGGTATTTGAGTTTGTCCTCTACGGTCAATTCTTTTGCTCTTGCCATAGTTGTATTGGTGTTTTATCTTTTTTGCTGATTAGTACGTTCAAATCGAGCGGTTTGAGTATCTCGCGGAATATCTCGCGGGCATGGCGCTCACTGATCCAATGGTCGATATCGATCAGTCCGATACGTCCGTCGGCGTCTTGGAACTCATGATACTTGCAATCGGCGGTAATATATACATCGGCTCCTTGAGCGATCGCTTCTTCGATGAACTCTGCTCCGCTTCCTCCGCATAATGCTACCGTATGCACCAGTTCCTTATTGGGGCGTGTATAGCGAACATACGTGCATTCTAAAATATCACGTATATGTCCGATAAAATCGAGATAATTGACCGGTTTCGGCAGTTGACCGATCACTCCGAGACCTGTCTGCTTATTCTCTCCCGTAACCAGTAACCTGTAACCCGTAACCCCTATTTTCTCCGCCAACTTCGTATTGATACCGCCGGGTACGCTATCCAGATTCGTATGCGCGCTATAGATGGCGATATCGTGTTTGATAGCAGTCTCCACGATACGGGCTTGCGGAGTCTGTCCGCAGACTTGTTTGAGTCCGTGGAATAAGAGCGGATGATGACTGATGATGAGTTGGCAACCGAGTTCAATAGCCTCATTGACCACATCAGTCGTAACGTCTGTGGTCAAGAGAACGGACTGAATATCGCGTCCTGTGTCACCTACCTGCATTCCCGAGTTATCCCATTCTTCCTGGGCACTCCGTGGCGCTACAGATTCTATGCTATTGATAATCTCCCTAAGGAGCACTTATTTTGCTTCCTCTTCTTCGTCTTTCACGGTGAAGTCCGTGATGCCGGCGTTGATGAGGATGTTGTACCATTGGATGAGTTTGCGGATGTCGGATGGATAAACGCGGTCACGATCCCAGTTCGGCAGCACTTCGTCGAACCAAGCCTGTAACTCTGCGTTCGAAGCTTTCTTCACATCCATCGCAACAGCCTTCAGTCCTTCTTTCTTTCCGGCATTGGTCAGTACTTCGCTCAGCGCAATATCGTCCGCATCGGTGAACATCGACACATCGCTCAGCGCAACGATCTTGTCGCGAGCGTAGGTCGGCATACGTTTGCCGTCCACGAGGGACTCCACGATCAGCATGTTATTACCGCGACTAACTAACTTGTACAAACCCGGTTTGCCGGTGATAGCAAGGATATTTTTCAACATAAATCGTTTGTTTCTTTTAAAATCGGCTGCAAAATTAGTATTTTTTTTTGATATGTGCAAGAAAAGTAGTAATTTTGTGGCCGTTTTTGGCATATGTGGACGATTTTAGCCTTCATATCTGCACTGTGTCTGGGCTTTTATGACATCAGCAAGAAGATCGCTCTGCGGGAAAACAGGGTCATTGATGTACTGACTATCAGCGTCTGTATATCGGCGATTGTATTGTCGATTCCGTTATGGCTTTCGCGTCTCTGTCCGGAAGTGATGACAGGCACACCTTTCTACGTGCCGCAACTGGATCCGGAGGCACATTTGTACATATTGTTAAAATCGGTCATTGTGCTCAGCAGTTGGGTCTTTGCCTATGTGTCGCTCAAACATCTGCCGCTTTCGGTGGTCAGCCCGATGCAGGCAACGCGACCGATGTGGACGCTCGTAGGCGCTCTGATCATCTTTGGTGAACGGCTCAATGCCTGGCAGTGGGTCGGTGTCAGCCTTGCCCTTGGGACAGTGTTTGTTTTTTCTTTTTTTACCCGGCATCCTAAGACTCCTAAGCCGTCAAGAGATCCTAGTCTCAATAAATATTACATCGCTTTGGCTTTGGCGATATTGATCGGGGCATGTTCCGGTTTGTACGACAAATACCTCATGCGCCGATATGACCACAATGCTGTGCAGGTCTATTATACCTTCTATCAGGCGCTGATGATGCTCATCGTGTGGGCGATTGTTAATCGCAAAAATCACCAATCACCAATCACCAATCTCCAATCGATCAAAAAAATAGGCGTTATCGCATTGATAAGCCTATTTCTGATTATATCGGACAACGTCTATATGCTTGCACTCCGTGATCCGGACTCGCTCATCGCCGTGGTGAGCACTATCCGCCGTGGTGGGGCGGTGATCGGCTTCGCGTACGGACTGATCTTCCTCAAGGAACCCGATCCGTGGCGTAAGGTGCTCTGTATGGCAGGTATTATAGCCGGTCTGATTTGCCTGGCGATAGGTTAGTCGTTTTCGCTATCGTCAATCGGATCCGCCCACTCGCTTGTGGTAAATATATTCGCCGGCATTTGTACGGTAAAAATTAAATTTATTTACATTTTTAGTGGAAAAAATAAGATTTGTGTTCAATGTTGCTTAAGCCATAGTTGTAATACCGGATCGGAGAGATATAATCCGTCCTCTCGTCGTTCAATAAAATCTTTCTCCAACAATAAGTTCTGCATCTTGGATATGTTGGATTTTGAGCCCAGATTATATTTGCCCAGCACTTCCTGCGATGTCCATTGATCGTGCTGTCCGTCATTGATGGCACGCAGGAAATTCATCTGATAGGTGGTAAGCGAATTCAATTGCTCCATAAAAAGGGGAGTGCATTGATCCAATAAATCTCGCACGCCCTGCTTAATCACTTCCTCTGTTACTACCTTATCGGTATTGAGCATCACATTCCATGCTAATTGTTGTACGTACGAGGATTGGTTTTGGACGATATCGCATATTTTTGTGACACATTCCTCGCTAATGGTTAGGCCTTTCTCGGTAAACTTACCTTGAATGAAGGGAATCCAATCGTCCGTAGGGATAGGTTGCAGGTAGTTCGGCTCGCCAAATTGGTAGAACGGCATGCGTTTGTTTTGGAAGATATTGGTCATCATATGTTGGCGACTGCCAAATAAACAATACGACACATGTTGCTGATGTTGCCAAACGCCGCGCATGCGTTTTTGTACATAGATGCTATCCGGCCATTCTCCTATTTGCTGAAACTCATCGATGCAGACTACGATATGTTTGCCGATATGCTTAGCCAGCATTTCCGGCAGAGCCAATATCTCTTCCGGTGAGTATTCTTTAGGCGTGATGCTCAAAGAAATAGAATATTCGGATGCCAGGTCGGCATTAAAGGACACCTTGGGTGTCAGGCGTACCAGAAAACGTTTTACATTCTCTAACGCCAATTCCATCTTACTGGCAGTTTGTTTGAGTAATGCCTCAGCAAACTTATTATAGAAATCATACTCCGAGCGGCAGTCATAGATATCTACATAGACAGTTTGAATCGACGATTTGTCCACGATCTTTTGCACATGCTTTACCAGCGATGTTTTTCCTATTCGACGCGGAGAAATAAGCACCACATTCAGCCCGTTCTCAAAATCCATCTTTAAGCGACGAGTCTCTTTGACACGGTCTGTAAAGTTGTTTCCTCCCACTGAAACGCCATATACAAACGCCTTGTTGATTTCCTTAACCATCTTCGTAATTATCTTATTTACTGATATTTATCTAGTACACCACTCGGTGGACCACTAAGTAGTGAACTTTCAATTTCGCCGCAAAATTACTACTTTTTTTTGATATATGCAAGAAAAATCGAAAAAAGATAAATTCTAAATACGTTAAACATACGTTAAACATACGGTAAACATACCTTCACAATACGTTTCAAAAAACACCAAAGGCAGCCGAAGCTGCCCTTGATGTATTGTTGCCATACGCGCGAAATTAATGTTCGCACATGCGCGCTAATTCATTTCCTTATAGAACTTCTCGATATGCACTTTGAGTTGTGGGATATCTTGCGTTATTGTTGCCCATAGCATATCTTGGCTGATATGTATATAATCATGCACAAGCACATTACGCATGGCAACGATCGGTCTCCAATCAACCTCCTTATGCTCGTCGCGGAACTCGTGCGTTAGCATATTTGCCGCTTCGCCAATAATCTCTATCTGCTTCACCAAACCATAATACAGCAGACGATTATTCAACAATTCCTCCTTCGGGTATGTCGACAAGCCGTTTTCTATAACGCTTATCGCATCTAAGATATGCGCCAAACGCTCTTTGTCTCTACTATGCTCTCTCATATATTAGGAATTTATCACGGTTAGCAGATTCCTGTGCAAATGGTAATAACTCATCGCTTTCTACCAAGTCCACTTCTCGATGCAGCAAATCCTGCAGATCCAACTTCATAGTCACGTATTGGAATAAGCCCATCGGTTTGGTTTTGTCCAAATCGACTAATATATCCACGTCGCTATCTTTTGTTTCCTCGCCACGCGAACAAGAGCCAAACAGATAGGCTCTATTCACAGGTTGCTTAGCAAAGAAATGCTGAATCTGCGGAATCATATTTGCTACTTCTGCGCTTGGCATTTTTCCTTTCTCGTCAATTTTGCTCGCAAAGGTACAACAAATATTTGGTGTTTGCAAATATTTTAGTGATTATTTCTCCTTTTTGCGTCATTTTTAGATATTTTGGGCAGAGAGGGGCGCTCGTTCTTTTGTTCTGAAAGTAAGGTTCTCGGGAGATGATCCCGTGATGGTCCTGTTCTACTATTCACTTTACCCGCATCAAAAAACACCAAAGGCAGCCGAAGCTGCCCTTGATGTCTTGTTGCCTTGATGGCATGTGTTATCCCTGATTGTGCTCCACTATAAAATCGTGGAAGGCACTGAGCACCTTGATATACAAAGGGTGATCCCTACGCAAGAGGATGCTGGAGAAATAGTGCACATTATCCAGTATTAATCCTTCAGTATGTAGCGAATAAGAATTGCTCTTCTCGTACGTATTAAACCATATTCTAAATAACCGATCGCGATATTCCTGACGCATATCTGCCGTGTCGCATATATAGAGCATTACCGCTTCTTTGTGGGTAAAGAATTCTTCAATTACGACCCGCACTGTCTCTGAAATATTTTTATCCAAACCGATTGTTTTACTTGATAAATTAATCAGATAGAACTGATATACTCCTTCGTTATAAAAGGACACATCCTGCATAAAACCCACAGAATATACGACTCCATGTTTTGTTTCAAACATGAAAGAAGTATCACCCGTCTGCTCTACCTTGTACGGAGCACGCCGGTTAATAGCATCTATGGAAAAGTTTATCATTGTGCTATAGAGATTCCGTATTTTTTTTCATAAATCTCTCTGGCACGTGCTTCAAAAATTTTCCTCATGCCTACCATCTTACGGAGTGCTTCCAAGCGCTCCTCCTCTGTTTTGTAAATAACTGCTTCCATAGTTGTTTTCCTTTCCAGTTACCTTTGACGCTGCAAAGGTACAACAAAAAATTGGAATGTACAAGATTTTCTGCAAAAAAATGTGTGTTCACACGTTAAACATACGGTAAACATAGGTTAAACATACCTTCACAATACGTTTCCCAAAAACACCAAAGGCAGCCGAAGCTGCCCTTGATGTCTTGTTGCCGTGAAGGCAAGATTAGTCGATGACTTCACCGCGGCCACGACGCATTGGTGCACCGCTGTTCGGCTCAAGACCAGAACCTGAATCAAGCAGCATCACAAATGCATCTAAACTTACGGACTGAACGTCCATTTGCGGTTGTATGTATTGTAACTTTTTCATATGCATTTTCAAATTCGCTGCAAAGGTACGGCAAATTTTTGACATATGCAAATTTTTGCCGTACTTTTTACAACTTTTCGTTTATTTTACTGCTTTACCCGTTACATCATACATCTGCTCGTTGCGCAGGATATAAACATTGTTATTGATAACAACTTTCTGTGCACCGGCCTCAGCAGCCTCGATGTTCTCCGTGCCGGTAGCAGCACCCGGAGCTTTCTTGATAAGCATCAGACCGTAGCCTTCGTTGTTACCCTTCGTGAAGTCGTTGGTGTACTCGCTCATCGTCAGGTTCCAGATGATCGCACCGTCCTTGGTGAGGTAGATATCTGCATCCTCCATTGCCGGAGCACTGATCGTGTACTCACCTGCGTTCGGAGCATACAGCGTCAGACTGTACTCAGCCTTGTCGTTGCTCATCGGAGCATAAACCTTAGCCATCTGCTTTCCGTAAGCGTTACCCATGATCTGCGCCACCTTCGGCGTTTTGCTCATACGCAGCTTGTACTGGTCTTGGTCTTGCTCAAACTCATTGAGTGCATCCTCGCTTGCAGAGATGTAGAACAAGTCTTTGTAAACCTCGGTACCGAAGGATACTTCAACATTCTTAATCTCATTAGCCGGAGTACGACGCGGAGCATAGTTGCTACTAGCGTTAGCTGTTTCCATCGAAATCACACTGGTTGCACCGGTTTTAGCACCATCGAAGTAGAAGAACGGCGTACTTACTGTGAAGTTGAAGTTGTTAGCATTGCGGAGTACATACTCGTAGCTATACGGATCGAGTACATAAACATCCTTGGCTACCTTACCGCTTACCCATGCCGGGTTACCGATACCGTTCCAACCCTTGTCATTATCATTTTCACTTAAGCCATTGAATGCCGTAACACTCATACTGGTTGTCTGCGTCATCGCACCGGTCTTAGCAGCTTTGAAGCGGAAGGTCTTCGTGTTACCATCAACTGTCATGATGTAGAATACACCCGGTTGCAGGATGCCGCGATATTTCTTCCAGCCGTATTGACCGTTAGCACGGATGTCACCATGGTAATCCATAATCGCGTAGTTCACTTCATTCTCCAGTTTCTCGCCGGTTACAGCATCATAGATACCGTTGAGAGCATCCACTGCGAACGGCAGTGTGAATGCGTGCCACTGGTTCGGATCTGCCTGAATACCTTCCATGCTTGTACCTAAGGTCAGGTCATAGATGATCTCACCGCCGGTAGCCAGAGTGATGTTCGTTACAGAACCTAACTCGGAAGCCGAACCCGGAGTCTGCGTCGAACCCATAGAAGTCGAGAAGTAAACCGTTGGAGTCGTGGTTTCTGCATTAGCCACAATCTTACTACCATCCTCAACTACTACGTTCTCAGCCGTTGTCTGCTTTTCAATCACAACCGTAGCACCGTTCTTCGCAGTAATGCTCTGCGCATTAGTCTGCTCGTCAATAGTCAGCGTAATATTACCATCTGCGATAATATTCTCACCCTCTACATAACCGAGGTCAGAAATGCTTGCATCTTCAGTTACCACTACTGCCTTACCAAAGAGTTGGATATCCTTTTGACCACTTGCATAGGTCGTGAAGCGAGGATTGCTGCTATTGTACTGAATCCAGTTGTCTCCATTAGCAATCTTCACATTGTTTCCGCTGAAACTAATCGACCATGTAGTTGCATGCTCTTTCGTGGTCCAAGCTAAGCTCTTAACAGAAGTCTCATTCAGATAGTGCGTACCATCCTTCGTGATCTTCCATCCGTTCCCCACTTGCTCAAGGGTCATTACAACCACATCCTCCGTGTACGTAGCAACACCATCGCTCAAGCTTACACCATCAGTAATAGATGCCATGTACGTGTTAGAACCGAGATCACCTGCCATTGCGAAGGTTTCACCTGCGCTATAACCCAGTGCGATTTGCATTCCGTTTGCAAGAGCACTTGCGTCAGTTACGAGCGACATCCTGTCAACAGGTACGCTTGCCTTTCTCCATTGAGCTACGAAGGTCACTGCCTCTGCCGGCATTGTGAACGAAGCACCTGCCTTATACAACTTGCTGCCGTACTTCCAGCCCTGGAAGGTATACTCTTCTCTTGCAATAGCTGCTGCAACCGTGAATTGGTCGCCTGCGTACTGTGCATCCTCTGTAGGAGCGTCAGCCGTACTACCGTTCACGTCGTATGTTACTGTATAAGTAGACGCCGGATCCCATTGAGCGGTCAGCGTGATGTCTGCGTCGAAGGTATAAGCCTGACCTGCAACATACTCATCATCGCCGTTCTTCCAACCTGCGAAGTCGCTATGACTCTTAACCGGAGCCTCATCACAGATAGTCAACTGAGCACCCTTGTTGATGATAGCCTTCTGGCAACCGCCTTCACCACCGTTAGCATCGAACGTGATTGTCACTTTCTCTACCGGCGAAGAGGTGTAATAGGTCTTGCTTGCATCAAATTCTACATCAATATTGGTTATGATTGCATTACCACCCTTCGGTACGATATAACCTGCCGTTACAGTCTCGCCGGAGAGATCAAGCGTCTGAGAAGCAGCGTCTGTACCATACTTAATATATGTGATAGTACCTGTACCGCTATAGTCCGAAGCACTCAAGCCTACAGACTTTGTCGTAGAAGTTGTAATAGCGATGCTGAAGATCTTACCCGGACAGTTTGGAATCTTAATAGAAGCATCCTTGCTGGTGTTAATCTGCATACCATTACTCTTGTATGCCTTAACAATCCATTCGCTACCATCCTTAGCAGTTACAGCTACTGCGTTTCCGTAACCTAAGGTCTTATCAGCCACATTAGCCGTGTAGTTCAATACATAGTGTCCGTGATCCTCAACTTGCTCACGTTTATAGATACCGTAGAGCACTTTGTTTTCCTCGTTAAGGGACGCGTGATATACACTAATCATCGTCGGAAGAGTCTCTACTTCGTCAGCATACGCGGTCTCAGACCAGCCAAGGAACGTGAAGCCATCTACTGCTGTACCAACCTGCGAAATATTGTAGTCAGCATCTTGCGGAGCGTTAGCATGAGCTACTTCTTCACCATTCACTTGGAACGAGATACGGCAAGTTGCGACTTCAGCCCATTGAGCTGTGAGCGTTACATTCCCTGCCGGCATATTGAACTGATTGTTCTCAACCTCAACCGGAACATTCTCACCGTAAGTTACAGCCCAACCTGTGAACTTATGACCTTCCCATGTCCATGTACAAGCAGGCAGTGTTACTTCTGCATTCTCTAATTGGTTATCGATTGCCTCAGGAGCATCACCGCTTACGTTCTCACCAGCATCACCGGTACTGAACGTTACGGTATAACGCGGTTTAGTTGCTACTACATGTACCGTAAACTCATCAGAAGCAGCTTTGTAGATACCGTTTGCTGCCACATTAGCTGTAATAGTTACCTCACCTGCTGCAACGGCATGGATCTTATTGTCAACAATCGTTGCGATTGCCTCGTCACCGGAAACAAGCGTTACTGCACCTTCGCTCAGCGTAGTGATCGTCAAGTCCTCAACAGCGAGATCAGCCTGACCAACCTCCAACTCGGCTACGTCAGCAACAGTTACTTCTACGCCACGAGCCAGAGAGATAACTTGTGAACTTACAAGCTCGTTTTCGTCATTGTAAATTTGAATCTTACCCTTAATTACTACCTCATCATTTACTTGCAGTTTGTTGTCGTTGGTGAAGCTTGCATTATCGAGATACTTACCATTATATACTTTTAATTGTCCTGTAGTAGAACCATTATCAGAAATATAATAGGTTAACTGATTGTTCTTGTTGATGCTTCCAACCTGGCTAACGATACCGCGTACCCACATGTAGTCAGCAGATGCCGATGAACTTCCATTGTTAGTAATCAAAGCGTCAGCTACAGCAACCGTGTGTGGAGCATCTTCATTGTCGAAGACTTTCTTAACGGTAATTTGATACTCTACACCTTCACTGATAGTAATATCACCATAAGTATAAGATACATTGACTGTATAGTTACCGGCTTCACTCATGTTATAACCCGTACATGCAGTAGCCTCCGCTTCCGGATGAGTGTTATCAGAAAGAGTAGCAATAACGGTCGGCTTCACGAATGCGTCACCAACGTAGTACTCGGTCTTGTAACCCTCTTTCAAAACGAAGCTTACCAGAGTAGCACTGCTTACGGTTACACCGAAGTTCTTCGATGTCAGATCATCGTCACCTAACTTAGCATAAACCGTCAGCGTAGTCTCGTTCTCAAGCCACTCGGTCTTGTCACCACAATTGAAGGTTGCACCAGCAACAGCCTCTTCATAACCATTGGTAAATACCTCTTTGACGCTTAAGTTAGCCAAAATAGCATCATCGAAGGCCTCGCCTACCTGGAATCCAGTAGTCGCTAAGTCTCCTACTATCTCATATGAATCGTGTGCACGTGCGGTGTACTCTAACATCCAGTTGTTTTCACCGAGGTTGGTGTATTGCGTTAACCATGTACCTACAACTGTTACGTTGTCACCCAGATTAACTTCATCTGCAGAGTTGAAAGTCTCCTTGTTCACCTTCAAACCTTTGTGACACTTAATTTGTCCTTCTGTCGAACCATTTGCGGAGATATAATAAATCAACTTACCGTTTTGTACCTCAACGATTTGGCTGATCATACCACGAACGGCATATTCCTTATTATTCTCGAGTGTCAACTCATTGAACTCAGCAACGCTATAAGGCAGGTTGATGTTATATTGAGCCTCAGCGACTTCCGAGTTCTCATAACCTTCCTTCACGGCGATAGCCTTAACTGTTACCACTGCGCGCTCGCTTAGTGTGAACGGCTCGCTGTACAAGTGCTGTGCATCAACAGTCGGGTCATTACCGTCTAACGAGTAATAAATAGCCGCACCGTTGGTCGCAGCCAGCGTAATGGTCTGTGCAGCATAGTATGTACCAGCCGTCAAGCCCGTTGGAGCTGCAACCTGCGACTGGCAAGTTGTTGAGTAATTGCCATAAACAGGATCAGAAACGGTCTTCTTATAGAAAGCAAGCGTCTGACCTGTGATATTGCTATTAATAGAAGTATAGCAACGGAAATCTTGACTGTTATATACACCTACGTAGCGACTCGTAGCATTATTGAATAAGTAATTGTCTTTAATAGCGAATACTTTGTTTTCATTCGAACCTACGCGAACACCGTTATTCGTATTGGTGCAATAGAGTTTGTCGTCTCCTTTCGCGAGAGAGAAATTATCTCCGTCTTTCGTAAGAGTCCAAAGAACTTTAGCGACAACGCCTCCCGTAAGAACACCTTCTTCGTCTGTTACTGCAACGGCTGCAGGTGGATTACTTGTGCCTCCATCATTTGCCATAGCATACAAACTTTCTTCTTTCTTCTCCGTCACAACCACTTCGCTTCCGCTTGCGATGTCAGCCATAGCTGTCTTTACATAGCTCGTAACACCTGCGCTAACTACACTTGCATAAACAGCGTAGATATCGTTATCGCCTATGTTCGGCAAGACATAAGTTGCACCTAACTCAGGAGCCGTAGCACATTCAGCATTTGCACTCCAACCTATGAAGGTCTTGCTGCAAGGAGCAGCAGATGTCGGGAGAGTAACTTCCTCTTTCCAGAAATGATTGCCTGCGAACTCAGTTACACCGGCAGCATCGTGCAGTTTTAGGACTGCTACCTCGTGCGTGTAAGCCACTTCAATCAGCACTTCATTATCCGGCATCGTGAACGAACAAGTCGTCTTGTCTTGAGAGATCGAATAATCACCTTCGTCCAAGCCAACAACCGTCCAACCGCTGATTGTATAACCGTCATTCGGAGTTGCGGTCAGTACGATTGCTACATCTTTCAATACGTCAGCTGCATCAATTACATCATCACCCGAGGTAGCTACCACCGTACCATTCGCGCTGGTGATACCAATTTCGTGTCCGCTCGGAGCAGTAACGGTAACTGCACAAGTAGCAGTAACAGTTCCGGTAGCAATCGAAGTAGCGGTAATTGTAGCCGTTCCAGCTGCTTTTGCTGTTACCTTTCCTGTCTCATCTACTGTTGCCACACTTGCAGCACTGGAAGACCAGTTAACACCGGCATAGGCATTATCCGGCTCTACTGCCGTTACACTCAACGTCTCCTCTGCATCAACCAACAACTCTAACTCTGACTTGTTCAGCGTCAGACCTGTTACAGGAATATAAGCGAACGAAACCTCAGCTTCAGTATTCGATGTCGGCATCGTAAAGGTATATACGCCTGCGTTCTTGGTTGTTGTTACTTCAGCAGCCTCACCATCCAAAACGGTAACAGCACTAACTTGATAATACGTATCAGCAGTCGGAGTCAGCGTTACAGTTGCACCCTCAGCTACCTGCGCACCAGAGTTGATAGCAGCACCGCCCACGCTTGCAGCCAGCGTACCATGTCCACTTTCCGCCACACCGAATGTAAATTCGTGCTTTGCAGAGGGGAGCCAACTAATGCGCACCTCGCTAAAATACATCGCACCATCAACACTAATGATGACTAAGTATTGGTAATTGCCTTCGATATCAATATAACCAGATACATCACCAGTAGAATAAGTTATTTCACCTAATTTTGTATCAGTAGACGCATTATAAGTCGAACCATCATATGCAGTATTACGACCGTATATAGCAATCTTACGACTATCTGTATTTGAACCACCGTAAATCACCTCAACACGTTTAACATTACCGCCTGATGTGGTAGAAGCAATCTGAGGACTCTTATTAGAATCCTTTTTCGTCATCTGAATATTAGTCGAGTTCTTTGCCGTATTTCCTGCATAAACAGCCTCAGAGTGTCCATCATTCGTTGCTTGTTTTCCCGAGAAATTGGTGTATTGAGTCTGCGTTGCGGTGAAATTTGCTGCCGTTAAAACATCAACTACCGCACCTTCAATCGGTTGCAACGGAGCAGGATTAACGGTCAACGTATAAGAAACAGTTTTTGCATTGTAATTATCATCACCATCAAAAATGGCCTTGATAGTAGTCGTACCAGCCTTAACGAGCGTAACATCTCCGTTAGCATCAATAGTTGCAACTGCCTCTACTGTACTCTGGTAAGTTACATCCAAAGGCAGCGTATTCGTCAGGGTCGGGAACGTATTATCTGCTCCCATCGTCACTTCTGCACTTTCCTCACTCCATGCGAGCTGCTCATCCGTAACGTCCGTCTTTTGCGTACCCGGATCATCGCCCGGATCATCACCAGAGTCAGGAGTATAGGTAATAGTAACAGAGTAAATGTAAATAGAGTTTGCTGTACAATTCACGGTCAATGTTACTTTACCGCTTTCAGCAGGAGAAAAAGTAAAATCATCCGCATTTCTGCGTGTTGTTCCATTTGCAGAAGGAGCTGTTACCGTATAAGACTTTTCAGTTCCCTCTCCCACTTTTACTTTGATAGCACCTGCACCTTTTTTAGAATTGGTACAATAGTTCACCACAATCTTTGATATGTTGTCAAAAGATTCTGGCGATGTCGCATTAGCGCCATCTGCACTCGTAGTGATTTGCGTGCCTTGATTGGCTGTAAAGCCAGCTGCCCTCGTGTTGCAAGTCCAATTAGCTTCTGTTTCGCCAACTGTAGCAGCCCAATCACGATCTCCAAAGACATACGTGATTGTCTCTTCGGCGCCCCACATCTGTGTGATGCCGATGCACATCAGCATCAATAGGGTTAGAAATAGTTTTAATTTTCTCATAATGTTTGAGATTTTTAGTTAAACAAAAAGTTAATTAATTATTGTTTGTTTTGATATTATTTCTTAAAATATCACCATTTTCTGCGGGATAATGCGATGGACATATGCCGTTTCTCCATCTACCGAATAGATAACTGCAACATTCTTGTAATTCGTACGCCGCACCTCTATTCCAAATCGACGAGATAAGTCCTCATCTACTGCCAATGCCCCTGCCGAGTTCTCTAACTTCTTAATTTCCTCTTTTAACCCCAGCATGTATCTCTTAGCCGTTAGAGGCGCGTGTGCCTCTTCTCTAATAAAGCGAGCTAAGGATTTTCGGTCTTGTTTAGCCTGCTCGGTGAGTTTTACATCGTACTTCTTCATACAGCCTCACGAATATCACCCATTCCAAACTCCTCTCCAAGATCTTTGGATAAACCGTCAAAATACTCATCCACAGTGTACATTGGCTTGTTCTTGAAGTC
>Ga0247610_10004007_pt1 | contig 15880 bp, 15 predicted proteins | sample 174DNAGHGhighgp2_FD_193483 | JGI IMG/M metagenome (GOLD analysis project Ga0247610, IMG submission 193483) | Sheep rumen microbial communities from Palmerston North, Manawatu-Wanganui, New Zealand - 1742 DNA GHGhigh gp2 | ecosystem: Host-associated > Mammals > Digestive system > Stomach > Rumen... | reverse complement strand
CAAGGCGGTGAACCCAACCAATATCATGGGATGCTCAAAGCGACTGGCCGAAATCTATGTACAGTCACTTGGTCTGGCTATAGAGCAAGGCAAGCACCCAGGGAAGACGAAGTTCGTCACCACCCGTTTCGGCAACGTGTTGGGCAGCAATGGAAGCGTTATTCCGCGTTTCAGGGAACAGATAGAGAACGGTGGCCCTGTTACGGTGACCCATCCCGACATCACTCGGTTCTTCATGACTATCCCAGAAGCATGCCGTCTGGTGATGGAGGCCGCCACCATGAGTACGGGGACACAGATCTTCGTGTTCGACATGGGAGAAAGTGTGAAGATAGATACCTTGGCGCGCCGTATGATTCAGCTTGCTGGATATGAAGTGGGTAAAGACATTGAAATCAAATACACAGGACTTCGTCCGGGTGAAAAGCTCTATGAGGAGGTCCTGTCGAATACCGAAAACACACTTCCCACGCCACACGAGCGCATCCGTATCGCCAAGGTGAGGGAGTATGAATACAATGAGGTAGCTTCCATCATCGACGAATTGGAAGACCTTTCCCGCAAGGTGGAAATACCTAACATGGTAAAACTGATGAAAAGAACTGTGCCAGAGTTCATTAGCAAGAATAGCAGGTTTGAGATTTACGATAAACAATAGAAAAATGCAAGTTTTGCTATCAATTATCAATTCGAACAAACTTTATCCATTCACGAAGCTACGGGTCGAACGAGGCTTGTTTTTGTTTGTTCCATGCTTCCATTTTAATTAAAAGGAATCATCTTCAAAGATCAATTTTGGTTCTAATTGACAAATCATATAACAATGAACATATTAGTAACTGGTGGAGTCGGCTTTATAGGTTCCCACACATTGATTGAATTATACGCAGCGGGACATACTGCTGTGGTAGTTGATAACCTCAGTAATAGCAATCCTATGGCATTGCATCGGGTGGAAGAGATTGTCGGTGTAGGAGATATACCTTTCTATGAGGTAGACATCAGAGACCGAGAAGGTCTTGAACGAGTTTTTGCTAAGCACAACTTCGAAGCCTGCATTCATTTTGCAGGGTTGAAAGCTGTGGGAGAAAGTGTGGAAAAACCGTGGGAGTATTATGAGAACAATATTGGTGGGACCCTGACCTTAGTGGATGTGATGCGGAGACATGGCTGCAAGAACATCATTTTCAGTTCCAGTGCCACGGTTTACGGCGACCCAGGTGAGATTCCTATCACTGAGAATTGCCCCAAAGGACAATGCACCAATCCTTACGGTTGGACAAAAAGCATGTTAGAGCAGGTATTGATGGATATGCAGAAAGCTGATCCTGATTGGAATGTGGTGCTACTGCGTTATTTCAATCCTGTCGGTGCTCATCCAAGTGGACGTATTGGCGAGAACCCCAACGGCATTCCCAATAACTTAATGCCCTACATTACACAAGTAGCTGTGGGCAAACGCAAAGAATTGGGTGTGTTTGGTAACGACTATGACACTCCTGATGGAACAGGTGTTCGCGACTACATACATGTAGTTGACCTTGCTGATGCACATGCTTGTGCACTTAAGGCTATTGCTCGTCAATGTGGCATAAGAATCTATAATATTGGCACTGGTCATGGATACAGTGTATTGGATATGGTTAAGGCGTTTATCCGCGTGAACGGAGTTGATGTTCCTTATAGCATTAAGCCCCGTCGTGCTGGTGATATTGCCACTTGTTATTGCAATCCTGCCAAAGCCAAAGCAGAGCTCGGTTGGGAAGCAAAATATGACATTGAAGATATGGCTCGAGATAGTTGGAATTGGCAGCGTCAGAATCCTGAAGGTTATTCAATAAAAGAATAAACAGAAAGAATTACTATTATGACGGAGAATTCATCTAATAAACGTATTGCCAAAAACACACTCTTTCTTTATGGAAGAATGATAATTGTCCTTTTGGTATCTCTTTATACAACACGTATTGTGTTGAACACATTGGGCGTTACAGATTACGGAGTCTTTAATGTCGTTGGAGGGTTTGTGTCAATGTTCGCTTTTCTGAATAGTGCGATGTCAAATACAACACAACGTTTTTACAATTTTGAGAGAAATACAAGCTCTATAGATGGACGCAGAGAAACTTATAATACTGCATTACAAATACAGATGATATTGGCTGTTGTCATTATTATCTTGCTTGAGACGTTTGGACTGTGGTATATAAACAATAAAATGGTTATACCAGCAGAACGACTGGTGGCGGCTAAATATGTTTTCCAATTTTCAACTTTATCGCTTGTCATTTTAGTTCTACAGATACCATATAGTGCTTCAATAATTGCCCATGAACACATGGATTATTATGCATTAGTTAGTATCATAGACGTAGTTCTAAAGCTCATTATTGTATTGATATTGCCTCATATCTCTTACGACAAGTTGGTTTTTTATGGAGCGACCTCGTTGCTTATTTCAATAATAAATTATTTATTGTACTATTTTCATGCTAAAAGAAATTTTGAAGAAATCCGCTTTCAAAGAGTTTTTGTAGCGAGAAAATTTAAAGAAATGCTCTCATTTACAAGCTGGAATGTATTCGGTTCTTTTGCATATATGATGCAGGGTCAGGGGTTAAATGTTTTAATGAATGCATTTTTCGGACCGGTTGTCAACGCAGCAAGAGGGGTGGCTTATCAAATACAATCAGCCATAAATGGGTTTTCAGAAAACACAGCTACAGCATTCCGTCCTCAATTGGTGGAAAGTTATGCTAAGGAAGACTTTGAAAGAACCCGCTCACTAATGTTCAGTATGTCTAAATTCTGTTTTGTTATGCTTTGTACGTTATCAATTCCTGTTGTAATTGAACTGCGTTTTATTTTGAACCTTTGGTTGAAAGGTACGATTCCTGATTATACTATCGAATTTACGTTTCTCGTTTTAGCCAATATGCTTTTGGGAAGTTTAAACATGCCTATTTCTCAGACGGTTCAAGCTACTGGAAAAGTCCGAAACTATCAATTAATAAGGAGTGTTTTGGTAACATCTACACTTCCAGTTGCATGGGTTGTTTTAAAAATGGGTTTCTCCCCCGTGTCAGTTTTTGTTGTATTGGTTATAATCTCAATACTTAACCAGCCTTTAAGTATGGCTATATTACACATGAATTTTTATTTTAGTTATAAAGATTATACAAAAAAAGTATTATTGCCTTGTGTATTATTCTTACTTATTAGTCCTTTAGTGCCTTTATTGATTAAACAGTTTTTTGATGAATCGTTCGGAAGATTATGTGTTGTTGGAATCAGTTCTGTTTGTTTTTCTTTAATCACAGCATATTACGTGATTTTGAATAAATCAGAAAAAGTGATGGTAAAAGATATATTCACCAATTATTTGAAAAAAATAAAGAAATAATTTATGTTTAGCGCATTAAAAAAAAGTTGGATTGTTAAACCCGTCAGAAATGTGATAAAATGGTATAGTCGTATTCCATTGAAAAAACGCTTTTTTTGGATGACATACCAGAAAAACTGGATGATAGATCCTTGTTCAGAGAAAAGACAAAAATATTGGAAAAAGTGTGGTGTGCATGCTACAGGAAATTTTAATGTTGGGGCTGATGTTTATTTTGATGCACAAAACGCTCATATGCTTACTATAGAGGAGGGTGTTTGGATTTCTAGTCGTTGTACTATCCTTTGTCACAAAAGAGATATTAATTCATATTACTTGGGTGATGTGTATCGGGAAAACCCAGTAAAAAGTCTTCCTGTTCGAATTTGTAAAAATGCAGCTATAGGCATGAATTGTACGATTATGCCAGGAGTTGTAATAGGCGAAGGGGCTGTGATAGGTACAGGTTCTTTGGTTACTAAAGATATACCTGCATGGTCTGTCGCTGTGGGCAGACCTGCAAAAGTGGTAAAAAAGATAATCACTCGCGAAGAAGCTGAAAGACTTAAGGAAGTCGAAATACAATAAGATAAAATTCAATTAAGTGTTTAATTAATCATACTAGTATTATGAATATTCTATTAGCAACTGACAATAATTTTGTGCAACATTGCTGTGTTACTATAACCTCTGTTTTATTGAATAATACAGATGTTGTTGTTTTTTTATTCACCGATGACTTGACAGCGTCCAATGAAAAACTACTTCAAGACCAGACAGAAAAACTGGGTGGTACATTAATTGTTCGTAGAGTAGATGGAGAAACCATTGCAAAGTTTCCAATGCCCAAAACTAGTGGTAACGCCCATATCAGTGTTGCGACCTATTACAGATTATTCGTTGAAGAACTGTTACCGTTAGAAGTAGATAGAATTCTTTATCTAGATTGTGATATGATTATTAATGAAAGTCTAGAAGAATTATATAAGACAGATATTACTAACTATGCTTTAGCTGCTGTTTATCAACATAATGAATGGGCTGAAACATATAAGGTTTTTGAAAGACTTGATTATCCAAAAGACAAGGGCTATTTTAATGCTGGTATGTTATTAATTAATTTGGATTATTGGCGTTCCAACAATGTTACAAAACGTTTGATGGATTTTATCAAATTCCATTATGACCGGATTTTGTCACACGATCAAGATGTGCTAAATGCTGTTCTTCACGATGAAACACTTCCTGTTAGTTATAAATGGAATTATACGCCAATCTTTCTCAATATGGACAGATTTACATTTCTTCCTCATCTAAATTATGTTGATGGATTAAAACCCGTTATAATTCACTTTGTATCAAGGCCAAAACCCTGGCAGTATTACTGCAAACATCCATATAAGCAATTATACTTTGATTATCTTTCACAAACCCCTTTTAATGGTTGGCGACCCAAAAACAGTTGGAAAGAATTCAAAGAATATAAACTGATACCATTTATTATTCGTATTGATAAATTAAAAATTAGATATCTATTTATCACGCCGAAAAAAGAAATACAGTAATGCTTTACTATTACATTCTATTCATATCTTCTTTATTATTTGCTTTCCTGGCTCGAATCAACAAATCAAAATCTAATCAATATTTATTATTGATTTTGACTTTGATTTTTGTCTTTTTTGCATTTCGTGAAGGGTTTACGCCAGATTACTATGCATATGAATCAGATTTTTTATCTCAAAGTATTTCTAGTAGGCACAACAATGAACCATTATATATCTGGATGGTTAAACATGTACCGTATCGTCTGATGCTTATACTTCAGACTAGTTTAATATGTTTAGTTATAAATTTGTTGTTTAGAAAGAGTAATGCAAATTACTGGTGGTTCTGTGTATTGTTATTGTTTTTAGAAAAGAGTTTAATACTCGGCAACATGGGTGCTTTGAGAAGTTCTTTCGTTACAATTTTTTTTGTTTTAGCAATAATTATCAGAGATGGGTCAAAAAAGAGTTTTGTTTTAGGCATTATTCTTATTATTGTTTCTTCGCTAATTCACAAAAGTGGATTAATAATGTTGCTTCCATACTTATTATGTACCCCTTTTGCTTTTAAAAAGAACACTTATTATTTTTTTCTTGTCATTTCTATTGTTCTTATTTTTCTATCTCTATTCTATGCAAATACAATAAACACATGGGCAAATATACTTTTTGAAGATAACGAAGGATTTGGATCATATAAACGGAAAGAAATAAGTAATACAATAAAAATGGGGACTTTTACAATTTTGCGATTAGTTTTATTGTTTTATTTGTTTTTTACTACCCTGAAACACATCAATATTGAGTATGATATACTTTCAAATAAATGCATTAAGGTGACAGCGTTATATTTGCTTCTATTATTGATGCCAGGAATTGGGTTATCAGCTCGCATAAGCTATTATCTGTCTTTACCAGTTTTGATTGGAAGTACTACAATAATTGATTCGGAGAAAGGGGGAAATAAAATGTTGTATATTTTTGCATGGATTCTACTAGCTGCATGGGATATGTATCTTTTTGCTAACACCGATAATTACACAATAATATATAGTTTTTATCATAATATTCTCTTCACTAATGTTTTATTTCGTCCCAACATCATATACCCCGAATACAGCTGCTACAAATCGATGTGATTCGTATATTAGAGGGTTTTCTGAACAAGGTCTAAAAACCACGGTTGTTTACTTTTCTCCAAACGAGCAGAAAAGCAAACCAATAGAATATTCTGGCATCAAATATTTGTATTTTTGGGAAAAACTATATTCTCCCAAGAAACCATTCAACTATTTTTCTCTTCTTTATTATATCATTCGATTTCTTATGATGCTTCGGTCTGGAGATACAGTGTTATTGTATAGTGAAGCCTGGGTCTGGTATCAAATCTTAAGATTCAAGAAAGGTGTTAATGTCTATGTAGAACACACTGAAAACCCGGAGGTGGTCGGAATTGGTGGCAAGTTTCTTACCCCTTCTTGGAAACAATACTATAAAGGACTTTGCAAAGTGTCGGGTATGTTTGTCATTACCCGTGCTTTAAAAGAACATTTTGTTAAGAAAGGAGTGGCTTCAGATAAAATCCACATAGCAAATATAACAGTTGATCCCCATAGATTTGAAAATGTTGAAAAGACTCAAACAAAAGAGAAATACATCGCCTATTGTGAAACGGCAAGTAACAATAAAGACGGAGTGGACCAATTGATCAAGTCTTTTTCAATCGTTGAAAAGGCTGTACCAAATATAAAGTTATACATTATTGGTATTATTCCCAAAAATGATGAAGCAGGGAATTTGGCATTAATTAAGACTCTTGGTTTAGAAAATAAAATTGTTCTTACAGGAGAAGTCCAAGCAGCGGAGATGCCTCAACTATTAAAAAATGCAGAGGCCTTGGTTTTAGATCGCCCTAATAATACTCAAGCAAAGTACGGATTTGCAACAAAAATGGGGGAATACTTGTTAACTAAGAATCCTGTTATTGTAACAGAAGTAGGCGATTTTAATTTATTCTTAGCACATAAAGAAAGCGTTGTTTTTGCCAAACCTGATAATATCGATGATTTTGCTGAAAAGGTAATATGGACCCTGAAAAACGAAGAATCTGCAACAATAATAGGTGAAGAGGGATACAATGTGGCCATGAAGCATTTTACATACGAATCTGTTATCAAAAACATAATCAAACAAATGAACTTATAATATGGCAGTAATATTAATAGCTGGTGATTTTTGCCCTCATGACAGATTGGTTTCTCTATTAGAAACAGAGCGCTATTCAGAAGTGTTTGATGGTGTAAGAGATGTAATAAACAACTCGGATTATTCAATTGTCAATTTCGAGACTACAATAGCGGATAAAAAAAATGATCCAGCTATCAAAAAGGCTGGACCCGCATTATGTACCACAAATAAAGCGATAGAGGCGTTAAAATATGCTGGCTTTAATTGTTGCACCTTGGCAAATAATCATTTTTATGATTATGGGCAAAAGGGGGTCGAAAACTCAATAAAAGCATTATCAACACAGGGCTTGGATTATGTTGGTGCCGGAAATAATTTAGAGGAGGCTTCAACAGTATTATTTAAGAAAATTGGAGGCAAAAGAATTGCCATAATCAATTGTTGTGAACATGAGTTTTCTATTGCTACAAAGACAACGGCCGGATGTAATCCTTTAAATGTTATCCAACAGTATTCTGCCATAAAAAATGCCAAAACTAATGCAGATTATGTAATTGTAATTGTACATGGCGGTTTAGAGCATCTCCAATACCCGTCTGTTCGTATGAAAGAAGCTTATCGATTCTTCATTGATGCTGGTGCTGATGCTGTGATAAACCATCATCAGCATTGCTATTTGGGTATGGAAGAATACAAAGGAAGACCAATTTTTTATGGACTTGGAAACTTCTGTTTCGATTGGGATGGAAAAAGAAAGGAAATATGGAATGAGGGTTATATGGTGAAACTGGTTCTGGACACCGATATCCAGTATGAAGTTATACCCTATATACAATGTGATGAAAAACCTACTGTAGAGTTACTTGATGAAGTAAAAAAATCATCTTTTTATGAAGTGTTTACCAAGCTTAGTGTAGACTATTGTGATAATGAAAAACTTGAGTTAGTGAATAGAGAGTTTGCGGAAAAGATGAAAAATCGCTACAATATGATTTTTGAACCCTATTCGGGAAGAATTAGTTGGGCATTGTATTTTAGAAGTTTACTACCTTCTTTTGCGAAGAAAAACATTGAAACTAAAATCAATTTCATTGAGTGTGAATCGCATCGTGATGCTCTATTGAAACATTTAAAATCTTTTCTTTGAATATTATGGATGTCAAAAAAATCGCAAAACGATTAACAACCATTCAAGGATGGTATTATTTGTATTATTACCTTCTTAGAAAAAGTGGAATTGGCAATCTTTTGTCAGATGAAACATTTACAAAAATCGAATATAAAGCAAATGTGGGCAGGTCGCTTGATTTAGACAATCCTGTTACATATAATGAGAAACTTCAATGGTTAAAATTAAACGATCACAATCCGCTATACACAAAAATAGTAGATAAATATACCGTAAAACCGTATGTCGCTTCAATTTGTGGTGAAGAATATGTTATTCCCACAATCGGTGTTTGGAATGCGGTTGATGATATTGATCTTGAATCGCTTCCCAATCAGTTTGTTTTAAAAACAAACCATAGCGGGGGAAATACAGGTGTAGTTATTTGCAAGGATAAGAAAACATTTGACATTGATGCCGCCAAGCAAAAATTGTCAAAATCAATGAATACGGATGTGTATAAGATTTCAAGAGAATGGCCTTATAAGAATGTCAAAAGATGCATCATCGCAGAACAGTATATGGAAGATGTAAAGACAGCTGAATTAAGAGATTATAAATTTTTCTGTTTTAATGGCGAACCTAAAGCTTTGTTTGTGGCTTCTGAAAGACAAAAGAATGAGGAACCATGTTTTGATTTTTTTGATGCAGAGTATAATCATTTGGATTTAAAATGTAGTCATCCTCTTGCCCAAACACCACCCGAAAAGCCGGAGTCTTTTGAAGAGATGAAGGAATTGGCTCGCAAACTATCAAAAGGTTTTCCTCATGTTAGGGTTGATCTTTATGAAATAAATGGTAAACCTTATTTTGGTGAGCTTACTTTATATCATTGGGAAGGTTTAATGCCTTTCTATCCAGAAAGTTGGAATATCAAATTCGGAGAATGGTTGGATTTAAGTGCTGTGAAAAATGCTAAAGGATAAATCAATATTATTCATAATCAACAACCTTGACTTAGGCGGAGCTGGCAAAATGATGAAATATGTCATCAACAAAGCAACTAGTTGGTTTAAGAATGTTTCGTTGATCGAAGTATATGCCAAAGAGGCCAGCAAGGAGATACCCGAATCGGTTATGACCTTTCCTCTTGGTGTTGAAGTGAAGGGTGTGATAGGATTCCGCTATAAGATTGTTAAATCTATTCGTGAAATCGTAAAGCGCGAAAAACCAGACATTGTTCTGACTTTTGTGTCGGATATGTGCGTCAATACGCGCATTGCAACCTTAGGGTTGAATACCATTGTTTGCTCTGCTGACAGAGGCGACCCTTATACAGAAACGTTTCCATGGACAATCCTTGTTCCTTGGGCATTCGATAGAAGCGATTATTGTTTCTTCCAGTTGGACAAAGCCCGCGACCATTATTCCGCCAAAGTCCAAAAAAAGAGTTTTGTGATTCCCAATGTGTTTATTGCCAGACCCGGAAACACGCCTTATTATGGTGAACGAAAAAAGACTATCGTAAGTGCAGGCCGTTTTGTCATAGAAAAAGGCTATGATGTACTCATCAAGGTTTTTGCAAAAGTGCATGAGAAACACCCAGAATACACGATGACCATCTATGGTGAGGGACCGTTTATTAACCAGTATCATAAGTTGGGACAAGAATTAGGTGTGGATGGGTTCATCACCTATCCTGGTTACGTTAAGGATGTGGCAGCATCGGTTCGTGAAGACGGCGTCTTTGTTCTGCCTTCGCGTTATGAGGGCATTCCCAATTCATTGATAGAAGCCTTATCGGTTGGAATTCCTTGTGTTGCAACCGATTGCACACCCGGTGGTCCCATGTTTCTGACCAAGGGCGGTAAGAATGGTTTGATTGTGCCCATTGACGATATTGAAGCCATGACCGATGCCATCCTTCGAATCATTGAGGACCCAAAACTTGCCAAGGATTTGGAAACCCAAGGCCCCGAGGTTGTCAATGAACTGAAAGATGAAGTGATTAGCAAGATGTGGTTTGACGCATTTGAAAAAATCTTTGCTGACAATGATAAACACTAAGAAAGAGCTGAAGTTCTATATTATGGCTGATAGGATTATGAATGGGTTTCCAAAAAAAATCTCATTTAAGGAATTCTTTTTTGGATGGACATATCTAGAAGCCCCTGTTATAAAATACTTAAGAATTATGCGCTTGTTATCTTATTACGATAATTCTAAAAGTATAGTAAATAGAGTTTTTGAAAGATTAGTACGAATATATTACAATAGGTTGGGGTTAAAACTATCAATACGAATATGTCCTAATGTATGCGGATATGGAATAGTTGTTCCACACTACGGATTGATTAGAATTGGAATCTCTAATCAAATAGGAAATTATACTGTCATACATTCAGGAGTAACAATGACTGGTAGTTCATGTGTGGTGGGTGATTATGCTTACTTTTCTTCAGGCTGTAAAATAATTGGTCCGTTAGAATTAGGCAATAGTGTTTCAATAGCCGCAAATTCAGTTGTGAACAAATCTTATGGTGACAACGTCCTTCTTGCAGGAGCACCTGCTAAAGTGGTAAAAGAGAACTACCCCTCTTGGTATGAAAGAGATGGAGACAGCTTTCAACAACGTGTAAATAAAGTCGAAGAATTAAAAAAACAAATGGGTCTATAAACCAATGCCATTCAACTCTTTCAATTTCTGGCTTATTTTCCCGTTCATCTTCTGCATTTATTGGCTGATTCCTGTAAGGTTCAACCAAGCGAGGAAGGTGTTCCTAATCTCAAAGAACCCATGCATTTGAATGAGTAAGGCGCAAAAGCCTTTTCTGAAGAAATTATTCATAGAATAACGGAATTATAGTAATGCCTAAACTTTTACAATTCAATACAACAATCAATTGTGGTTCCACAGGCCGATTAGCTGAAGACTTAGGTCAAGTGGCTATGAAAGCAGGTTGGGAAAGCTATATCGCATACGGAAGGGATAGCAGACCTTCCCAATCCCACGCCATCAAGATAGGAAACAAACTCACAGTTTTTACTCATGTGCTGAAAACTCGTTTGTTTGATAGGCATTGTTTTGGGTCATACTTCGCAACCAAGAAACTGATTAGAAAGATTGATGAGATTAAACCAGATGTCATTCAGTTTCAAAACATCCATGGATACTATGTGAATTTGGAAGTCTTGTTGTCTTATATTGCCGAGAAAAACATTCCTTTGATTTGGTCTCTCCATGACTGTTGGAGTATGACGGGACATTGTTCTCATTTTGTCAGTGTTGGTTGTGAAAAATGGAAAACGGAATGTTATGATTGTCCTCTCACAAAAAGGTATCCTAATAGTTGGGGAATAGATGCATCACGTCGGAATTACCGAGACAAAAAAAGATTGACCAATGCAGTCCCAAGTCTTACGATTGTATCTGGTTCTGAATGGTTGGGAAACATAGCAAAGGAATCTTTCAATAAAAACAGAGACATCCGTGTTATTCCTGATGGCATTGATACAACCATCTATTCTCCAAAATCCAATGGAAAAGAGTTGCGAATGAAACTTGGTTTAGAAGATAAGTTTGTAATCATGGTTTCTGGTACGGTGTGGTTGGATTACAAAGGTATACCAGATTACGAACGACTTAGAAAGAAGCTACCCGAAGATGTGGCCATCATGTTTGTTGGTTTGTCCGACGAGGATATGAAAATTGTTCCTAAAGGTATTATCGGAATAAAACGCACAAAATCGCAGGAAGAGTTAGCGGATTATTATTCCATGGCAGATTGCGTAATGAGTCTTTCACGGATGGAATCTTTCGGATTAACTCCTGTCGAAGGATTTGCTTGTGGAACTCCTGCCATAGTGTATGACAGCACCTCACTTCCTGAACTCATCACTCCAGAAACGGGGTTTGTGGCAAAACTAGGTGACGTTGACGATGTGGTTGAAAAAGTAATAAAACTGAAAGAATTTGGAAAACTGAAATATACTGAAGCTTGCAGAAAGCTAGCTGTTGAAAAATACAGCCGTGAAGTATGCTTTGGAAAATATTTAGAATTATACAACGAATTACTCGCAAATAAATAATGGTATTAACCCAAGAAATTCTTCAAGCTTTAATTGATGAGGCAAAAGCATCGCCTCGCTTGAGAACCAATTATGACCTTCGAAACTCAACGGAAGATAAATCGCAGCGAATCTTAAATGTCCTTGAGCCAGGAACTATAATACCCATTCACAGACACACAAAGTCTTCCGAATCTACAGCCGTCATACGAGGAAGAATACGACAGAATTTTTATGATGACAATGGTAACATTACAGATTCCGTGATCATTGAAGCCTCTGGTCCTTGTCCGATTTATATTGTTCCTAAAGGTGTGTGGCACAATACAGAATGCCTTGAAAGTGGCACTATTTTGTTTGAAGCTAAGGATGGGGCTTATGAACCATTGGCTGAGGAGGATATGATGCTATGAATATTCTCTTCCTCTTTTGTTCTATCAGTAATCTTGAAAGTGATTCCGGGATTTATGCATCGCTGATTCATGAATTTAGGCGCCAAGGACATAATGTGTTTCTTTCTGCCAAAGGTAAAGGCGTATCTAAAACGGCTCTGGTGGAAGAAAACGGCATTCCCGTTATCCGCATTCTGTCGCAGGATTTTACTGGTGTAAAAAGCAATGTCAATAAGGCTTTAGGGTATATAGAGTATTCCATCAAGCAAGTCCATTTCACCAAGAAGTTTTTCAAAGACCAACGATTTGATTTGATCATTTCTCACTCTTTACCTCCGGAGGTGGGATATATTACTAAAAAACTGAAAAAACATTTTAAATGTCCATTGTATTTGATTCAATCTGACTTCACTTGGCAAGATGCAGTGGCTTTTGGCTATTTCAGCAAGAATGGTCCTATAGGCTCTTATTACCGTTTTTGGGAGAAGAAGATGTTTAAAGAAGCTGATTATATCGCTGTGCCAACTTCAAAGAACATCTCTTTTATCAAGAATTTATACCCTAACACGCCCGATGAAAAATTTATTCTTCAACCCTTATGGCAAAAGCAGCTTGAAATTGAACCTGATTATCAACTCAAAAATGAATTTGGTTTAAATAACAAGTTTGTTGTCCTTTATGGAGGAAGTGTAGGTGCGGCTCAAAGGGTAGATCACATCATAGAATTAGCGGAAACTTGTAAGGACTATAAAGATATCGTTTTTGTTATCCTTGGCAAGGGCTCATATCTATCAGTGTTGCAACAAATGGTGAAGGATAAAGGACTCAAAAACGTTGAGTTCAAGCAATTCTTACCACAAGAGCAATACCTTCGTTTTTTGGCTTCTTGTGATGTGGGGCTAATCATTCTCAATGAAAAAATGGCAACACCTAACTTCCCTAGTAAGTCGCTTTCTTATCTCAATATGAAAGTTCCCATTTTAGCTGCTTTAGATCATGTGACCGATTTTGGAACATATTTAGAACAAAATGAAGCGGGTTTATGGGGTTATAGCGATGATATTCCAGCGCTTAAAGAGAAACTTTTACTGTATTACCATTCAGAGGAATTGAGAAATAAGGTAAAGGAAAATGGGTATATGTTGTTTGTCAATAATATGACACCAATTTGTGCCTACCAAACCATTTTAAATGCGATAATATAATGAGTTCGAATTATGGACTATGAAATAAAACAAATCCTTTTTGATGACGGAGACACATCTCTCAAACAACTTGTTGATTTACAAAATATAGTTTACGAAGGCAAGCACACTTTTACAATAGGTGGGTTCAGACAATGGTATCTAAATAATCCAAACGGAAAAGTAATTTCTTTTAATGCCTTCTGTGGTGAAGAATTAGTGGCTCACTATGCCTGCATTCCCTATAAGATGGAGATAGAGGGCAGGATTGTCACTGGATTGTTTGATATGGCTACAGTTACCCATCCCAACCATCGGGGCAAGGGTCTATTCAAGAAACTGGCACAGACCACTTACGATTATGCCAAGGAACAAGGATTTGAATTCGTTTTGGGCGTTGCCAATGCCAATAGTTTCCCTGGCTATATGAAGTATTTCCCATTTACCTTCGTTGGGCAATTGGATGTGAAGATGGGATTGGGAACTGAAATCGAATGTGATGGGGAAAAGACATATAGAGTCTATTGGGATAAAACATCTTTTGATTGGCGACTCAACACCTGTAAGGCAAATTATAGTCGAAAGAAGAACGCTATTTTAGGCCAATACAATTCTTTGGCGCAAACCTTTATGGGTAGTTATCCAAATGCTTTTTTGGACAACACAAATGCCCAAGACAAACACTGGAGTTTTCGGCCAAAACTATATGTGGGGTTGGGTGCGAAGACTAAGAGTTTATATTTCAAAGTGCCAAAATTCATCAAGCGTTCGCCTTTTAATCTGATCTTTCTTGATTTGACAGAGGGTAAGCTGCCTCCAATAACCAAGGACAACATCTTTTTCCAACTGTTTGATTTTGATGTGGCATGAATCTCCTCACCTTTGACATAGAAGAATGGTATCTCAACCATCAAAAAGATGGTACCAGGGGAAAATACGCTGAATACGACCGCTATCTTGATGCCATTTTGGACAAACTGGATAAGCGTGAACTAAAAGCCACTTTTTTCTGTGTTGGTGAAATGGGAAGGCTGTTCCCAGAAGTCATCAGAAAAATACAAACCAAAGGACATGAAATCGGATGCCATTCCAACATTCATACTTGGCTCAACAAAATGACCGAGGCGGAATGCAGAGAGGATACCCAACGTGCCGTGGACTGTTTAGAGCAGTGTATTAGTGAAAAAGTGAAAAGCTATCGTGCCCCGGCATTTTCCATTAGTGAAAAAAACAAGTGGGCGTTTGAAATTTTAGCAGAAAACGGCATTGAAAGAGATGCTTCCATTTTCCCTGCTGCAAGAGATTTTGGTGGTTTTCCTAACTTTGGGCAGAAAACGCCCTGCGTTGTGGAATATAATGGCATCAGGCTAAAAGAGTTCCCTGTTTGTACCACCCAAGTCATGGGCAAGGAAATGGCTTATTCAGGTGGCGGTTTTTTCCGCTTCTTCCCTTTAGGGTTTGTAGAAAAAGAGATGAGAAAAAATCCGTATGCCATGTGTTATTTCCACATCGGCGACTTGGTTCCAGAGTCTTCAAAGGTAAAAACCAAGGAAGAATATGAAGCCTATTATAAGGAACCAGGAACGTTGAAGGCTAGGTATGTACGGTATATGAAAACCAATTTGGGTAAGAAGAATGCCTTTCCTAAAATGATGCGGCTGATAGACGACATGGATTTTGTCAATCTGCAGCAAGCGGAAGAGGCAATAGATTGGGCAGCAGCACCAATAGTGACATTATAGATTGGGGTTTAATTAACATCGAAAGCCCCGAAAGAATCGAAAAAAGTTTTTATTTCGAGGATTTTCGTGTTTTTCGATACGGAAGAAAACAAGCTTAAAATATTGCCATTTAGAAAATAGTTGTATTTTTGCATCGGTTTATAGTGAAATCATGATATTGTCTGAGTTTACATACAAGAATGCCTCGGGGTGGTGCTTGGATAGCATATCCTTGGATTGGTTGAACTTGGTTGTGGGTCTTAACGCCGTTGGAAAAACTAGAACCATCAT
>Ga0247610_10004005_pt1 | contig 15881 bp, 16 predicted proteins | sample 174DNAGHGhighgp2_FD_193483 | JGI IMG/M metagenome (GOLD analysis project Ga0247610, IMG submission 193483) | Sheep rumen microbial communities from Palmerston North, Manawatu-Wanganui, New Zealand - 1742 DNA GHGhigh gp2 | ecosystem: Host-associated > Mammals > Digestive system > Stomach > Rumen... | reverse complement strand
CTTCAGGTGCCTTGGGAGCAGGCTCTTCTGCCTTCTTCTCGGGCTTTGCCTCAGCCTTGGGTGCCTTGGGAGCAACCTTCTTTGCAGGCTTCTTCTCTTCTGCGGGAGCTTCCTCAGCCTTAACCTCGGTCTCCTTCTTCTCAGTCTTCTTCGCGGAAGGCTTCTTTACAGGAGCCTCAGCCTTTTCTGTCTTCTCGGACTTCTCAGTCTTTGCAGCAGCCTTCTTTGCGGGCTTCTTTTCTTCAGCCGGCTTTTCTTCTGCTTTCTCTTCTGCAGGCTTCTTTGCAGCAGGCTTCTTAACAGGCTTTACCTCTTCTGCAGGAGCAGGTGCGGGTGCAGGTGTCTCTGCCTTAGCCTCAACTGCTGCCGGAGCTGCTGCTTCGGGTGCATCTTCTGTCTTCTTTTTATGGACTCTTCCGAGTCTCATCTTCTTACTGCCGGATACGCCTCCGACGGTTAAATCTTTCTTCTTATTATCGTTATCTTCACTCATCAAGTGTCTTCCTCCTCGTTGATCTTCTCGAGTATGGCGGAAATTCCATCCGCAAAGCTTTTATCAGTAATCGCCGCAACTGCTCTGGCGGGTTTGCCTAATGCATCTCCCAGTTCATCCGAACTTCCGAAACTGTAACAGGGGATCTCATCCGTACCGGTTATGTTCCGCAAGACCTTATCCAAAGAATTGCCCGAAATATCTTTGGTGATTATCAGGAGCTTAACGTTTCCGGCGCGGACCGCTCCGGTCACAGCATCGCTTCCCGATACCGCCTTGCCTGCCCTCGCGGCAAGCCCGATCATTCCGTATGCTCTTTCCTTATCTGTCATTACTCTTCCTTTATGCTCTCCAGAAGTGATTTGGCAAGCTCTTTGATCTCTTCGTCTGTCAAAGGCTTCTTAAGTCCCTTGGAAAGCTTTGCTGCCTTCTTAAGCTCAGCTGTTATGCATTCCTCATTACGGCAAAGGTAAGCACCTCTTCCGGCGAGCTTGCCGGTGGGGTCATATGCGACATCGCCATCCGGTGTTACAACAACACGCAGGAGATCGCTCTTATCTCTTACTGTTCTGCAGGATACACAACTTCTTTGCGGCTTTTTCTTCATAATTTCTGATTGCTTTGCTTATTACTCGTTCTTACCTGCTTCATCATCAACGACTGTAAAGTCATCGATAAGTGCCTTGGATGCTTCTACGCTCTCGTCAGACTCCTTCTTGATGTCGATCTTGAAACCTGTAAGTCTTGCAGCAAGACGTACGTTCTGGCCGCTCTTACCGATTGCAAGTGAGAACTGCTGGTCAGGTACGATAACCTTTGCATATCTCTCGACTTCACCATTTTCGTTTGTTGTGATCTCAGTATCAACTCTGGAGACTTTTGCAGGCTGCAGAGCTTCGCTGATAAAGAGTGCGGGATCTTCCTTCCAGTCAACGATGTCGATCTTCTCTTCAGCAAGCTCGTTCATGATCTGCTGGACCCTCTGGCCTCTCTGGCCAACGCATGCACCCTTTGCATCGATATCGGGATCCTTTGAGTAAACAGCAACCTTTGTTCTGGAGCCTGCTTCTCTTGCAACGGATCTGATGATAACGTCGCCAGCCTTGATCTCAGGTACCTCGAGCTCGAAAAGCTTTGTAACGAGTCTTGCGTCTGTTCTTGAAAGAACAACGGAAGGTCTGCCGTTAGCTTCTTCAACGCCCATAACGAGGAACTTCATGATCCTGTCCTGATCGTAATGCTCGTTTCTGTTATTTCTGATCTGGCCGTCATGCTTAACGATAGCTTCAGCACGGCCGATGTTTACGTATACGTTTCTTGCGTCCTTACGAACGATAGTGCCGGATGTGATCTCACCGATCTTGCCGGAGAACTCCTTCTCGATCTTTAAGGACTCAGCATCTCTGAGCTTCTGGTTGATAGCATTCTTTGCAGCACTTGCAGCTAAGCGGCCAAGGTCTTCAACGTCGATACCGATCTCGATCTCGTCTCCGACTTCAACATCCTCATAGCCAAGCTCTTTCGCATCTTCAATGGAAATCTCGTTTGCCTCGTCAACTACATCATCAACGACCTCAGCGAGCTTATAAACGTAGATCTCGCCTGTCTCTCTGTCGATCTCGGCGCTTACGGACTTGATATCCTGCTTGTTGCCGCCGAACTCACGTCTGTATGCTGCAACAAGACCGCTCTCGATCGCCTGGAAAACTTCCTCTTCGTCGATGTCTCTTTCTTCAGCGAGGAGCTTAACAAGACTTACTATTGTATCCTTGGGTTCCTCTTCATTCTTCTTTCTGGGCATTTTTATTTCCTCCTAACATTAATAAACTTTAGAAATCTATATGACGAACGGCCTTTGCAATATCCTCTAATGCGAGTGTAACCTCTTGACCGTTATCAAATACAAACGTTGCTTTGCCTTCTTCTGCGCCCTTGATAGCTGCAGTAAAGCTCTTCTTTCCTTCAACAGGCTGGTAAAGCGATACATCGGCTTTCTCGCCTGCATATCTTACGTAATCCTTCTCAGTCTCCAGAGGTCTTGTAAGACCGGGTGAAGATACTTCGAAGAAATCAGGATCGATAGAAGATGATGCATCGATGATCGGATCTACTGCACGGCTTACAGTCTCGCAGTCGTCAATTCCGATGCCGCCTCTCTTATCGATGTAGAGCGTCAGGACCATGCCTCTGGCCTCCTTGACATAGGAGCAGTCGACCAGGTCAAATCCCAGCTCAGTTACTACAGGTTCAGCAAGTTCGAATGCTTCCTGTGCCACCTTGGATCTTTTAGCCATTTTTTCTCCTTCTACAACAAAAAACGGACACGCCATCCGGCTGCCCGTTCGATAAAACCTCTTTTATGAACTGGGTTATTCTATCATATTTAAAAAAATAGTGCAAACCGAAAAATGTCCTCATTTTTTTACACTTTTATATTCATTTCGCGCTTCAAATACAGTAAAATAAGTCTATCCAGATACACATGGAAATATGATCCCCAAAGGAGACATTCTATGATTAAACTTATTGCAGGACCTAAGGGCACGGGCAAGACAGCTAAGCTCGTCGATGACATTAACGCAGTTGCAGCTTCTGACAGCAACGTCGTATGCCTTGAGAGAGGAAATAGATTAGACCAGCTTCTTAAGCCCACAGTCCGTCTTGTAAATATGAAGGAATACCCCATCGAAGGTTTTGACCAGGTTCTCGCATTCATCTGCGGTATCTGCTCCAAAGATTACGATCTTACACATATCTATGTTGACGCAATCTGCAAAGTAGCTAATAACTACGATCCCGAAGGCCTTGGTGCTTTCCTTTTGAAGCTTGATGCATTCCTCAAGGACACACCCGTTGTTGCTACTATCCTTTACAGCGGCGATGTTGAGAGCCTTCCCGAAGAAGCAAGAAAGTTCGCTTAATACAATTTAATATCCGTAAAACCTCCCGGGTCTCTGTTTGCAGACCCGGGGTTTTAATAACAATCCACATCAGGAGGGAGAAACATATGGGTTTAATATCAGAATTCAAGGAATTCGCACTCAAGGGTAATGTAGTTGACATGGCAATCGGTGTCATCATCGGTGCTGCGTTCAAGGACATCGTTACGTCTTTCACAGACAGCTTCATCAATCCTTTGATCGCTTCTGTAGGCGGCGCTGAGATCGCAGGCGCGATCAGACTTCCGTGGGTAGACTATACAGGTCTCGACCCTGAGCAGATCGCAGCTCTTTCACTCAACTACGGTGCATTCATCACAGCTATCATCAACTTCCTTATCATGGCTTTGATCCTCTTCTTCATGCTCAAGGCTATCAATACTCTTAAGGGTGGCGTTGGAAAGCTCGCAAAGAAGAAGAAGGGCGCTAAGGAAGAAGAACCTGCACCTGCACCCGAGCCTTCTGATGAAGTTAAGCTCTTAACAGAGATCAAGGATCTCCTCAAGGCACAGAACAGTAAGTAAACTGTTATTTAAATTGTATTTGAAAGGGGCTGCATTCATTGCAGCCTCTTTATTATCTTTTGAATATTATCTCGTAACTGTAGTTTGGTCCGTCATCCATATGTGATAAGGAATCAAGTGTCATAGGAACTCCGTAAGTCCTCGTCATGGTACCGGTTCTGGTCGTTACCTCTACGCCTTCGTCAGTGATCTCTCCTATCCTCATTACCCATGCGTTTTCGGCTGCACCCTTGTCTTTGGCTATTTCAAAATCGCTGCCCAAAAATCCTCCGGTGATGACATCGCCTTCTTTTATATTCTTTACCTCATATTCCCTGTATCCGGAAAAATCCTGGCCTGTTATTCCAAAGCCGCTTCTGTATTCCTTCACGAGCATCTTTACTTTTGTTTTTTTGCATCCGCTTAAAGATAAGATCATTGCAAACAAAACGATTACCGCTATCAGCTTTTTCATGGGACTCCCTCACTTCCGAAAGTACAATTTTCCTGCTTATATCTTAAATACAATTATTGCATATATATTGTTGCAGTAAAAAGCCGTCCCGGTTATGGAACGGCTTTCTGATCAGTCTTTTTTCTTTTTCTTGTTCTTGTCTTTCTTCTTCTTTTTCTTGCTCTTTTTGATCTTCTCCAAGTCATCTGATTCGGGAGTTTTTGCTTTGGATGACTTTTTCGGGCCGGTCTTAAGAGATTCTATTCCGGAAGATATAAGATCGATCGTGTCTTTGTTTACCGAGTAGTAAGCAAATCGACCTTTGCGCACCACATTTACCAGGCCGGCAGCAACGAGGCATGCCATGTGGTGGGATAATGTCGGCTGCGTAAATTCGAATTCAGCGAGGATGTCCTTTGCGGGAAGCTCACCTTTCGATGCAAGAAGAGAGAGGATCTTATATCTGGCGCCTTCTGCAAGAACGCCTAATACTTCGATGAATTGTTCTTCTTTTGCAGCCATGTTTATTTCTTATCAGGCAATAAGCTGATCCTTCAGTGCTTCTTCGAATTCGCCGAGGTTAGCACATGCGATTATTTCTGCGTTGTCTTCGAGCAGGATCTCATCTTCGCCTCTTACGAGAACTGTCATCGGAACGCCCATCTTGCGGAGAAGAATAAGCTGGTATTCCTTGGAAGCCTCAGCGGAGAGATACTTGCAAAGAAGTCTTAATACCTGCTTTGCATCCTCAAGATAGATTCCGGAAAGCTTCATTAAGTGATCTACGACATACATTCCGAAAACATCGTTGAAATCGAGGAGATCCTTCATAGGGAAAACAGAAGTGAAAGCGGTAATGGACATTCTGCCTACGATCTCGAGATCCTTGAAATCCTGCAGAGGGATCTTGAAGCTCTCTACGTTTGCAGAGAAGAGCTCCTGCATCTGGTCAACGGAAAGCTCGCTCTTGAGATCCTTGATGCGTGCGATCCTGGCTGTGATCTTCTCTTCAGGGAAGAATGTTGCCTGACCGATCTCTGTAGCCTTGTGAATGAACCAGCTCTCGGGAATAAGGCCCTGACGCTTCCAGCGGTAGAGTGTTCCGTAGGAGATTCCTTCCTTTGTGAGCAGGTCTTTTTTTGAGATAAGTTTGTCTTCCATAATTGCCGATTACCCTCTTTCATAACTTTGTTACTCCGATTGTAAAATAACAATGTTACAGACATGAGACATCAGGATAAAAAGAAGGCAACAAAAAGCCCCCGCCATGCAGGCAGGGGCAGCATTTTAAGCATGTAACAAACCTTAACCGAAGCTTATAGAACCGGCCATTGTCCTGATAGCTTCGATGACATTCTCTCTTATTTCTGAAGGCAGGCAGATTCCGACTACGATCAGGCCGATAAGAGCGATAACGATAGCGATGATGTAATAAGCGAGGATCGCTCTCTCGAAGTTCTTAACATTCCTGTTGCGTCCTGCAATGGAAAGGATAAATGTTGCGATAAAACCGATTACGGGAACACAGCTTAAGAATGCAAGCCAGAAATACTTGGATGTGGAAACAGGTCTGTACTGCGGAGGGCAGGCATCGATAAGAGCCTGTGCTGCGGCCTTCTTCTGTCTCTTCTTCTCAAGCTTTGCCTCAGCCTTTTCCTTGGCGAGTCTTTCCTTCTCGGCCTGCTTCTCAGCCTGGGCCTGACGCTTTGCAGCTTCTTTTGCAGCCTGTTCTTCAGCCTTCTTGGCTTCCTTGGCTGCCTGCTCTTCTGCCTTCTTTGCAGCCTTGGCTGCTGCTTCGGCTTCTTTTGCGGCGGTCGCTGTCACTGCAGTTGCTGCAGCTGCGGTTGCTTCGGCGGTTTCCTTTGCTGCCTCAGCTACTTTCTCGGCTGCCTTCTCTTCTGCAGCAGTTACTTCTTCCTTGATGACTTCTGCTGCCTTGTCAGCGGCTTCGCTGATCTCGGGTTCCATTTTCTTCTCTAAATCTTCTGCCATATGAAAGCTCCCTCCTTGTTCTGAATATTCTGATTATAGCACAAGCGGTTCTTCTAATCACCGCTTGGAAAGAGTATCCGACTTAAGAAATGCGGTTATTTCACGTACCAGCGGTGTCTTATCCTGTATGCCTTCAGAACTCTTATAAGACCGTCGATGATAGCAAGGATACCGACGATTATCATGTATACGGAAAGTGTGTTTTCGGGCGCGAAAAGAATATAGATTCCGCTCACTGCCCAGACAGCGCTCATAATGATCAGCGTTACAACGAATGGCCTGTTATGTGTCTTTTTGGCTCTCGCGAAACAGTTATATGCACAGGCAAAAAGGAGCGCTGCGAAAATACCGCTCGCCATGACAAAAAGCGCGCCTTCTTTTACGAATGTAATTACGGTCGTCGCAAGGAGCGCGGATGCCACTGTCGCATCGACCAGGTGAAGCTGGAAGTTCCAGTTATCCTTCTTCATCTTCTTTATGCAAAGCACGATAGATATTACCGTTGCGGCAAACAGAAGGATAGATACAAACAGGAACAGGAATGATTCCGGAATAAGGAATATAACTAGTCCACCAAGGATCATGGCAAGGCCTTTGGCAAGATCTGATCTACGGAACTGCCTTACAATGCCTGATTTTGCTACCTTCTTGCCGGCACCGTCCAGAAGCAGGTTATCAGGAAGCGATGCTGCGGCGATCCTGAATCCTTCGTCATCTCCCATGACAACTCCAAGGACTCTTTCCCAAGCCTTTGTGCCCTGCGCGGAAAACTGCTCTACTGTAAGCGTGTTATCTTCGCTCATGGCATCGAAAAGCGCATTGATAAATCTTTTTCTCTCTTCAATATCAACGGAATAGATCCACTTATCGAATCCGCTGTTGATCTTTATTGCCAGAGGGTCCATGCCGTCAGGCGCGAGCATCAGGTCGCCGTGATCGATGAGCCATGAACAGAGTTCGTGCTGGTCTCCGCCCTGCTTGTCGCTCCTTATGACATAACTGTCATCGACTTTAGGGGCAAAGACATTTCCTACAACGGAGAACTGCGGAATGATCCTTGTGGTCTTCGGATTTGCCCTCTTTATAAGGTCTTCTTTCAATACTTCAGGACAGAAGCCCGGACCGTCGTTTGTGTAGATATGCTCTACCCTGTCGAAAAGTTCGTCAGGAAGTACAGCGGCCGAATAAATAGCCAGATTGCCTCCCTTGGAATGACCGCCTGTCATGACCGTATCAAAGTTATTAAGACTCTTTCTTACATAGTCTGCGGCCATCTTCTGGGAGGACGTCAGCATGAAGCTCATCATGAAATCTTCCTTCCAGCCGGCTATCGTGCTGTCGGTTCCCCTGAAACCGATAAATGCCCATCCTCCCTTTGGATCAGGTGAGAATGTCATTGCTGCAAACTGTATCGAATCTCCCTCGTCGAAAACATCAACAAATGAAGATATATAAAGGTTTCCGAATCTTTTTGACGCGGCAGCTGCCTTGACCAGGTTAGTAAACCTGATACTGTCATCGGGTGCCATTTTCCTGATCGAGATGCCCTCGCCCGTAAGGTAATTCACGGCATCCTTCAGCATCATTGAACCGCCGCCGGTATAAAGCTCAGGGATATCCTTGAGGTCAAGGTAAGACAACTGACTGAGCACGATATTATCGACTCTTGTAAAAGGTCTTCCTTCAAAGCCGATCGCGCCGTACCAGCGGACATAGTCAGTTATATTATCCATATATGATGCGAACCTTATTTCTTTTCGATTGAGTAGTAGACCACGCCGTTCTCGAGGCCGCCGCGCTTAAGAAGGCCCATCTCCTCAACAGTTACAAGCTGGAAGCCTGCATTGACGAGCGCGGGAACGATCCTCTTTGTCGCATCGGCCGTTGCCTGGTAAAGATCATGCATGAGAACGATATCGCCGTCTTTGACCTTGCCGATGACACGTCCACAGATCTTGTCAGCGTTTCTGCTCTCCCAGTCTCTGGAATCAATACTCCAGAGAATAATAGGAAGTTCGACAGACTCTCTTACTGTCTTGTTGCAGCTTCCTCCCGGAGGTCTTAAGCAGGTGGTTTTCCTTCCTGTGACCCTGATGAGCTCGTCATCAGTCTTCTGGATCTTCTCCTGTATCTGTTCCTTTTTAAGCTTTGTAAGCGTGTTGTGGCTGTATGTGTGATTGCCAAGCTCATAGTTCAGTTCGCCTTCGCGCTTTGCAGGATCCTCATTCCAGGATACTCTGTCGCCGACGATAAAGAACGTCGCTTTGCCGCCATACTTTTCGAGTGTGTCAATGATCGAATTGGTATATTGTGACGGGCCGTCATCGTAAGTCAGTGCGACCATAGGCTTGCTGCCGTCGACCTCACGTGTGACCTTGCCGTCATCACCAAAATAGTAGAGGTGGTTGTCAGCCATGGCTCTCTTGTTCCTGATCATCAGACCGCCGATAAAGCCGTATTTGCCGTCTTCCTTTTCGACTATGCCGTCAAGGCCTTCGCCCGTATCTTCATTGAAGAAATACTTCTCATCGTTGTAGTCGATCCAGCCGGTCTTCATAAGACCTGTTTCCTCATCGAAGAAATACTGCTTGCCATCGATTACCTTAAGGCCTGCTGCGACAACGCAGTTCTCCGGATCGGCATAATAAGATCCGTCATCTATCTTGAAAAGTCCCTTCGCGGACTTTCCGCTTGCAGGATCGAAATAATACTTTTTGCCGTCTATTTCTGTCCAGCCTGATGCCATCTCGCCGGATTCCTTATCGAAATAATAAGTGTCCGCATTGTCATCAAGCCAGCCCTTCTTCATAACGCCTGTCTGGGGACTGTAGTATCTGGTCTTGTCTCCGGTCTTCTGGAAACCTGTAAGCATTACGCCTTCATTGCTGAAAAGGTACATGTTGCCTGAGATCTCAGTCTCGCCCTTGGCCATTATGTGCGTCTCTTCATCGAAATATTTAGTAGTGCCGTCTTCGGGCATCACTTTAAACCCGGCGTACTCTTCACCAAGATCATCGTAATAGTAGGTTGCGTCACCAGACTGGACATAACCTCTGTTCGCACCCGATCTGACTTCGCAGAGGGTAGCAATAAAGCTCAAGACACCCGTAATCACGGTCAGAACAAATAATGTCGTGAACGTCTTGCGCATAAACACTCTCCTTTTCGAGGTCTCGAAAAAAATCTCAAAATAAGTTTATCACTATGGAAAGACTATATGTGAAACAATTGTGTTACAGAAAGAATAAAGGGATTTAAGCTCCGCGGACGCCCTTCAAAAGGCTCTTTAAGAGAAGGTATCTGTTGTACTTCTCTTCCTTTCTGAAGTGGACCTCTCTGAGCTGTGGATTTGTGTTGTCGTAAACAAGGCTCTTGGCTTCATCACCGAACTGCTCGATCGTAAGATCGTACTGCTTCCCGTCAATAACGTTGTAGCAGTGGAAATTGCCGTCAGGTCTCTTGATGCCGTAGACCTCGCCTCCGAAAATATCCTGGATAAGGAATGCTGTAATAGAACACTGTCCGTATGTCTTGTTCTCTGAAGTCCAGTTAGCCTGCATTCTCGGAGCGCATGTAGCGGCTCTCCAGACCCCGTCTGATAAAACATCATAAAGATCAAGAAGCGAATCCAGTTTATAACCGCAGCCTTCCTTAGGCTTTACCTCTGAAGCAGTCTCATGTCCCAAAAACTTATAATCCATAATACTTATCCCCTTTTTGCAACCGACTTATGATCTCACTTACGGACCTGTCTGAAAAGCCTAAGCTTAAATGTCATATTGCGTATTCCGGTCAAATGACGGTAAATCCTGCTAATATTATCCCCATAATTCAAAAAACAGGCCGTCAGATATCGTTAATGCATTTTAGGAAGGAAAATGTAAAAAAATCCCGTCAAATGTTAGGCAATTCTTTGATAGAGCCTTTATTCTAAGCATTCCTGACAAAATCTTTACAAAAAAGAGGCTGCCATAAAAGGCAGCCTCCGTTATATCAGTTGTAATAGATCAATATTCAGGTTCAAGGAGGCCATAGCCGCCGTCATATCTCTTATAAACAACGCAGACAGAATTTGTATCGCTGTCAAGGTATACGAAGAAGTCATGTCCTAACATCTCGAGCTGGAGAATAGCATCCTCAGATGTCATAGGTCTTAATGCGAACTGCTTACGCTTTGTGATCTTCTCATCCTTCTCGTCAACGAAGTCGAAATCAGCTCCGCCATCATCCTCAAGATAATTAACGATTCCCGGGAAGTCCTTCTTTCTCTTAAGGAATTTGGTCTTCTGTCTTCTGATCTGAGATTCGAGCTTATCAACTGTTCTGTCAACTGCTGTCAGGATATCCTCATCAACTGCCTCAGCTCTTAAGATCCTGCCGTCGAACTTCATTGTGATCTCGACTACCATATCGGATCCTTCAGGTCTGATGCGGACATTGAGTGTTCCTTCATCACCGAAGTACTTGTCGAACTTCGACATCTTAGAAGCGATCTTTTCCTCAAGTCTCGTACCGATGCGAATTCCGTTACCCTGTGTAGTGATCTTCATAAAATCACTCCCTTCCGTTGAAAGTTTCAAAAGGCTTTGACCTTTGATTTTATTATAAACGAAGTAGGGAGTAATTTTGATTAAATTTGTATTAATTTGAGTAAATCAGTCTTCGTGTTCAGACCAGATATTCGTTCCGCCTCTGTCGAGCGCAACGATACCGGTACGGCACATTTCGATGATCTCGAATTTCTTCATATATTCTATGAAGGCATCGATCTTCTGGCTGTCTCCGGTCGCCTCGATACTGATGGCCTCATCGGTGAAATCGATTATCTTCGTCCTGAAGATATTCGTTGCTTCAACGATATCGGCATGCTGCTGCTCGGTGTTCCTTACCTTAATGAGAAGGAGCTCGCGCTTGATACAATCCTCAGTGGAAAGGACGATCACCTTCTTAACGTTATAGAGTTTTCTAAGCTGCGATACGACCTGGTCCTTATCATTCTTCTCAGCAGTAAGGGTGATAGTGATTCGTGAATACTCGGGAGATTCGGTCTCACCTACCGTAAGTGAATCGATGTTGTAACCTCTTCTCGTGAACATCGCGGTGACACGTGAGAGGACACCATACTGGTTATCAACGTAGATGGCAATGATTATCTTATTTCTCGGCATCGCTGATATCCTCCCTTCTTAAGATAAGGTTATTGAATGTTCCGCCGGGTTTTAACATCGGAAGAACAAGGCTGTCCTTCTTGATCGTAAGGTCGATTATCGCAGGACCTTTGACTTTGTATGCTTTCTTAAAAGCTTCTTCGAAAGACTCCTTGTCCGTTGCCTTAAAGCCCTTTGCGCCGAACGCCTGGGCGAGCTTTACAAAATCGGTCTTACGGTCGAGCGATGTGTTCGAAAATCTTCCGTCAAAGAAGATCTTCTGCCACTGTCTTACCATACCTAAGGCGTGGTTATTGAAGATAACGACAGTAACAGGGATATTGTATGTAACTGCTGTGGCAAGCTCGTTCAGGCACATGCCAAAGCTTCCGTCACCTGTTATAAGAACGCTCCTTGCATTCGTTGCAATAGAGCTTCCGATAGCCGCGCCAAGGCCGAATCCCATCGTGCCTAAGCCTCCTGATGTTATCCATGTGCGTTTGTTCTTGAACTTAAAGAACTGTGCAGCCCAGCACTGGTGCTGGCCGACATCGGTAACAAGCCTTGTATCAGGCTTTATATTATCGGAGATGATGTTGATCGCGTCCCTCGGCAGGAAAGGAAGGCCCTCGTAAGCGTCAGATTCTCTCTGCTTAAGCTGGTCGACCTTCTTTATCCACTCTGTATTCTTCCGCTGCGGTGCAGCCTTAATAAGTCGCTCCGTAAAGTCTTTGATATCACAGCAGATGCCAAGATCGACAGGAACGTTCTTTCCGATCTCTGCACGGTCGCAGTCGACATGGATCTTAGTAGCCGAGAGCGAGAACTTCTCAGTCTTTCCGGTCGCCCTGTCAGAGAATCTGACACCAAGAGCGATTATGAGGTCAGCCTTCGCAAGTGCAACTGAAGAAGCATATCTTCCGTGCATTCCCTGCATTCCCAAAAATCTCGGTGAATCCGAAGGGATCTCGGAAAGGCCCATCATGGAGCATCCGATAACGGCATCAAGCTTATCGGCAAGCCTTACGATATCTTCGCCAAGTCCGGTCCTTACCGCACCGCCTCCGAAATAGATATAGGGCCTTTTAGATTCCTTAATGAGCTTAACGGCTTTTGTGATCTCTTCATCGTCACAGCAGGGGATCGGTTCAGTCTTTACGACGGGCTGCTTCTTATATTCGAAAACAGCCTCCTGGACATCCTTCGGGATATCGATGAGGACCGGTCCGGGTCTGCCCGTCTGTGCAAGTTCGAATGCTTTACGGACCACATCAGCGAGCTTGGAGACCTTGTGTACGAAGAAGTTATGCTTCGTGATAGGAAGAGTTATTCCGGTGATGTCGATCTCCTGGAACGAGTCTCTTCCGATCATGGAATTACTAACGTTTCCCGTAATGGCTACAAGAGGGATCGAGTCAAGATATGCCGTAGCGATTCCGGTGACAAGATTGGTCGCACCGGGACCTGATGTCGCGATAACGACACCTGTCCTGCCTGTGGCTCTTGCATAACCGTCTGCGCAGTGTACGGCACCTTCCTCATGAGCGGTCAGGATATGTCTGATCTTATCCTGCTTATCGTAGAGCTTGTCATAGATATCTACGACCATTCCGCCCGGGAAGCCGAACACGGTATCAACACCTTGTTCTATCAAGGTCTCGACAAGTATCTGTGCTCCGGTCATCTTCATGCTAAATCACCTCTTAATGATCCTTTTCCCAAACCGTTCAAACTACCTGGCACGCAGACACAACCTGCTTTGCACCAACGCTGTTTGTGACAATGATAATGTAATAGCCCGGTTTGATGTGTTCTTCGTTATCGAAGGAGATAACATACTTGTCACCTTCCTTCTTGATCTTTGCCTTGCCGGCCTTTACAGCAGAAGAGAATTCTCTTTGTGAGAACATATTGTCTTCACTGTAGTAATACGCATAGGAATACTCCTCATCCGTATTCTTCACGACTTCGATCTTCAGTGAAATATTCTTGGTTTCCTTATAGTAGACAGAATCCGATTTGATCTTGTCGTTTGAAGATACAAAGTCACATGTAGCGCCGTTGAAAGGTGAATCGGCATCGTATGTAACAACTGTTCCGACCATATAGGATGCATCTGTAGTGCCCTTATCGAAATTGCTGTCACCGCCTCTTACGCTGGCATCGATCTCGGCTGCGGGCTTGCCTTCTCTTAACTGAAGTCTGAAGTCATTGTTGTAAACGTCATAGATATCGAATCCGATATAGCCCTTAACATCGCCGTAATCGACGTTGGAATATCTGTATAGGTTTACAGCTTCCTCGTAAGATACGACCTTGCCCTTGCCAAGCTTCTCGTAATTCATTTTCTGTGTGGTTGAATCGTAGTACTCACGGAGGAATACGATCTTGTCGGTATCAGTGAACTGCATGCCCTGGTTTGCATCGAACTTGTCTTCAAGGATATCGGCATAGTAGTAACCGATGATCTCTCCGTTCGGCTTTTCGGAACTTGAAGCAATGACAATATAAGCAGTCTTGTCATTGACCATAGCCTCTGCAGCAAGATACTTCTTCCATGAACCGTCTTCTGCAACCTCATACTTAAGGCACTCGCAGGTAACAAATCCGAATTCGTTGAAGTATACCCACTTCGTCGGGTTCTGGAGGATGATGTAATTATTCTTATCTACCTCATACTGGTTGTCAGAACCGAGATAGAAGATCTTATTCTTCTCATCAGGGAATGTATAAGCAAGTGTTACCTTGACTTCGCGGATGATCTTCCAGTCATCAGCTTCGAGCTTGATGGCTTCATAGCTGCCCATATTCACAACGAGGTTGGAAATATCATAGACATTACCGGACTGGATCTGTCCTGCGTCTGCCGGCTTGATATACCAGTCACCTGCAGAATCAGTCATGTTGAGGATATAGAGTTCCTTACTTACGAACTTATCGTAGAAAAGGATCGTCGTATCGTGGTAACCCAATGTCTTGAATGTGATTCTTGCCTCATTGTAATACTGGGGATAAAGATAAGGAGCATATGTTGTCATGCCGTGTGCGTATGTGTAAGAGTTGTTGCTCTCAGTGAAAACGCAGTTGCCGACTTCGTTGATGAGCTTGCTTGCTGCACCTTCGATGTCCTTGTCACCGCAGTTGATGTACTTGCTTGCAAAAGTTGTAAGGTCAACAGAGTCTGTACCTTCGAATGCACCGCATGATTCTCTCAGCTGTACAAATTCAGCATATCCGTTGTTCTCGAAAACCCTCTTGTCGAGAGCTGCAATGAACTTCTCATAAGCTTCAAGAACTTCATTTATATTATCTGTATCGATAGCAGACATACATGTATCGATTCCGTAGTAACCGGTAGCATTCTGTGTTGCTTCGATATTGTCCATGTAATCTCTTACGATGTACTCGCTGTAATCCTTTGCAGTACCCTTGAAATCCTTGCCGATATAGTTAAGGAAATTGGTGTAATTGATGCCTACATCATAGTAAGCACTTCCCCATGTAGGGCTCTCTGCTGCAACGATGTACTCTGTATAAGGATCTAATGCCTTTGCAACTTCTAGTGAACCCATAAGACATGCATTGAAGATGATAGTCTCGTACTGGATACCGGAAGTCCTGATGGCGTCTGCGATCTCGATCTCAGTGAGCTTACCGTCATGGAGCTCATCCTGGCCGAATCCCAAAGGTACTCCGCCGCCGTGATCCCACAGTACGAGGATATAGTTCTCAGCAGGATACTTGTCTTTCGCGAACTTGATGAAATCCTGCAAAGTCTGCTGCTCAACCATGCTTACGTCACCAAGGTTCTCAAGTTCCTTGATATTTCCGTTCTGGATGGCAAAACGCTGGCATGCGCCGTCCTGCATGTATGTATTCTGGAAATTCTTGCATCCGCCTGTCTGAAGAACGATATTAACATCCTTGCCGGGCTGGGCAGCCATCATCTCCTTAACATCTGCAGAAAGGTTTGCGCCGTTTGACTCAAGATCGGTTCCGATCGCATAGACCATGATAGTTCTCTTGGCCTTGTCTGATACGGGCTCTGTAGGATCGTCAGTCTCAACTGTTGTAGTCTTCTTTGTGCGTGTTGGTTCAGGTGCAGCTATGCTGTTTACTGCGAAAATAATACCTGCAACGATAGCTGCGAGGAGTACAAAACCGCCGATCGAAAGGCCGATGATAAGACCTGCCTTGCTCTTCTTTTTCTTCGGAGGCTCATTTGCTGCCGTCTTTGCAACAGGAGCAGGATCCGGCATAGGTGTGCCGATAGGTCCGAAAGCTGATTCGGCAGGTGCGGGAGCCACAGGAGCCGGAGCAGGCGCAGGTGCGGGTGCTGCAGCCACAGGAGCA
>Ga0247610_10004004_pt1 | contig 15882 bp, 7 predicted proteins | sample 174DNAGHGhighgp2_FD_193483 | JGI IMG/M metagenome (GOLD analysis project Ga0247610, IMG submission 193483) | Sheep rumen microbial communities from Palmerston North, Manawatu-Wanganui, New Zealand - 1742 DNA GHGhigh gp2 | ecosystem: Host-associated > Mammals > Digestive system > Stomach > Rumen ... | reverse complement strand
GATACCTCTGTGACATGATAATCCTTTGATAATATCCTGACTCAGTCGCATTCTTTACTTCCAGTAAGTACTCATCATTCTCGGCAATCATTTCGTTTTGCATATCTGCACACGCATTACCTGCCTCGATCATTGTACCCACGGACGACGGAAGTCCGTCTTCATTACCGATACCCTGCGTCACTGTTTCCAAACCAGCAGACGCTGGCTGTTCCGAAGCCGGCATGTTCTTTATATTATCTGTCTCACGCTTCATTGCAGAACAATACATGTATGTAATGACAACACAAATGATTACTGCAAAAACGCATATACTGACAATTCTATCATCATGCTTCGACTTCTTCGGTTTTTCAAAATTATAGTTTCGTGCCATTTTGAAATCTCCTCATATACGAAAGTATACCACGGTCATGTCGAAAGCACAACCGTGGTATTCAAATCATTAGTACTGTGGTGCGTAATAGCCACCGCCGTTGCCGTCTCCGTTATTCAATCCTCCGAGGAAACCTGACTGTGCATCGACATCGGATTTCTTTGTTGAACTGTTCACATCAGGATCCATACATCTGAATACATGATATGCGTGTGAGCCATCGGACGTCAAATACGAACCATCCAAGTCACATCTTGGACCTCTCGGTGCAGTTGATGAACGAGAAGAATGCACTATGGCTTTCTCTGCGTTGCCTACACCTGAACCCCACTTTTCATGAACGGCATCCTGACCTACGAACACAATGATGTGTCTTGGATCAGGGGTTGTCGAGCAGATGATATCGCCCGGTTCCATACCGGAACCCCAAACGGAAGATAAATCACCGCAATCCTGCCACAATGTCGGCTTGGATCTCATATAGTCAAACTGCTCATAAGGACTACCTGCAGGGTAATCATCGTCTGAACCAGACGCTGCTACGGCTGTTGCTGCACCTCTATCGCAAGATGAATAGTAAGGATCACCCGGATAAACAATATCATGTACTGCACAATAAAGTGATGTACACAAGAATGCTTTCGCACATCCGCCAGGATCAAGTACTGCGAGATTTACGTCCGCATCTGCTTCACGGCCTTTGAGCCATGCCCAGCTTACAGCACAGGCGGCAATCGACGAGTTATCGAAATTGCCGCCACACATCCTCTCATCCTGATGACGTACGTTATTAACATATCTCGTACTCATGTCTTCATACATGATATCAGTGATGCTCTTACCGGTGGTCTCGTTACCATGCCAGTCAATCTCAAGCATACATTCTGCATAATGTTCTATACAGTCGGCTTTCTTTGCATATCTTGTGATATCAAGTCTACCGGCAAATGAAGGCTTGCCAGTTACGAACATCGTATGCTCTTCGATCATGCCTGCAGGGCAACCGAGCCATCCAAGACAGAACTCAAGTCCCTTATTACGGCCGACCATTCCTCTTGCGTGTGCATTAGCCCAAACCCAAATCTCATCACGCCACTCGTCTGCGACTTCTCTGAATTCAGCTCTCGGATCATCAAGTTCCTTACCATATCCAGAACTGTCACCGTGCATACGGAGGATTCTTGCTGCTTCGAGCTCATCCCACCACTGGTCACCTTCCTGAATCGCTTTATATGCCGTTGCACCTGCCTGTGCAGGAATCACCTGATATGTACCATCGCCCCAAGGTTTAGTTTTCCATATATCCATGGCCGTGATACCCGGTGACTGATAGATGATCTTTGTTTTATCTGAAGAATAATCATACTGTGTCACAGTATCTTTATACTGGCGTAAGCAATGACTATCGTCTTCATAGATATAATCTGTTGCATTATAATCGCCAGGTGCGCAGGCAAGAACCATGATACCGATATTCTGATAATAAACTTCCAATGCAGGGCTGAAAATCTGCTCTTTCCAATCAGAGCCTTCTGCATAGGCTATGTGATCTACATACCAGTCTTCATCTTCATCAACTTCACCATTGTCGTTCATATCCCAGACATCAACAGATCCGTCGCCATCGATATCATAGCCATCATGTCCATTTGTACCGGCTTTATAATCTGCGTAACTTGGATATAATGTGCTGCCGTCAATGATGTAATCATCTTCATCGATGTCTCCATCGTCGTCGATGTCATAACCTTCAACATCTACATAGTGAGGAACTGTTTCTCCGGTAGCAACTACACCATCGCCGTTTGCATCACCCGATTCTGTACCATCTTCGATAGATCCAGTACCGTGTTTATGCTGTGTTGCCTTCTTGATAGATCCATTAGAATTATACACATAATCCTTTACAGGGAATGGTGAATCGTCCCACTCACTCATGGTACCATCATATTTGTCAGAATCAAGATAATATGCACCGTCACGATGTTCATCATAATTCTTATCTGAAACTCTGGATCCAGATTTAGACTCATACTTATACTTTGCGGTCGGACGTAACTGCTTATAAGCATCCCATGGAACCTGAAGACCACGCTCGGATGGCTTCTGATAATCATGCATAGGAATCCAGTTACCCTGTGTGCACGGCGCCGTACCGATATCATATGTTGTGGATGTATTTGGCTTATATGGTACATTCACATAATACTCAATCTGATATGTTGCAACCTCTTCATGTCCCCAATCAACAATAGGGATAGATGTTCCATTGACAACAACCGGATTGGCTTCAATCTCAAGCAGATATGCAATCTGGACATTCAGACTATACATTGCGTCGTTTGCGCCATCACCATCTGAATCGGCTGCATGTTCAAGCTGATTAGCAAACCAGTGAAGGTTATATCCACGCTGGCCAGTCCACTGCCAAAGTCCTACGCCGGGATAATAATTCTGCTGTCCTTCTTCATTGGTACTATTACCCCACTGATCCAAATATGTATACGTGCTTGTGGAAATGGACAAACCCTCTGCAGCATATAATGCGAACATACGCTGACAGTAAGCATTCCACTGTACATGATGTGTACGTGACAAAATCATATCTCGTGTATTATCGCTAAGTGCCAGATAAAAATCAGAACTCTGGCCAATAGCATCTTCCGAAGGTGGTCCAACACGATAATTCATTTCGTATGTTGATGGATCGATCTTGGATTCAGCCGATGCTGCCATTATCATACCGAGAATCTGCTCATCCTGGAACTTCTCGACCATATGGTCATAATCATGATAACCGCCTTCAATCAGTCGAGATCTATCATCATCCGCATCAATCTCGCCGTCCTCATTCCAGTCATAGCGGTCAGCAGGATCCTGCGTGTAGTAATATGAATAGCCATCGTCAATCGTATCATCCATAATGGATGTGCCAACTTTGGTACCACCGTTACGAATACCGTACTGGAAATGCATATCCGAATTCAATGCATTAAACAAAGCGCCCGCACGACCATCAAGCTGATCCTGCGTAGGTGCTTTGTACACGGCATTCTCATGATAACGCACAAGTGCGACAGTACAATCATCCGTCACACCACCGTATTTATATGAATCATTATTTGCACCAAGAAGTGCGGCGATACCTGCGAAAGTACCCCCGCCCAAAATGAAAATTAAGCCATAAGTTGCTGCTTTAGGCATACCGAACTTGGCCCCAATGTTTGCAATCATTCGGGCTGTTCCTGCGGCGCCTGATGCAAACAAACCTTTGATACCGCTAATTGCATTCTGAAATGCACCACTTACGGTGTTCTGAATACCTTGTGTTCTCAAAGATGCTTGCTCAGCAGCCTGTTCGTCTATAGCCTGCTTTGCCTCAAATGCATCGGGAGTACCTTCCGCTGTAATTTCATCGGGTTCACCGGTAGATTCGTCACCTGCCTGATCACCGACAACAGCGGAAGGCGCCTCATCGGCGTCTCCCGGTGTGTCATCATCACCAAACACAGCACTTTTCTGATCGGCCATGAAGTCATCGAAACTCGAATGTTCATCACTCTCCGGCATAGCTTCCATACCCAAATCGGCATTCTGCTTTGCCTGAGCAGCTTCTGCTTCCATACGAGCCATGGCTTCCTGATATTCGTCAAAAGGTAAATCATCAAGATTTACATTGTTTGAATTTGCCATAAAGCTGTGCCTCCAATCAATAGTATCAATAAAGAATCAATGCATCTGAGTTGGTATAAACTGATGTCATATCGCTCATGGAAGCTGAATCATAGTAGAGCTTCAAAAGATCACGAAGTTTTACCAACTGAAGATCACGCTTCTTTGAGTAAATATTGGAAATCTCGGACTCATAATTCTGAATATCAGACTTTGAGTTCTCACCAACAAGGTCCACATTCTGCTGATCCTTTGAGAATACAGTACCATTTCTGGTATCGATGTAATTGCCAAATGAAGGATTTGCATTGACTGTGTACAGGCTCTGCTGGTCACTCAAATCAGCTATAAACTGAGGGAATGTTTCTCCGGCAGGAATAATCTGCTCCAATAAAAGAGAATCAGGCGTCAAATTCTGATATTCAAAATTCAAACCGCCAGGGAATACATAGTCTGTTGTCATATACAAATGGCTACCTTCCGGATAAGCTGAACTATCATTGGTATCCACACATGTGAAGAAACCGTCCATAGAATTCAAGAAACCGGAACCCATCGACATCATATAGTTCGGATCAAAGAACATCGGGCTACTTGCATCTTCGACTGTAGTGATTGCATCACCATAAATTTCAGCAGGCAGATTGTCTTCCATTGTGATACCTGCCATTTCGAGACGACGAGCATACTCGTTGGCTTTTCTCATAGAAGTATCAATATCCATCATTATTTCATCACATTCTGCAACCTTTTCCTCAATCAACTTGCTCTGTACAAGTTCGTTGTAAATATCAGTTGCTGTGTAATCAGGTTTTGAATAGAATTTTGCAACAGGTGCGCCTGTGGCTGCAAAGTTTGCAATGATCTGAATCTGGTTACGATACATGAAAGACTCTTCGCCCTCATGCGCAGCAGCGGCTGCTTCCTGATTGCCTTCACTCATATAAGAAAGATTTCTCAGAATAATCTTATATGCTGCAGGCTTAAATCCTGCTGAATCAGTGAATCCAAGGCCGATATAGCCTGTGCTACCAAATACGTAAATCGTACCTGTAGGCTGGTTTTCCAACTTACCATTGACACCGGTCATCAGAATCTGATAATCACTTGCCTGTGTAGACATATTAGCCATGCCGCCAGGCAAATGGATCAAAATGAGGCCCTTAGTACGACCTTCATTTGCCCACAAACCATCAATTTTTACGACATCCTGTGTCAATGAAAATACTGTTTCTCCGTCGCCATAAATAGCCTGTTCCGTTAAAGTGATCTTACTGTTTTCAACTTTCTGATGAACGGCACTTGCGGCAATCAAACCCAATACGAAAACGAATGCGATAAATATCGCACAGAATCGTTCCATCGTATAATGTGATCCTAATTTGAATTTATCAATGCGGCGTGCTTTGATCTTATCCGCCACATCTGTTTTTGTTTTAGTGTCCGCCATGATTTTATTCCTTTCTTGTGTCCAGAAGAAATAACCTCATATATCAAGGTTTTTCGTTTTAATCATTCTCATTAAGAAACCCTCTGTTCTCTGCTATCAGCAAGGAACAGAGGGTTTGATAATCTCAAGTACTAAATTGTACTCTCTCACTCTGCGTCAAAACCTCTGCCCGCTTAGAACAGTGTTGACAGATAAGGCAGAGCGATCTTACCGAGGTCATTCAGCGTATCGGAACCACCCTGGGAAATACCCTTTACGAGTGACCAGCCACCACCGAATGCAAGAGCGCCGCCGAGGAAGAACAACACGATGTTAAGTACCCAGTTGGTCTGTCCACGTCCGCCGGACATAAGTCCCTTGGCGATCTTGACTATAGCAACAATAACCATGATCAAGCCGACAACGACGATCAAAAGACCGCCCCAAGTATTCAGGTTCTTGTTGAGGTTTGTCAGGAAGTTATTGATTGACCATCCTGACATAAACTGTGCGAACTGTTGAAGTGAAACCATATCCGTTTCTCCTTTCCATTTTAGAAAAATTTCTACAGCGTAACGTATTATAAACCTACCTTTGGATATTATATAAAATGTCTTTGGTATTGTCAAGACAAACTACCAAATTTTATATAATAATATAATATATATCAGAGGACTGGCCGAAACCAGCCCTCATGACACCTACTTAGGAACGATGACTCGGATTGCTCGAAAGCTTTCCAGTACCAAGTCCTGCTCTGCTACCACCATCGACATTCACACTATTGTTAGATGTCTGAGTGTTATTGATCACATGCTCGGTGGTATTCTGCATGTGCTGTGTGTTGTAAGCAGCATTATTGTAAGTAGCGTTATTATTGATCACGGTACTTCCACCACCAGACGGCATTGACGGAGCATAACCCACATTACCAACGGACTGTGAAATGTTCTGTACGTAATCCTGCTGAATTGTTGTCTGTGAAGGTATTGATGCTCCACTATCAGCTACATGAACATTTACATTCGGTGTTGAACCGGAACCGCCCTGATTGATTACGACAGGTGCGCTCTCTCCACTGACAATCACAGGACTTCCAGATCCACCAGATTCATATGATCCGCCGCCCTGAGTTACATTCTGCATTACACTCTCACTTGTGTTCTGAGTGGTGTTAGAAATGTGGCTTGTGCTGGTGTTGTCATTATTAGTCTGAATGATATTCTGCGTTGTGTTCTGTGTTACAGGCTGATTTACCTGAGGTGCAGGTGCTGCTCCAGCTTCAGGAACAGGTGCTGTAACCTGTACGGCTTCAGGTGTAGGCGCAGATAACTGATATACGCTACCGCCACCATAAGAACTTGTACCATTAGATCCAGGTCCGACCATAACTGTAGGTTCACCGCCCTGCATAGCCAATGTGTTTGAACTCATACCACCCTGAACATTAGGATAAATGGAGTTACCCTGTGCATCAATGACATCATAGTTTGCTCCGGCATCCTTATCAGCCTGCGTATATGCTTGTCCCGTCTTCGCATTGACGATCTGTACTTCCTGACTATTGCCGTTAGCATCAGTCATCACAAACTTGCTTGCGGAAGAATCAATGGTATTGCCAGACGCTGTTGTGTGACCCTTATCAGACTCACCCTTTTCAGTGCCTGTGATATCCGTTGTCTTTGTACCTGTAAGTTCCTCGGTGCTATTGTCAATGATCTTATTACCCTTTGAATCATATGCTGCAACAAGTCTACCATTCTGATATTCTTCACGAGAACCATCTGCATTGGTGACTGTGCCTGTCATATTAGGACCGGAATTCTCAAGGTCATTGCTGTTATCAGCAATCTTCGAACCTCTGATTTCCTTATCATCCTCATCGTAATCACCGCCATCAGATGCTGCGGCAGGAGCAGAATGAGAAGCGCCGCCTGTACCTGCATATCCGATTTCGTTTTCGAAATCATCCTCGTTAGAAGCTACATAATCAGCAGCCTTTGCATCATCTGTCTGAGGTGTACTGCTCTCTGATGCGCTATTATCAATATATGTGCCACTCGATGTAGCTGCCTGCTTAGCCTCTGCTGACGAATATTTCTCACCGTGATCACCTGTACGTGTGGCACCAGTCATAGTAGCTGATGCGACCTTTTCGCCATCGAGATCACCGAGTTTCTCACTGAGACCTTCAGTAGCTCTATCAGCCAACTTGCTGCCTGATGGAGATGCACTGAGAACCATTGCAGTTCCGAGTGCTGCACCGGCAATATCCTTGCCTGTCATGCTGCCTTCCAAATTAGGTGCAACGACATTGGTCTCTAAGAACTTATTGATAAATGATGTAGCACTTTCTGTTGTTGCTTTAACGACAGCTGATCGATAACGCAGTAACAACTGGGTCAACTTGATTATAATAACACATGATGCAACAACTGTAATCAAGGCAGCTGCTTCAGCCGGTAAATTAACAAATGTTGTCAATAGCTTGGCAATTGGTATTTCGATTAAATCATAAATACTACCGACAACCAATGATCCAAGAGCATACATGATACATGTGCCAATGATTTCTATGATAAGTGCTGCTGTCAAAGCCACGGCGCCTGCAATACCTTTAATGGATCCGATCATACCGGTAAGTACCTTCGGAAACATCTGTATCAAACCTCTAAAACATCCAAAAAGTAATGCAAAACCATATCCATAACCAAGCACCATCAAACATGCCATAATGGCACAAGCATCAGCAACATATGCTAATTCAAGATAACCTTTACCAGCAATACTTACAGCATAATGTGCAAGCTGAACCTGGTTTGTTGCAGTTGCCGATGTACTATACACCGTAATTGCAGAATCAGAAAATGTTGATGATAATAAATTATAAACAGCCATTGACGGAAATGGCGGGTACGCACCGTTCAGTGATGTTGCTGGCGCATATCCAGTATAATTTCCTGACGTAAATGCACCTGCTGCAATCGGCTGTCTGAACAAATTAAATGTTCCTGATACAATTGTTGAGCCCACTAAACGATTCGCTGCAAAATCCTTTGCATCAGCTTCACTTACATCAACAGTGAAAGACGTACCATCATTTGCTTCATACTTAAATGCAACAGCTTTATTTGGATCAAAATCCTTCCAGTTATTACTCAAATTAAAGCATTTCATATATGATTTACGAGATGCTTCACTTTGTAAATTCAAACGATTATTGATCTTTGTAGCATAGTTACCTGCAGTGATATATTCACCTTTGGTATATCTCTGTAACAAATTGATAACGGCAGAAGTCTTATCAGGACTCGCCATACCTGCAACAGAATTAACCAATGCACTTGAATCTGCTGCGATATCGTCTGCTGACATGTTATCGCTCAAAATGCCACCATCATTCAATGTATTGTTTGTTGCTGCAGCATTGATGATAGCTACTAATTTACGGTCACTGGTTGATGCATTATTGTCATAAACCCACTTTGAGGAATCACTCATATCAACCACAAGATCTGCTCCAGTAGGCAAAGCCACACCAACAATATTTCCGCCTTCTCTACCTAATGCCCACGAACCATAATCACAAAATGTAGATGCGATGACTGTAACTGGTGTACCGGTAGATGTGTTGATTGTAAAATCTTTTACAGAATCAATTGCAGCTGTATAGCATGCAAGCATCAAAGGCACACCTAAGCCTATGAAAATTACACGAATGGCCAATTTCTTGAAAGCGCTCTGAGCAGGCTTTCTCAAAACCAACCATGAAAACAATGCAATGGCAATCATAATAGGTATTACTGCGAAAAATGATAAACTATACAAAGCATTGTATAAACCTGTAACTGTATTTGATAATGTTTGCAGTGCAGGTGTCATGATGCTTGCTATAGTGCCATTGCGGCCATTAAATCCAGGGCCAGCATCGATACCGGGTGTAATTGTATTAAGTATGCTGCCGGCGCCCAAAAACAATTTGAATGGATTAGCCACACTCAAAAATGTAAGCACTAATTCAAAGAACTTAGGCAATGCCATGCATAACAGGAAAATGACAAGCACGATTGGTCCGACAATATTACGTTTATCGTCATTTGTTTGACCAATAATGACTGGCTCATCAATACCTGATTCTGTCAGTGCATATCCATATCCTGCATATGTTGTGGCTGAATCTGCCCACTTACTGCCATCGGTAGCAAAAGAATTAGACAATTCGGCAAGAGTATTGTATGAATATGTCACGGTATTTGCTGATTCCAATGATCCTACAGTAAATCGAGAATCCGTAGAATTGGGTGTCATATATCCCAAAAAACAACCGGCAAAACCAGTGTGGGAATCCGGAGCAGTCACATCTTTACCGTGTGTGCCATCAGGCGCCAATGTCTGGCCTAAATACTGCGCTGCAGCCTGTGACATTGTCGCCCATGAATAGTCGGTTGCGCTCGTATCCTGAGTTGCAGCATTTACCGTTGGATCAAGTTTCACCGTCAAACTATAAGCCGTAGACAAACAAAGGACTAAGGCTGTGAGAACGAGTATCAACTTGTTTTTTGCAATAAATGAGTTCATTACATCCTTACCCCCTTAGGTTCATCTGCTGAAATGCCTAAAGCTAAATCCTGTTCGAATACAACATTCATGTATCCTCTACGAAGATAAGCAAGGCCTTCATTCTTAATAGTGACAAGTCCTGACAAATCTCCCGGAATCGTCTGGCCAAGGGCTTTCTGGTAATCCGCAACCTGGTTCTTTGTCATTGTGCCGAGAATCGTATAATCGGCTTTGTCGAAATGTGAAAATGCTTTATCATTAAACATCTTATCGATGTTATTATACAGAAACACTGCACGGCCACCTTTTGCATAAAGAGCGTCCAGCTGATCCATGATGTACTGCTTAACACGGTTTGCAATCTGATCAGTGCCATGGAAGATAATCGTATCACCCTGACCGAGGTTTCCACATGCAAAACCGATGATATTTACGAGCTGTGCCATCGCAACACCTTCACCACGCCTACGAAGCTGTGAGAAATCATAGATTACACGGCGTCCGGTAATAGTACCATCAATATTATTGTTTGTGATGCAGTTGAAAAGGTCACCGTTGGCTGAAAGCAGATTCTTGAATGTTGCTGACAGAACTGAAAGGGCGTGTACCTTTTCATTATCTCTTGTATCAGAACTGATGGACTTCTTATACTCTGTATCCAAGTAGGAAACGAACATTTCCAACTTTGGCACCTCGTTATGAGGAATGTTTATGATACGAAGTCTGTCCTGATGTTCCTTGGCGTTTTCATACCACATTCTGTTATCAATATAGAACTTTGTAGCAACATCTTCAAGTGATCCACGGATAATTGAACGGTCACTCTCTGTGGTCTCATACGCCTGCTCGGCCATAAGAATCAACTTCTGCATCTGTGTAGCGAAAATTGATAACTCATTCTTGAACTCACCGAACATTTCGAACATATTCACGTCACCCGTGTTCATGTCCAGTTTATAAGTAAGTCCTTCGAGTTTTGGTCCGAGTTTATCGAGATCACATCCGTCCAAAACGATATGTACTACTCTTCCGTTATGGATAAGGCAGCTCTGAGAAATCTTTGAGCCCCACATATCGGAAACATGCACTCTTCCGAGACCTTCATTATAGAACTCGTTGCCGACGCACACGTGCTTGCCGTATCCGTCTACCGAGAAAAGTACGGCTGAGTTATTAACATCACCGAACATACGACCAACATATTCACCGGTCGGATCTTCAATACCGTGAGTTACCAAGCAATAATCTCCGGCAAACTCCGGTGAAGTGAAGTAATACGGGTGACCCAGCTTCTTATCATTGGTAAGGAACAATGTTGAAAGTTCCTGACGCTGACGACCCATAAGCGGTGCGGCATCCAGATTCGAGAATACATCGATGTATCTACGGCCGATCTGCACAAGTGCCTTATCAAGTTTCTCAAGATTTGGAGCCTTTACAACCAGCTTGAACTGCACCTGCAGATAAGCTGCGTTGTCACCAAGCTCACGAGCGATTTCTTCCAAATCCTGCTGTTTTCTGTTGGATTTCTGTTTTGTCGTCTTTGTACCGGCGACATTCTGCTCATTTGAGTTCATCTGAGCAACAGATTCTGCAGTGGATTCATGTGATTCGATCCAGCCCTTTGACATCCTCCTGACCTGCTCAAACGATACTGTAACGATATCGTTATCCAAGCCCTGTGGAATACGACCTACGCCCCAGAAAGGCGGATATGCATCCGTAGCGCCTTCGATATGGAAAAAGCTAAGAACCGTACCGACCTGTCCATCTACATCAAAATAGTCGCTATGAAAAATATACCTTTCTTTTGGTTTCATAGCGAGCAAGTATGGGTACTGTCTGAATTCTCGCAGCGCGTTCTTCTCGGCTTTTGCGGCCTCGCGCTCCTCTTTTGTCATACGTGCCATTTGATTCCATTCCTTTCTCTAAATTTCAATGCATAGCCACTAAGATTAGTGATTAGATGCATAAATTAGCTTTAATACGTTCTCTATGTCATTCTCGTACATTGCTGTGCACTGTTTCAGCATCTGTGAAGAGCTGCGGACTTCCGAAATGACGATATTGTTGATAGCCGAAAGGGCTTCTTCATTATCGCCCTTAATGATCATATACTGGTGTAAGGACTTGAACTTCTTACCGACAAATTCTGTCAGAATCTTATACTGTTCACGAACAAGTGTCTTGATATCCTCATCTTCTTTGACTTCATCTTCCAAAGCCTTGTACTGCGCCATCAAATGCGCTGTCTGCTGGTGGATCCTCTGTGGCTCCTTTGTTGTCATAAAAATGATCTCACAGTCAGAACCAATCTTGTCGTAAAAGTCCTTTACCCTGTCAAGAATGGCATCTCTATCTTCCGGGAAAAGCAAAACGGATGCAGTTCCGACAACCGCATACCAGTATGCATAAGTTCCGTCCACATACTCGACCATACCTGTCTTTGGATCAATCGAGCGGATGCCTACGATAGAATAAAATGGTCCGGCATTAGCCGTTCTACGAGTAATTACATACTTGTTTGACTTCTGGAGATATGTGAGCAGATGTGGAATGAGTTCCAATGCCATCTGGTGTGACCTATCTACCTTTGTCATCATAAACAGAAATGCAATCCATACAAGAGCAAATAATACTCTTGTGGGAATGCTTGCCTGTGCAACTACACTACTTTGATTTGCTACAAAGTAAAAGCCTGCGAGCAAACCAAACAACCATGCGAGAATTACACGCACGGGTAATGGTTTGAGACCGACACCATCTTTGGTTTGGAGCGCAATCTCCATATTCAGATAGTTATCGCTCAATGAAGCAGGAATTTTATATGTTTTCTTTGCCATGTTTTTATCTACTCCTTTAGCAGTCTATCTTTCCACGATAAATTGCCAACACCATATATTATATATTTATACGAGCAAAAAATCAATATGATGTTGGCAATTGCGTCCTTTTTAGTTATCAAACTCGAAGATAAAGCCCATGCGACCCTTATCTGTCATGCCGTAACGAACCTTAGCTGAGAACTTTGATCCCTTTTTTGAAACCCAGTCAGAAGCATATACTGCCATGCCTGTCTGCAAAAGAGCAAGTTCATCTGATGTGAATTTATGGCCACACCACTCATCCGGAATATTTCCGCCACCGGACTTCGAACTGTCATTTACGAAACCAGTATTCTTGAAGCCAACGTAGGCATTGCCATTGTATTCCTGATCTGCAAGGATACCCTTACACTTGAATGCCTTACCTGTTTTGCTTGAAACTGCTTCAATCTCGATCTCCTCGCCGTTGCAGAGCTTCTCACATTCCTCATCTGTGAAGGTATGTCCGCTCCAGACTCTCTTGAAGGAAACCTGCTTGCCGTTCCATGTGCCTGAATAACGCTCAACGTCTGCCATAGTGTCATCTCCTTTTTGTGATAATTTATGGAAACCAATGTACTTGACTTTCTTGCCGTCTTTCTCGAAGATCTGTTCAGCCAAATCACCGGTTACAGTATATGTTTTTCCGCTCTTCTGTGATGTAACCTGAATCTCAATGGTCTCGCCATTGCAAAGCTTCTCACATTCCTCATCAGAGAACTCATATCCGCTCCAAGCCTTCTTGAAGGATACTTCCTTGCCGTTCCATGTGCCTGTGTACTTATCTGCCTGCACGGACGCCGTGACACCAAGAGCCTGTCTCATGTTCACGCTGTTTGCCTTCATGGTCTCGATATCTTCAAGAACCATCTGCTGAATGTGTGATAAGCATACTTCCGGATCAAGTTTCCCATTGGCAATTTCACGCATTTCTGCTGTAAGTTTCTCTGTCATATCGAGAGAGCCGATATTCGTTCCCGGCAATAACAAATAACTCATATCGCCAAACTGAGTCATGGTGATCTTACCCTTCGTATCCTTCAAAAGAGGATATTTGGTCTTATCAGATGTAACTTCCGCATATGTGGAAGTTCTTGTAGCACCGGTTCCTACATCACGCTTCTCAAGCTGCTTCATAAGCCACTTCATCGTAGGTGTCTGAGGCTTCGGAGGGAAACCTTCATGGATGAAAGGGTCAGCTGTGGTACCAAGACCCTTTGCGTTTTCATCTTCATCATCCATATCAGCGTCATTGAACACTGCTTTCCAGCCGGGCTTCTTAGGCACGGATGCGGTTCCCTTGAATGTAGGGAAGTCCTTTACATGGCCTTTCTGAGATTCATACTCATAGTCTTCTGCAAGCATTGCAAGATAGTTCTTTGCAAGAATCTCATAAATCTCTGCTGCACAATCACCGTATGTGGAAAGATCATTAAGGCTCTTAGGTACATTAGGACCAGGTCTGTTAGCTCCGTGAGCACCGCCTGTCTTGACATGTGTACTACGAGGCGTTCTGTGTGTCAAGAGTGATGTATCAACGCCAACAACGGCTGCGATATCATCGACCAAAGGAAGCAAGTCATTGAACTGCTCCGGTGTAATCGTCTTATCCTCTGTTCTCGGATAAGATACAACCTGTTTCTCATACATGCGCTGATAAACCTCGGTCACATGTTTTGCTTTATATCCCTTTGGAACAAGCAAAGATGCCAGACTTGCAAGGTCAATAAGCTTTGGTGGAGCCGTTGACTTCATTTCCTTACTGTCAACAACAACATCCGATGTGTGATACTTTGTCGTGTCCACATCTTCTTTCTTCGGGAACTGCGGTTCTTCAGGATCGGTATAGATAACATTGTTCTCATCTCTGAAACGATTCTGATAATATGGAATCTTCTTATATGCATTGCAGAGCTTCAACTGATCACCGACAATCAGAACCATTGCCGACTTAAGACGTCCCTGTCTGAGTACAGAATGTCCGTCGCCGCATGCTGTTGCGATACGGGTGAACTGCATTGACATAAAGTCCCATCTGGAACGATAGAATGCTTTTGTGTAATCAGGATCTGCAAACAGATTAGGAAAATACTTTCTGTTTACAAATGCCTTCTGAATCTCCTTTGCAGACTCATCTACAAAGAACATACGGGACCACTTCTTTGCCTGAATGTTCAAGCCAAGAAGAATCTCATCTGCAAGAAGTGTACCTTCACCGGTAGGATCGTCATCAGTTGCGGTACAGATTTCATCGCACTTCGCAAATTCAGTCTGAATATCACTAAGGATATCAGCGACTTTCCTCTTTGAATCCGGCAAATCCTTCTGCTTGCGATACTTCCACTTGAAATCCTTCTCATTCCAAGGAAGATCAGACAACTTCCAGCTATGATACTTTGCAGCAAGTGATTTGTCTACCTGCTTATCGGGCTCATCAAGCTCATACAAATGACCTCTGGCTGCCACGATAACATACTGCTCACCGTTATATGTGCCCGACATGCCGCCCAGTGCTTTTGCCATGTTCTGTGCAGCGGATGTCTTCTCGGCTAAAATTCCTATCATATAATGCCTCCCATTATCTTTCAGATTTCAACACGGTAATAGTACCATAAAAATGTTCATTTATCAAGTCTTTTTGACCAGAAAAAAATATCAGCGTGATATTTTTTATTATCACGCTGATGAAAATACCACTGCATATACGCTTTTTTAGAAGAACTCGTCTTCAATTGTAGGCGATGTAGACTGAAGCTGATCCAGTCCAAGATCTGCATTAAGCGAAGCCAATCTCTTTGAAACATTGGACATAAACTGATCATTTTTCGCTTCCATTGCATGCGCGAATTTACTCTCAACATCAGCCCTTTTTGCCACCCTGTCATTAAGATTATGATCAACGGCCTCATACTGATCCTGTACCTGTGCATCCCTGCCCTGGCTATTGATGAAGGAAAGATTCTCGGATGCTTCCTTCTCAG
>Ga0247610_10004003_pt1 | contig 15884 bp, 32 predicted proteins | sample 174DNAGHGhighgp2_FD_193483 | JGI IMG/M metagenome (GOLD analysis project Ga0247610, IMG submission 193483) | Sheep rumen microbial communities from Palmerston North, Manawatu-Wanganui, New Zealand - 1742 DNA GHGhigh gp2 | ecosystem: Host-associated > Mammals > Digestive system > Stomach > Rumen... | reverse complement strand
CACGACGGGACTGCCATGCCGGATTATTTTTGCTATGCAAACATAAGTCACATTAACAAAGGAGCTAATATGTTTGAAGTTATGTCTACTATCCGTCAGAACTACATTGACTTTATCAAATTGATTTTTCCGACGGGCACTATCGTGTCGCCGTCCAATGACTCGGCGAACTATCCGGACTCACACGCAGTCGGTATCGAAGTGAGCGACAAGTGCGTGGACGTATACGCTCGGGTTCTAGTGGGCGATGTTCCTATCTACATTGAACGCAGTCTGAACAAAGACGGGAGCATTATCTATTACGGTAAGCTCTACAAGAGTTCGGACAAGTACGGCGACGTATTTACCGAGCTTCTTGAGGAAGCCGAGTCGAGGAATGTCGTCGAGTTCGCCGAGCTTGTGAGGGCCTGGGCGAGCGTGACCTGATCGGGAGGCCGACTATCCTGAACATTATGGGCGACGAGGAATTCTAGGGGCGTCGCCCCTTTTTCTGACCTATCGATCAGTCGACTGACAGAGCATGCACGGGACTGCCATGCCGGAGTATTATGATTATGTAAGCGAAACAAACATTCAACATAGGAGCTAGACTATGAAATACGAATTTGGTAATGTATCCACCGAGCTTGACAACTTCAAGCTTGACGACAATGTGGAAAACAATTATAACGACGGCGAACACTGGTTGCTGTGGTCGAAGGACACCTACAAGTGCTATCTTGACGAGAAACCAGTCGAGTTCAAGCTCGTGGTGGAAGCAGCCGACCTTTACGGTCTGTGTGGCGACAAGAGCTGCAAGGGCAAGGTCGAGGTGGAACTGTTCCTCGTGCCTCTGGCAAAGTGCTGCACCGAGGCGACGCTTAAGAAGGCGAACTGTGACGAGGGTCGTCCGACCGACGAGCAAGACCTCTTCGACTACGGCTGCACGGTTCTGATGGGTCGTGAGTCGCTGGAAGGCATTAAGGGCGATGACCCTCTGGAAACGGAAACGGTCAAGCATACGGTTCATTCCGCAGTGGCGGTTATGTCTTGCGTCGGCAATCTGTGCGGATTCTATCTGGATAGATACCAGAACAGAATCGGTTCTACTGGCTGGGACTATTTGGAAGAGTGGTGCGGTGACGGGACCGATTATTGCCAAGCGGCTCTCAACCGCTGGAAAGCAGAACAGAATAAAGAATAAATTAAGGGGCGCAAGCCCCTTTTTGTGTTTATAAACAATTTATTAACATATTTATTCACAAGATCTTAACAAGATCTTAACACTTTATTCCACATTATTAACATTTTATCCACATACTGGCATAATCTCGACGGGACTGCCCACGAGCTCTATAATGACTATGCAAGAAAAATTCAAATATCGGTTGACAATCTGAATAGATGAACCGATATATAAGTAGAAAGCTCGTTACACTTTTTCCACGGAGGTTCTTATGAGCAACATTGTCGCAGTCAACTTCAAAGAGGAACGAATCAACGCAATTAAGCGTCAAGAATATCGTAGGCTTTGCCGACGCATTCCCTATGTGCTTGAGCGTCAGCAGAAGCTTCACGAGCTGCACGCACCTAGGTCTGTGCTTGACAACGAAATGAGGCTCGTGTGTATCCTAATGCATCGGTTCGCTAGGCTCAAGCGGTGGATAGACAAGCAGAAACAAGAGGCCGAGGCTACAAAGCGCCTCTTCAGCTACCTCTTTCAGAGTTAGCCTAGGGGCGCAAGCCCCTTTTATCATTCAGATCGATCCGGACGACTGGCTGTTCCCTCACGGGACTGCCAGGTCCTTTTATTATAACTATACAAACAAACCAATAAGGAGCTAGACTATGAAAGAAATTGAACTGCTTGACACAGACCGTGAAGTGAGCTTTGACGAAGTCAAGGACTTCTGTGCCAATAACGATATGGAAGTGCCAGCCGAGGGCACCCAGGACTACTATGATATCGTATCCGATATTCAGTCGTGGGATATCGACGACTTCAAGGAGGATGCCGCACTGCACTTCGACCTCGGACAGTGCCTCGTGGCTGGCTACGCTGGCTTGTGGAACGGTAACGCCGCTGGAGGCAAGGTAATGACCATCGACAGCGGAGCCGACCTCTTCTGTATGGATGTCGACCGTCTGCGAGTCGTCCTCGAAGACGACGGACTGGTGCTCTACGGCTACCACCACGACGGCACTAACCGCTATGTGGTGCGCCAGCTGAATGAGAGGGGCAAGGCTCTCGTGGACAAGTATGGCGACGAACACACGGCGGAATTCCACAACCGCTTGCGTAAGCTCTCACGCAAGGTAACCAAGAAAATGATAGGACTCTAACCGAGGGGCGCAAGCCCCTTTTTCTTTTTATACAAATATAATTTTTGACTGGCAGTATTGACACGGGACTGCACTTTAGTTATATTTAATCTATACAAACAAACCAAGGAGCTAGAATATGTTACAGAAAACCTTTATCAACCTTTCCAACGCTGCATACAAGTTCATTGAAGGCAGTGGCCTTGCTGACGGCACCGTGTTTGACTATCCGCTGGCCGAGCTTGACGATTTAATTACTGGCAAGGTCGGCGACGAAGAACAGAGCCTTTATGCACGATTCGTGGACGATGACGGCGAAGTCCGCTTCGGCGAGCTTACGCAAGTCAATATCACTCGATTCGATAATCATTATCGCCTTGAGTATGAGAAATGCGAGGGCATTAACTCCTGCACGGTTACATATGAAGACTGCACCGTGTCTGACCTGGGTAAGGTCATTGAAAAGGCCGTGGCCGAGTATGTTGCTCTTCCACCGCACTCTGTTGTGCGTGTGCTTGCCGTCAACTCCGACAATACCACCAGTATAGTGCTGGAATTGGGCATTACTATCTAGCTCCCTGGGGGCGGACGCCTGTCCGTCCCCTTTTCCTTTTAACCTACTAATCAAGGAGTAATTATGGCAAAGAAACCTCAGCGTGTATGTCTGGCAAGCAAATTGCCCAAGGGACAAAATAGTATTCACGGCGTGCTAAATCCATTAATTGTGGATAATGTATCCGTGCCGGTCATATATGACCCCATTGAAAATTTAGTGTTGGTGATAGACTACGGCATAGATACTGCGGTCGCCGAAAAGGCATCTGATATTTGTAGCCTATTCGGAGTACATCTGTAGTACTGGCTACTGGACGGCGGGACTGCCTCGCCGTCCTATTATTTTTATACAACCTCAACAAGGAGCTTACAAATGAAAAGAGTAACTGTAGAAGTCAAGGGAATTATGTCGTTCGTTATGGACGACGATGAGAAGCTGGAAGATGTGCTCACCGAAGCGACGCTAGCCAAGGTGCTGAAATCGAAGGTGCTGAACTCTCACGATGTCGCCAACGAGAATCTGGACTGGGCGGTCTACTACAACAAGAAGTACGGCACGCTTCTCCAGATGGTACTTGGCTCTGGGATGAACATCAGTGGAGAAGACGGCACGCTGGTGAACGGCACTTTCGTCCAGTACGACCGTGACATCGTGGGTTCTACCTATGATATCAGCGACGAGTTCGGACAAGCTCTTATCGATGGCAGCAAGGTCATCGAAGACGGCGACTGCGACGGCGCTATCTACTTTGACGACAAGACCTCGCTGGAGGTTGACAACGGCGACGGCGACCACGAAGCCCAGTGGGTAGGCTATAAGAAACAGATGGGTAATATCGGCCATCGTGAATGTTTGGCTGGCTACCTTGACATTGTCGGCTACAACAGCGACGAGGTGGACGACTGGAAACTGGTTGCGAAAGGTTAAAAAGTGTGGGGTAGCGCCCCACACTTTTTATTTATTCGCTGATCGATCCGGACGACTGGCGGTTCCATGACGGGACTGCTGTTCCGGATTATTTTTTCTATACAACCAAGGAGTTAACTATGAAACTGAAGGTCTATCAGAACGATTCTATCGGCGACGAATGTTGCCCGGTGTGTGGCAGTGAATTCCCGGCTCCGTTCTCTCTGACGGCGTGCAGTAACTGCGGATTTATTTCTTTTGGATGCAATATGTGTCCGCTGGATTACAACAGGCGTAAGCACCCGGACCTGACTGCCGTGTGCGAGGGCACGGCGTGCCCGGTCTATCACCCGGTTTCAAACTTGTACGCTATCTACAGCAAGAAGGAATTTGACAGCCTCCCGGAGGATTACCAGGGTCTTGTAAGCGCCAAGCGAAACAGCTATATGAACCTACTGCTACAGGACCGGCTTGTCCCTGTGTACACTTCTCGCCGTGTCGTGGGTATCACAACAATCGATATGGACAAGTGGCGCAGGGGCGAGCGTGACCTGGCCGGGACGCCGACTATCCTGAACATTATGGGCGACGAACAATTCTAGGGGCGTCGCCCCTTTTTTCTGGGCTATCGATCCGAGTACTGACAGACCGGTCACGGGACTGCCTATCCGGGATATTTATTCTATACAAACCCCAGCAACAATAAACCAAGGAGTTATATATGGGTCACTATATCAGCGCTAAAGAAGTTTACAAGGTTAAGTTCCGTCCAGGCTACGAACAGACGGACTTCAAGAATTGGTGGATGACGCAGACGCCTTACACCCGTGACCATAGCGGATGCCAAGGCATCACAGTCAAGGTGGACTCTACGGACAACCTTACCAAGCTCCGCCGGGACAGGTTCTACAAGACGGCAGAGAAGAAGTACGGCGACTTCCTGAGCTACCCGGATAGCTACTGTTGCCACGCAGTGCTCGTTGGCGTTGTCGGTTGGCGTTCAGAACGCCGGGTGCGTAAGGTGGTAAATCACCACATCAAGGAAGTCACAGAGAGCCGTACCTACAAGACCAAGCCCACCAAGGGGCTGAAGGGGTCGGTCATCTACGCCATCGGTGAGTATGTAATCTGCTACGATGGGCGTGACTATGACCCGATGGAACACTAGAACTAGGGGCGAAAGCCCCTTTTCGTGTTTGCAAATTAAGTGAACAGAATGGCAGTATTGACACGGGGCTGCCAGTTAGTTATATTTTATCTTTGAACTAACCAAGGAGAATTACTTATGGCTCGCAAGAAAAAATATGCAATCACTTTCAGACTGAGTGCCACCGTGAAACTCACTGAAAAGGAACTTCTGATGGTCGTCAACGGCGACAGCACTCCGATAAAGACCAAGCTAGAGCGTGGCGATATTGTTTTGGGTGGCGGTGACTCTTACTTGCCAGGCTGCTGGCTCACCGACGACGACAATATCCCACAAACGGTCAAGGACGCTTACAGAGAGTCAGAGGCCGACGATATAGACATCGATGTGTAAGGACTGGTTACTGGTCGGCGGGACTGCCTCGCCGATCTATTATACCTATACAAACCTCAACAAGGAGTTACCTATGATGAATGTTGACAAGTTCCTCGAAATCAAGCCCACTTTTGACCATATGATGAATATGCGCCAGTCGATGGCAGCAGCTGAAATGCGCATCAAGAAAGCCGTTCTGAAGCTCAATGACCAGAATCCTACCGACGAAGAGTTCAAGAAGATGAGCTTGCACTGCAGCGACGACGAGTTCACCGTCGGTACATGGACGAAGAACATCCGAGCGACAAAGGACGCCGTCGCCACCTACATCGAGGAGAACCCAGGCTATGCTGTCGTCACCCATACGCCTACGAGTGCGGACGACATCAAGGTAGGCGACATCTACTTCAGCAGCTGGGGCGCTACCATGTCCATGATTACGTTCTTCAAGGTCGTCAAGCGTACCAAGCATTTCGTGACTCTCCGAGTACTGGAACAGCTGGAAAAGCACGACGACATGTTCGCTGGAACCTCGATGCCGCTGGACGAGTTCGAGAACCATAGCAATGTCTATGACGACGAACGCTTCGAGGACGAAGATGGTTTTGTTTACGGACAGCGCACCGTCAAGGTCAATCCAGAGGGCAACGGCTCCGCAGTGCTCCGCTATAAAGATTTCATGTGGTGCTGGCCGTGGGACGGTAGAGCGAAGTTCTTCGACCACTGTGACTAGTTCAGAAATGGGCGGCGACGCCGTCGCCCATTTTTTATATTTTTTATTTGACAAATCAAACAACTCAACCGATATATAAAGGAGACACAAATGGCCAAGAATCCGAACAGAATCGTCAAACCGTCCAAGAAGCGCGTAGGAGGCTAATATGCAAGAATCGGACATCGGAACCTTTAACATCTATTTCCATGAGGAAAAGGGCAAGTACGTCTGTCACAAGGCGATACCGTCGAAGCGTGCTCTCGATAACCGTGAGATCCGGACGACGCTCACCAAGGACAAGACAAAGTACAGCATCCACCTCGTCGATCTGACGGCGAACCGTCGGAAGCTGCTGGCATCCGGAAAGGTGTCGACCATCGGCGAGCTCGTGTGCGCTGCAAACGCCTTCATCGACATCTACATGCGGCTGGGCTAGGCTATTGCCAGCGACTGGCTGGACTCCGACGGGACTGCCTCGCCGGAGTATTCTGACTATACAAACCTCAACCAAGGAGCTTAGCTATGAAGCTGATTACTAAGGAAATCGAAGAAGCCATCAAGAATACGCCGTATGGCTCGACGGAGAATGTGGAACTGGACGACAAGAAGGTCATCGCACGCTTCTTTAACCCTACTGGGGCTGGCACGTGGTACGTGCTGGAAGACGACGACTGGAAGAACGGTCGAGTGGTGTTCGGTGCAGCCACGCTGGGCTACGGTCTGGAGCTGGGTTCCATCAGCATCGACGAGCTGGAGAGCCTCAAGCTGCCGCTGGGCTTGACCATCGAGCGTGACATCAGCGTGGAGCCGTTCAAGAGCACGCTGGGCGAGCTCCGCAAGGCGCACGGCGAGGACTGGATGTAGTAGGTGGTGCCAGCCGTGGTGGGCTGGTGTGTTGGGCGACGCCGCTGGGTGACTGGCGGCGTCACTTTTTATGGCGTGCGGATTCCAGTGACTGGCAGTGACTGTACGGGACTGCTATGCTGTCTTATTAGGACTATACAAACCTCAACCACTAAAAAGGAGTTTCCTATGGAAAAGAAACCGAATTATTATGAACTGAATATCTATTCCGCTGGCGCTGCGACTGAATGGGGTAGCAGAGTCGCTATGGTGTTCGCTGGTGCGACCTATGACGAAATCATCGCCAAGGCAAAAGAACATAATGTAGACATTTTCGACTTGGAAAAGTGGGACATCGCCGTATACTATCGTGTACCAGTTACATTTGAAATTGTTGCGTCGTGTACTCTGCATGCCGACGAAAACGGTCATCTGTACTGGTCGTATGGCAACAGCAAGGTAGACTACGACGGAAAAGACCCTATCCCAAAGTTCTATAAGGAACGCAAGAAGTAGGAACCAGGTCCCCTTATGGGGACTGTTTCCTTTATGTGGCGATCCGGACGACTGGCAGTCACCGTACGGGACTGCTATGCTGTCTTATTAGGACTATACAAACCTCAACCACGAAAGGAGCTGATTATGAGTGTTTTCTCTGAAAAATTTGTTACGCCGACCGACGGTATCAATAAGTATCACTTCGACCCAAGGAATAATAAATACAAGTTCGAGCTTAAGGGGAACAGCAAGCTCGGCAAAATAGCCGTCTGGTCTACGCTCATGGGCGACTATGTGTACAAGCGTCTGAATGGCGTGCTTAAGAACATCAAGGGCACTTGCACCAATTGCGAAGCGTGCAAGGGCTCGTGCTACGTCCGCAACGGTTACGAAAGGCGTCCATCCGAGATTCTGAACCACGCCAAGAACACGTGGGGCTTGCGTAACGAGCTCGACAAGGTGGCTGCCGACTTGTCGAAGCAGCTCTCTCGCGGTCGAATCGACGTGGTGCGTATCAACAGCAGCGGTGAGATCGAGAATGCCGAGCAGCTGTCAATGTGGTGTACGCTGGCGTACGCATATCCGAATGTCAAGTTCTATGTGTACACAAAGAACTACCGCACCGCAGTCAATTTCCTTAAGGGCGGTCTCGTTCCGAGCAACATGACAATTTTGTTCTCGGTATGGGGTAAACATGGCGTCAAGGAATTTAACTCTGTAAAACACTTGACAAATGTCAAAGCGTTCATGTTTGATGACGGCAAAATGCAGCTCAAGCCGCAGTGTTACTGTCCGACATACCACGAAAAATTTAAGACAAGCGACAAGTATAAAAGAGACGCAGCCCACACTTGTGACAAGTGTAAGCTCTGTTTCTCTGGGAATATAAAAGTTATCGCTTGCCATGACCATTAAGTTTTGTTCCATAGATAGCTCCAGGCTCCGCTCGAAAGGGCGGAGCCTTTTTTTTATTAATGCGGAGCGATCCGGACGACTGGCAGTAACTGTACGGGACTGCCTCGACAGATTATTATTTTTATACAAACCTCAGCAAGGAGAATCACAATGGCTACGAAAGCGAAAGCAACCAAAAAGAAACCGGAAACAATCGAAGACATCGTCCGCCGTATTGTCAAAGAAGAAATCAAGAAGCACCTTTCTATCAGACTAAGTTGCTGGAGCGATGGCGGCAACTCGGCCTACCTTGAGTGGGACGGTAACGACCTTTGACGACGACGACTGATAACCAGACGGCGGGGCTGCCTCGTCGTCCTATTATTCCTATACAAACCTCAACAAGGAGCTTTACAATGGCACAGAAGAAAAACATCAAAGCAATCGAAGCCGACGCTATCTACGGCAAACGCGTCTATGTACTGGTCTGCGATTGGCACGACCGTCACGGCGAAAGTGCAGTCAATGAACCAGTCGTGTGTGTCGGTCTGAAAAAGGCTCGCAAGACTATGTGCGACCAAATCGAAAACTACATCGACCAGTTCGCTGGCTGGAAGCGTCTGAACGACAACGACGACTCGCTTAAGGACGAAATCGACTATACCGCTGGTATCCACCAGATTGACTATGAAGACGAATCAAAAATCGTTACAAGAGCCGACCTTCGCAAGTATGTCGGACGCAAGACAAATGTGTCCATCAATGTGGACGACGACGGAACCTATGCCAACTGGTCTATCAGCCGTGTGAAGATTCAGTAGGCGACTGGCGACTGGGCGACGGGACTGCACCGTCGCCTTATTCTTTCTATACAACCAAGGAGTTACTATGAAACTAGAACAGAAAAAAATTCACAAGACCAAGACAGAACTTATTGACTTGTATGTTCCGTTCGACCAGCTCGGCTCGAACACCGTGGACTTGTACCAGGTGTTTTCTCGCAAACTGCTGGAGAGTGGACGAAAAATCTCGATTACTCGTTCTGACTTGCGCGACGCTGTCGATCCCATGCTGACCGACTACATCAGCGACGAAGCCATGCAAGAGCTGCTGGTAGACATCGCTATGAAACTGGACAACAGAGACCAGCGAACGATCGCTCGGCATGACGACTTCGACGCAGCCTTCTGGCAAGACATGGAGAGCGTGTTCGCAGCGAACGGTGTGCCGTATATCAGCGACGCCAACCTCTACGACTTCAAGGTCGGCGACCGTGTGTTCGTGAAGGGAATGACTGGGTCAACCTACGGAACCGTGGCGGAGCTGCCAAATCCACCGAAAGTAGACGAAGTGGTAGATGACGGTGATTACACCGAACTGAAGGTCAAGACAGATGACGGAAAAATAATTACAGCCGACATTTGGGAAACCGTAAAGGAATACTAAATCCAGGGGCGAAAGCCCCTTTTATTGTTAAAATATAGTGCTCGGACTGGCAGTATTGACACGGGGCTGCATTTATGTTATATTTTATTTTTGAATTTAACCAAGGAGTTATTATGAACTGGCCTTTTGATAGCAAGCTCGTCAAGGAACTGAACAAAACCGCCTACAATAGGGTGCATGACTATATGCAGTCGCACGCCTCCCAATTTCTTTTGAATGACGACAAAACGCACAAGCGTGCCCAGGCTATCGCCGACGCAGTGAACGCAGAAGACCCTAGCAAGTGCGGAGCCGATTCCGTGCTCGCAGAGAACATCATCGCGTGCATTAAGTCCATGCGTGAGCACATCACTGATTACTACCCCAACGCAATCGTAGCGTGCGGCCATGACCCTTCCGTTCTGTTCATGCTCGCAGACACCAAAGCCGAGGCCAAGACTACTTGCATGTGTTTCACTGTCACCGTCACCGACTGGAAGACCAGCAGCGGGACTGCCTCGAAGTAGTATCTACCCTATACAACCAAGGAGTTATTATGAGCGACAGACTTATTTTCCGACTGAAGCACGACGGCGAAACGCTGGCGTATCTGTATCAGAACTGGGGCATGGGCGACGGCGAGGAAATTGAACGCCGTGTACGAGCTGCTGCCAAGACCTACAAGCTCGACCTCACGAAGCGAGCCGACGCTATCCAGGCGGTTCGAATCGCTGGCGAGGAACAGTACGGACACGCGCTGTGGACGGCGAACGAGGGCGAAACCGCTGCCGACTGGAGGCTGGCGACTGCCGAGGACAGAGCCTACCTCATGGCTCACCGAGCCGAGATAATCGCCGACAACCAGGACGAAGGCGGTATCCGCTTCTTCTACGGAACCCACGAGGGCTATCCAGCCTACATCGATGGCTGGTGCGAGGACGCCTACACGATGACCGTGTAGGACTGGAACATCGACGGCGGGGCTGCCTCGCCGTCTTATTCACTTTATACAAACCAAAGGAGATTACCTATGAAGGATTATTACAAAAACGAAACTACTTCTCTCACGCCGCAACGAGCAGCCGCCGTTCATACTATCGCTAGCAAGCTGTGCGCCGTCAGAGACCGTATCGACGAAAATGTATGGGTCAAAACTATTTTGTACAAGTGGAACTGTAAGAAACTATGCTGGGACGCACTCCGAGAAATAGTGGTAGGTCGTTCAAAGTCTAACAGCATACTTGCCGAAGCTGTACACGAAGCCTTGCCTCGTAAGCTCAAGAAATGCTCGTTCCAGCTGGTAGTGCACGGAAAGCGTGTGCTTGGATATCGGTACACCTTTTAGGACTGGCGATCGATCGGCGGGACTGCCTCGCCGATCTATTATCCCTATACAAACCTCAACCAAAGGAGCTAATATGGAAAGGATATTCAACAAGAAAGACTGCGGACTTTTTATTTGCCACACTGGGCTTAAAAAGTATTTCCGCAAGAACAACCTCTACAAGTTGGTAGATGTTCAGCAAGGTGGAACCCTGCTTAAGGTTGCCGACCGCAAGGGCAAAGTGGTAGATGTGCCTCCGCTTTGCTTCCGTCAGCATTTCATCAAACTTTCCGTATGGAAAGGCCCGAACGGAATGGAACTTGAAGTGCTGGGCGACCCACGAGAATACGAGGACACCGAAATGCGACTTGTGTCAGCTGACGGCACTGTTCTCGCCCAATGGGTGCAGAATTGGACGGAATTCGATGAAAGCGGCAAGAAATGCCACTACGGGCAATATGCGCCGTGGACACGGCTGTTCCTCTCCGATATCACGGACGCTGGGTGCCAGGATATTCCCTCGGATGTGGACTTGATGGAATTCAAGCACCACCGGATGAAAGCCAACGAATGGTAGGCGACTGGCAAGCGCAAGCTTGCCGTTCCTATTATTATTGTTCCGATGACTGGCTCGGATCTGGCGGGACTGCCTCGCCGATCTATTATACCTATACAAACCTCAACAAGGAGATTACTTATGAGCGCAACTACCCATGTGCATGAATACGACGGTATCGACGAAGTGCTGGAACACTTTGCTGCCGAATACGATTCGGAAGATATCACTAATTTCTTCCTCCAGTATTACGCTGGCGACGACGGCGAGGTCGATTCCAGCAAGGCCAAGGGCAATCCGGAGTTCACTATTACCGTCGAGAGCGGCGACGAACGGTGCGACTACTACGAGGAAAACCGCTACACGGTGCCTCTGCCGAGCCGCGACGCCGCCGACGAGCTGGCCTATCTACTTGACGGCAAGGTGACTAGCGACGGTTCCACTGAAACTGGTGCCAAGACCTTCCGTATCACCTTCCGCAAGGAAATCTACATCAAGGCCGACAGCGAAGAGGAAGCCAGAGCCAAGTTCGAGGGAATGGACGACGATGAAATGAACGGCGAGTCCAGGTTCGTCGAGATGTCCTCGTGTGAGGAACAGTAAAACCAGTGCCCCAGATGGGGCACATTTTTTTCCTATTTGGAGGCAATTATGACCGACGGACAGTTCTTTCTAGCACTTTTTATTTTTCTTATGCTTAGTGTTGCCATTTGCTTGGTGATCGACAGCAAGACGAACAAGCAACACAAAATGAATTATTACACCCAGCTCCAGGCTGGCGAGGTGTTTCCTATGAAATGGGCGACCTCTGCGTTTTCGCCGTCCGTGCTGCTGGGGATATCGCCGAATATCTTTTTTAGCTGCGGTGCGTGCCAAGCGTATAACCAGCTGAAAGTTCCCATGGCGACCATTCCGGAAAATGGCGGCCTACGCCTACGGTGCCAGTGTTGCGGCAAGCCGAACCGGCTGCCGATCCGTAGAATATAACTTTTTCGACTGGCAGTATTGACACGGGACTGCAATTTAGTTATATTATCACTATACAAACCTCAACAAGGAGTTCAACAATGTCTACACGCTCTATTCTCGCATTACAGAAAGGCCGCCATGTCCGCTACTGCTTTCTTCATTGGGACGGCGATAACCACGGCGACACCCTTAAGGAAATGCTCGACTCTGAAATCGAAGAGCTTTACAACGCTATGGCTCCGATTGATGACGGCAAGTATCTCTTTCTCGACCACCTTCATCCGAAGTCCTACTGGGACGGCTACATCGAAGCAAACCGTCAAGATTGGATTAAGCGCATGGGCAAGGACATAAAGGGATTCGAGTCCGTCTATATGAGGCCGCAGTCTACTGCCTACTTGCCAGTCATTCCGACCGTTAAAAAGGGTCAGACTGTCGAGCTTGACCCAGAAGAAATCGGCTCCTACGACACTCTGGCGAATTCCCCACGCAGCGTGAGGGAATGTCTGCACGGCAACCGTGAGTTCGACTGGTGCGAATATGTGTGGCACTACAACCTTGACACAAGGGTCATCACATACTTCACGCACAAGACGGAAAATGCACCGTGGTCGCCGCAGACGATGAAACGCCGTCGCCGTTTCACTCCAAAGAAGTTTGACTTCTCTTGGGTAACAGAATAAATTATTTAACCGTCGGTAGGTGAGAGCCTACCGACTTTTTTAAGGAGCTTTATATGGCTGGAAAGAACATCAAGTTAATACAGAACGAAATCGCCGACGCCGTGGAAAAATTCAATTCTCGCCACGACAAGAAGCTTGTATTTCAGTCCGACGAAAAAATAAAGAATTGTTCGGAAATTTGCTACATCGCCAAGTATAGCTTTGGCGACAAAGAAGTCCAGCTCATAGGCTGTAAGCACAAGCCGTGCTACGGTTGCACCAGCGAAGACGACCTGGAGTTCATGGACGAGTTCCTTGAGACACTGGCCTAATCCGGACGGGACTGCCTCGCAGTCCTATTCCCTGTATACAAACCAAGGAGGCATTATGAAGCAAGAAAAAATTCCTCACTATGTGGAACCGTCCACAATCAAGTCCAAGCACGCGGTGGCGGTCGCTCGCATGGCTGACTACACATGGTGGTTGATGAATCACCGTAACTTTGTAGTCGGGCTGGGGTTCGAGTTTACTGACGGTGCGTTGGGTGGCGGCACCATTCTGAAAATGCACCACGACCATAGCTTCAAGACCCTCGACCAAGTGGTCGATGAATGTCTGAAATATGTTACATATAACACGAGCCAGCGTGGTCAGAAGCTCCGCACAATCTATGTGAACGGAGGCAACGGGGAAGACCGTCCAGGGATTCCAGTATACCGAGTGGAACTGGTATAGGGGAGGCGGGACTGCTCCGCCTTCCTATCTACAACATACAACCTCAACAAGGAGTTAATTATGGGTTACAGAAGTGAAGTCAAGATTGTCGCTGGCAAGAAGCCAGCTGCGGAAATCCGCAATGTTCTCAAGAAATATGACGGCGCGCCGCTTACTGAAATCGGCACTAACGAGCGTGGCGACACGCTGTTCGTTGCCGACTGGGTAAAGTGGTATGAAGACGATGATGACTTCCCAGAAGTGGACGCCGTCATGAAAATCGTATACAAGTATGACGCGTTGCCCAGTGATAAGAGAAGCAAGGACACTGGTATCGAGTATTGCCGAGTAGGCGAAGATGACTCCGATACCGACTATCGAGCCAACGGCGACGGCTACGGCTACCTATCGGTGGGTATCAGGGTGGACGGCGAGGACGGCTTCACGCCAAAGCCTAAGGCCAAGCCCAAAGCAAAAGCCAAGTCTAAGTAGCGGACTGGGGGCAGTCCTACGGGGCTGCCCCTTCCTTCCATTCCCTTTATACAACAATCAACCAAGGAGCACTCATGAATCAGACAATAGAACAAGCCAAAATAAATTTAGTAGATGTTCAAGGCTATCCGACAGCCACCATTGATGCGCTGTTCGACAAGGAATACATTGACATCGCCAAGACGGACACGACTGACGACATCGTGAACAAGGCCGTCGCCTTCCTCGACGGTCTGACCGACGCCGAACTGGAAGAACTTGACCTATACTAACCAATCAACCAAAAGGAGAAACAACGATGTTTAAATTTCTTGCTGCCATTTTTCTCGCTGGCGTTCTTGCTGGCCTCTATATGTTCGCTTCGGATTCTTCGAAGGCTTCTGTCAAGAAGGCCGGAACCGAGCTCGTGCGTGACGCCGCAGACAATGCGACAGAAGCCGCCCTTGACCAGACCGAAAAGGCTGGCAAGAAGGTAATCGCTCGTGTCAAGGACATCAGAGCCAAGAACAACGAGAAGTTCAAGAAATAAAACTGAACCGGGTCCGGCGGGACTGCCTCGCCGGATTATTTTCTTTATACAAACCAAGGAGTTATTATGGATTACACAGCAACTATCGAGATTTCCAAGGAACGCAGCGCATTTATCAAGAAGGCGCTCGCTGAACCTGGCCACATGGACGACGAAGAAGTCCACACCGAATCGGTATCGTTCCTTGACGGTATGTACATCGTTGACGTGAAGTGCGTCGGATGCGGCGACGAAGAACCAGCATGGACTGAAGCAGTTCTGTTCAAGCGCAACGCCGACGGTCTGTACTCAGAAGTCAGCCACACGGATGTGGAAGACGAATTCCTGGGCGACTGGGAATTGTGCGACTTCGATGGCAACAGCTACACCGTAACCGTAAAAGAGGCCGAATAATTGCACAGCTTGACTGGGACGATTAAAATTTGTTGTTGAGGTGAGGCGGCTGGGGGATACCCTGGCCGCCTTTTTCTGTTTGCTGTCCGGATCGGACGACTGGCAGATCCTTGGCGGGACTGCCTCAACGTGTTATTACAGCTATACAACCTCAACCAAGGAGTTAAACATGATTGATATTCCGCAGAACAATTCCACCGATCTCATCAACAAGCAAGCCGCAGCTCATCAGGCCGAACTGGATGCGATTGCGCAGCAGATCCTCAGGGGTCTGAAAAACTCCAGCGAAACATCGGTTTCGTGTACTGAACACATGATTGGCTACAACGGCTCAAAAGAGTACCACCACTTATCCGACGCCATTGAAGTGGCAAGGGAATTCAATAGGAAAGGCTACTATTGCTACTATCAAAACGGGATCAACAGCCACGGAGTCAATAACCGCGCCTTGCTCGTACGAAAGACGCCTATGAGCGACTCCGAGCGTACCAGTAGTCCCAACAGCAGCTTCTGGTGGCATACCATTGATTAGTACAGAATACTAGGGGCGCAAGCCCCTTTTGTCGTTTTAAAATATAACTTTTT
>Ga0247610_10004002_pt1 | contig 15887 bp, 16 predicted proteins | sample 174DNAGHGhighgp2_FD_193483 | JGI IMG/M metagenome (GOLD analysis project Ga0247610, IMG submission 193483) | Sheep rumen microbial communities from Palmerston North, Manawatu-Wanganui, New Zealand - 1742 DNA GHGhigh gp2 | ecosystem: Host-associated > Mammals > Digestive system > Stomach > Rumen... | reverse complement strand
CGTGGAACTGCCGTCGCAGTTTATGGAGAACTATGCCGTAGAAAAGGAGTTTCTGCGGACATTCGCCTTCCATTATCAGACGGGTGAGCCCATGCCCGACGCCCTGATCCGTAGGATTGTCAGGAGCCGTAACTTCAATGCCGCCTATGCCTGTCTGCGACAGGTGAGCTTCGGACTGTTGGATATGGCCTACTATACCCTGCGTGAACCGTTTGATGAGGATATCATCGCCTTCGAGAAAAAGGCATGGAAGAAGGCGATGGTCATCCGACAGTTGCCCGATACCTGTATGACGGTACAGTTCTCGCATATCATGTCAGGAGGCTATGCCGCAGGCTACTATAGTTATAAATGGGCAGAAGTGCTCGATGCCGATGCGTTTGGGGTGTTTAAGAAGAATGGTATCTTCGACCAGGCTACTGCCCAGCGTTTCCGCGATCAAATCCTCTCGAAGGGAGGAACAGAACCCCCACAAGTGCTCTACCGTCGTTTCCGTGGTGGGGAGCCAACCATCGATGCGCTACTGAAACGCAATGGTATCGTGAGGAAAAAGACACAGAAGAAGTAATCTCAAGCATAGAACAAGATAACCGTTATGAATGATCAACTGAAACAGGAAAAGTTGGACTTGCGCTACTTGCGGATGGCACAGATATGGGCAGAGAACTCGTACTGCCAGCGCCGTCAGGTGGGAGCGCTCGTGGTGAAGAATAAAATGATTATCAGCGATGGATATAATGGTACGCCCAGCGGATTCGAGAATGTGTGCGAAGACGAGCAGGGAGTGACCAAACCTTATGTGCTCCATGCGGAGGCGAATGCCATTACGAAACTGGCACGGAGTAACAATAATAGTGATGGTGCTACCATCTATATCACGGCATCACCCTGTATCGAGTGTGCCAAACTGATTATCCAGGCAGGCATCAAACGGGTAGTCTATGCAGAGAAATATCGTTTGGACGACGGCATCCGACTGTTGGAGCGTGCCAACATAGAAGTCATTTACTTAAACCCAGAGGAACATGAAGCAGAATAAGTCGCGTTTTATGCCACTAATCATGGCTGTGTGCGTGGTCATCGGAATCCTGATTGGTACGTTCTATGCCAATCACTTTTCGGGCAACCGATTGAGCATCATCAACTCCAGCAGTAATAAGCTGAACAGTTTACTGCATATCATCGATGACAAGTATGTGGACACGGTGAATATCAACGACATCGTGGAGAAAGCAATGCCACAGATCCTGAGTGAACTGGACCCTCATTCGGTCTATATCGCTGCCAGGGATATGGAAATCGCCAACGACGAACTGAAAGGTTCTTTCTCAGGTATCGGTATCGAGTTTACGATTCGTCAGGATACGATTCATGTACAGAATGTCATCAGCAATGGTCCTGCTGAGCGTGCAGGACTGTTGGCTGGCGATAAGATTGTGAGTATCGACGGCAAACCCTTTGTGGGCAAAGAGGTGACGAACGAGGAGGCGATGCACCGGCTGAAGGGTCCGAAGGATACGCAGGTGAAACTGGGCATTATGCGCAACAAAGGGAAAATCAAGCATTTTGTAGTGGTGCGTGGTGAGATTCCTACGAAGAGCGTCAGCGCGACCTATATGCTGAACGAGGAGACGGGATATATCCGTATCAAGAACTTTGGAGAGAAGACCTATAGCGAACTGCTTATCTCGTTGGCAGAACTCTCACAACAGGAGGCAAAGAACCTGGTCATCGACCTGCGTGGCAATACGGGCGGCTATTTGGAGTCGGCCGTGCAGATCGCCAATGAGTTCCTGGCAAAGAATCGCTTGATTGTCTATACACAGGGACGAAAGTCGGAGCGCCATGACTATCGTAGTGACGGTAGGGGTAGCTATCAACAAATTCCTCTCGTGGTGCTCATCGATGAGGCAACGGCCTCTGCCTCAGAGATCCTGGCAGGAGCCATCCAAGATAATGATCGTGGAACGGTCATCGGACGACGTTCCTTTGGTAAGGGACTGGTGCAGCAGCCGATAGCATTTAATGATGGGTCGATGGTTCGTCTGACAATTGCTCGCTATTATTCTCCTTCAGGACGTTGTATCCAGAAACCGTATGTGGCTGGCGCTAATAAGAGCTATGAGGAAGATCTGCTAACACGTTATGAGCATGGGGAGTTCTTCTCGCAAGACAGTATCAAGCATGACGGACCAGCGTATTTCACCAGTATCGGTCGTACAGTCTACGGCGGTGGTGGTATTACTCCCGATATCTTCGTGGCAGAGGACACAACGGATATGACCTCTTATTACAAAGAGGCGAGTCTGTCAGGACTGATTCTACAATATGCATTTGAGTATACGGACGAGCACCGCTCGAAGTTGAAGCAGTATGAGGATATGACCTCGCTGGCGAAGTATCTCGACCATCAGAATGTAGTGGAACAGTTTGCCGCCTATGGTGAGCAGCACGGCCTGCGCCGTCGTAATCTGATGATCCAGAAGTCTCATCATCTGTTAGACCGTTACCTCAAGAGTCGTATCATCTATAATATGCAGAGTGAACAGTCGTGGATAGAGTATCTCAACCAGGATGATGTGGCTATCAATACGGCATTGAAAATCTTCAAGGACTCGGCAGCTTTCCCACAGAAACCCAAGGGTAAAGGTAAGAACGGGGCACGACCAGCCAAAAAATCATGATGACGTCCTCGTTGATGGGGTGATTACTTGAAAGAGATATCGGTGATGACTTGTGCGCCGACATGGTCGTTGAGGCGCTTCACCAGTTCCTGACGATGCATCGACAACTCCGCCCTCAGTGCGGAGTTGTTCATATATACAAACAATGTCTGATTGCGGATGAATACGTTGGTGGTATAACGAGCCACCAGATCGCCAGTCACAGTAGTCCATCCTTCTACCAGTCTTTTCTGAAGAAGAGGCATCTCCAAGCCCTGTACTCTCAGGTTGCGGAGGATAAGGTCCTTGATGTTCTGAACGTCTCTCTTAAACATGGTGTTCCCTTTCCTTGATTTCTCCCTCTTCCACTTCAAAGATCTTATAGTCGTGTGAGCCGGCAGAGAGAATCTTATCCAGATGGTCGCGGTTGGTATCTGTGATGAAGATCTGTCCGAACTCATGACCAGCGACAATATCCACAATCTTCTCTACCCGACGAGCATCCAACTTGTCGAAGATATCATCGAGGAGCAGTAGGGGAGTGGTATGGGGATTGGTATTTTTTAAGAACTCGAACTGCGCCAACTTCAGGGCGATGACAAAGGTCTTGTGTTGTCCTTGACTGCCTTCGCGCTTCATCTGGTGTCCTCGCAGGGTGATTTCCAGGTCGTCACGATGGATGCCGTGTAAGGAGAAACCCATAATACGATCGCGTTGACGGTCACGCTGAATCACGTCGAGCAAACGTCCTCGTTGACAATGGGAAATATAGTTGAGCGATACCTCCTCCTTATTCTCTGAGATGTTCTGATAGAACCGTTGGAAGACAGGTGTCAGTTGTTCTACAAAGGCATTGCGCTTCTGGTAAACGGTTTCGCCTTCAGCGGCCATCTGCTCTTCCCAGATCTGCATCAGCTCTGGGTCGGGCTCCTCTTCAGACTTTAATAATGCATTCCGCTGTTGAAGTGCTTTGTTATAACGGTTCAGGGCATCGATATAGGTATGGTCGTACTGCGAGATGACCATATCCATCAGTTTCCTGCGCTCTTCGCTATTGCCCTCAATCAGGAACGTATCAGCAGGAGCAATCACCACAAGGGGGATGAGTCCGATATGCTCTGAGAGACGTTTATATTCCTTTTTGTTGCGCTTGAAATGTTTCTTCGTCCCTCGCTTGAGTCCGCAGGAGATGACCTCACGATCTTCAGCTTCTCCTGTTGCACTCATGATTCTCGTATATTCTCCTTCAATCATCATATAAGGCTGCTCGTGACGAATCACCTGAGAATCAATAGGATTCAGGGCAGAGTGACAGAAAGAAAGGAAATAAATGGCATCCAACACGTTCGTCTTTCCAGCTCCGTTATGACCAATAAAACAGTTCATCTTAGGCGAAAAATCGAGCGTAGCAGTTGGGATGTTCTTGTAGTTGATGAGTGATAACCTCCGTAGAATCATGATACAAAATTACTGCTTTTATTCCTCAAAAACGAAAAAAAACAGTAATAAATTTCACTATATGCAATAATTTAAGTAATTTTGCCGCACGAAAATAAAAAAGCAATCAAAATAATGGCAAATTTAAAAGAAAACATGGGCGCTCCCAATACAGTAGAGGAGACGCTGAGTAAGAATGAGGCATTCTTCCTCAAGTACAAGAAACAGATTATTGGTATTGTTATCGCAATCGTTGTGATTATCGCAGGTGCTATCCTCTATCATACCTATGTCGCTACTCCTAAAGAGCAGAAAGCCAGCACTGTTCTCGCTAAGGGACAGGATTACTTCGCACAGGAGCAGTTTGACAAGGCACTGAACGGTGACGGTGCTGCTTTCCCTGGCTTCCTCAAGGTGGCTTCAGAGTACAGCAGTACAGACGCCGGTAACCTGGCTAATCTCTATGCAGGACTCTGCTATGCTAATATGGGCAAGTGGACAGAGGCTGCCGACTACCTGAATAAGTTTGATGGTGCTGACGATCAGATGATCAGTCCTGCTGCCGAGGCTGCTTTGGGTAATGCTTATGCTCACCTGAAGGATTATGACAAGGCTGTGAAGTATCTGAAGAGTGCTGCAGAGAAGAGCGACAACAATTCATTGTCGCCTACCTTCTTGATTCAGGCTGGTGAAATCTTGGAGAGCCAGGGTAAGAAAGCTGAGGCTTTGGAGCTCTACAAGCAGGTGAAGGAGAAGTACTTCAACTCTATGCAGTATCAGACGATCGATGAGTATATCGAGCGTGCAAGCAACTAATCTCCATTTACTGTTATGGCAACAAAGAATCTCTCGGAATACAATGTTAATAGTGTGCCTGATGCCTCAAATATGATTTTTGGCATTGTGGTCGCAGAGTGGAATCCAGAGATTACAGGAGCTTTGCTCGAGGGTTGTGTGAACACCTTGAAGAAGCATGGGGCTCTTCCAGAAAATATCCACGTCAAGACGGTGCCCGGATCGTTCGAACTGATCTACGGGGCACATCAGATGACACTGAACGACGGCTATGATGCTGTCATCATCTTGGGTAGTGTCATTCGTGGAGAGACTCCCCACTTTGACTATATCTGTCAGGGAGTGACGCAAGGAGTGGCCCGTATGAATGCTACCAATAATATACCGGTCGTATTCGGACTCCTGACAACTGATAATCTGCAGCAGGCGAAAGATCGCGCTGGCGGAAGGTTGGGAAACAAAGGTGACGAATGTGCCGTCGTTGCTATCAAGATGGCTAAGTTCTAAGTATTATCAAATATCAAATACAGGAAGCCGAGAGTGTCTGACGACAACCTCGGCTTTTTTGTCTGGATGAAAAAAATACGTAAACGTTTGCGTAATTCCATAAATATCACTATATTTGTGGCGGTTTTCAATCATTAACAGAACATGGCACAACATCAGAAACATCGTACTTCGCTGAAAGATATGGCGAAACAGTTGGGGGTAAGCATTGCAACGGTCAGTAGGGCATTGCGAAACTCACCAGAAATCAGTGTTGAGCTGCAGGAGAAGGTGAAGCAACTGGCCAAGCAGATGAATTACCGTCCTAATCCTTTTGCACAGAGTCTGCGGAAAGATGCTCCTAAGATGATTGGTGTTGTAGTACCCAACCTGGTGACCCATTATTATGCAGCAGTACTCGATGGCATAGAACAAGAAGCACTTGAGGCAGGCTATCAGGTGATTAGTGCCAACAGTCATGAGGACAGTCATCTGGAGTCGAAAGCCATCGATAATTTTATGAATATGCATGTGGTGGGCATTATCGCTTGTCTGTCACAGAATACAACGGATTATTCCTCGTTCGAGGAGATATCGAGAATGGGAATCCCTCTCGTCTTCTTTGGACGTACCTGTCTGCCAGATCGCTTCTCGTCTGTCACCGCCAATGGTGATGAGGCTGCAAAGATGGCCACTCAACACCTGATTGATACTGGCAGCCGACGTATCGCTTTCATTGGCGGGCCCAACCATCTGGATATGGTGCAACGCAGGAAGCACGGCTATCTGGAGGCATTGAAGGAGAACCACCTCACGATAGAACGTGACTTGGTGGTGTGTGGAAAGATAGACTATCAGGTGGCGATGGACACGACCATCAAGATGTTGCAAGGTCCTCATTGTCCAGATGCCATCCTGGCCTTCAATGACATCATCACCTTTGCCGCTTTTTCAGCTATTAAACAGATGAAACTCCGTATCCCTGAAGATGTAGCTCTCATTGGTTTTACGGACGACGTGCATGCGAAGTACATGACTCCCCAACTGTCTGCCATAGAGGATCAATCAGAACTGATGGGTAGGACGGCTTGTCAGACGTTACTTCAGCACATTCAAGGGGATACTAATGTCTATAAGCAGATTGTACCACAGCAACTGGTGATTCGCGAAACATCTGCTAAACATCTTCCTGAACAATGAATATAGAACCCATTGCCTTTTTCCGTTCTCCGTTTTCTACTAAGTTCGGTATCCCTCGTCAGAGCGGATTGGTGGAACAGATTATTGGTGAGATTGTGTTGGAGCCGGCTTATCGGCATGTGGAGGCCATCAGGGGATTGGAGCATTTTGATTATCTATGGCTCATCTGGGAGTTCTCCGTTAATAAGGATGCCGTCAAGAGTACCACAGTACGACCACCGCGGTTGGGAGGTAACCAGCGGATGGGCGTGTTTGCTACCCGTTCGCCTTTCCGACCGAATAACTTAGGACTGTCGTGTGTGAAAATCCAAGAGATTATTACGGATGGACCTGATGCACCACGAATCAAGGTGTGTGGAGCCGACTTGATGGATGGTACTCCGATTTATGATATCAAGCCTTATGTCACCTATGCTGATTGCTATCCAGAGGCAAGGAGTGGTTTTGTGGATGATACTGCGTGGACGGAATTGGAAGTCGTCATTCCAGAACGTTTTCAGCCTGTTTTCTCTACGGAAGAGTGGGAGGGACTAGAGAAGGTGTTAGCACTTGATCCTCGTCCTTCTTATCACCATGATCCATCACGTGTATATGGGATGCCTTTCGCAGGTCATGATGTGCGTTTTCGTGTAGAAGAGACAGTGCTGACAGTCGTAGAGGTGATTTAACGCCTCACCTCTTTTGAAGAAGAACCAGAGGTTTTCTGAAATAGGATTTCTACATGGCTATACCCCATAGCACCAACAATCCTTTTGAGTTGTTCTTGCGCATTTTCCTCCGCTATCTGTATGTTGTGTGGAGTAAGACATTGTCGTTTCATCTGACGGTAGGCCTTTTTGTAAAGGGCTTCGCGGTCAGCAGCACTCCACTTGCCTGTCTCGATAAATGAACGTGTGCGTGCCTCGTCGATGAAATCATTGTCGAGTAGACCGATAGCAGGAAGGGTAAGTGTGATGGAGTCATGATGAGCTTTTACCCATCCAGGCTCTACCAGATGCATATTCACTCCCAACCGGAGTGTACCATAATAAATACGTATTAGTTGGTCGTCACTGAAAAATCCTTTTCTGACAGTATCTATCAGTTGCTCGTCGCTGATGGATAGGAATTCCCACTCCCCAATCTCTTTGATGGATTGTATCCGTTCGGGGGTGATATCTATCTGTTGGTCAGTAACAATACCGACCGTGTTGGGGCGTTTAGGTATAAACAGCCATAGCAGTAGTATCACCAGTAGCAGAAGAATTATGATGATGAGTGTTCGTTTGCGGAATATTTTGTTGAGTATGTTCATCTGATCGAGTTGTTTGTTCGTTCTCCAGACAGCGAAAGGTCTTCTACCATTCCTTTCAAGTCCTTCTCTTGGTATTCTTTTCTAAATGTAATTGTGATATCACGCTCTTGGTATCCCATCTGTCGAATCATTGGTACCAATACTCGGGCTGCATTTGCCTGAGCCATCTTGAGAATGCCTAAACGTGGGATGCTTTGAATGATGGAGGCTCTTCCTTGTAATTCGTAGTCGGACAATTCGCGGTCAGTGAATGAAGAGCGCATGAGAGGTACATACTCGCGGATTTTTTCCTGTTGGATCTTTGAACTCGTCATGACAACCTTCGGGTCGGGGAGGTAGATGGTGATATGCTTGCCTTGGCGTTCAACATCCTGCTCGGAGAAGTTGCTGAAATCAATATAAGCTTTCAAGGTCGCCTGCATGGGAATGGCTATCTTTCGTTCGCCTACAGGTAACTTGATGTCGAAGAGCTTTTGTAAGAAAGAGCCTTTCAGATGCAAGCCATCTTCGTGCGTGACAATTTTATGAATATGGTATTCAGCCGTGTACAACTTGGCACAACGCTGCACCTGAGTAATCAGTATGGGAATGGAGTCTGATGCTGCTTCCTGTTCTTCTGAGTGTGTGGAACATCTTGTATAGCAGAGGAAAAGACCCACTAAACAGAATACAATACAGAATACATATATACTTTTTCGCATGATTCTATGGATATATAGCTGCAAAAGTAATAAAAAGTTATTAGTTTGGGCGGTTTTTCAATGAAAATATTTACCTTTGCAGACATAAAATTCTAAAAAGAAGACTTATGAAACGATTTGAGACAATAATCATAGTTGTATTTGCCATCTTGCTGACTGGTTGCAGTCAGAAGAAAAGCAGTGGTGATATCATCACGCAAAAGGTTGATGCTCCGAAGCCTCAGGCTCCTATCCGTATGCAGGAATACAAACAGTCGGAGAAGGTTGAATGGATGGGCAAAGAGTATCAGGTGGAAATCACGCGTGTTGCTGACGACAGTTTACGGATGGTAAAGGACGAGATCGGTCAGTTGTTTGTGGATAATCGCATCGAATTGAAAGTACTTCGTAAGGATGGCAGTGTATTCCTCTCCAAACGGTTTACGAAAGCAGCTTTCGAGTCTTATCTGAATGAAGACTATCGTCGAACAGGTATCTTGGAAGGCTTTGTGTATGCAAAGGTCGAAGGTCAAGATCTGGAGTTTGCTGCCAGCATCAGTCATCCGCAGACGGACGAGTATATCCCGTTTGTTGTTAAGGTCAATCATGTAGGACGTATCTCCATCCAATTGGATACAAAGATGGATACTGCTGCTGAAGACGAGCAGACAAGTGAAGACGGGCGGCCAAATGAAGATGAGGATATCTAAAGGATAGCCTCACAGATGAATTGATTCCACTCGTCTTTAAGTTCAGCGATCGACTTAAATAGTAGGTTTGCTCCTTCACAGAGCAGTTGCTCATTGGGAAGGGGCCCTGTGTTAACCGCTATCGTAAATATCCGTGCGGCTACTCCTGCATGAACGCCAAGAGGCGCATTCTCTACGACAATCGCTTCCCAAGGATTCGTACATCCCGCTTTCGCCAGTCCTTTTAGGTAAGGGTCGGGAGCGGGTTTACCTTGCTTTACATCATAGGCCGTCGTGATGTGGTTCTCATCGAGAAACAACCCAAAGTCACGTAATAGCCGTTGGATGAGTGGGCGCTGTCCACTTCCTGTCACAACATTGACAGTAAGTCCTGACCGTTGTATCTTCTCCATGAGCTCCAAGATACCCGGCATCATAGGGGGCTCTTTCATCTCGTGGAAGATACGGCTCTTCTCCTCATACATCCGTTGGGCTTCCTGTTCGTCGATATCTCGGTCCTGTTGTCGTTTTACCATCTTTCGAATCGTATCCACACCTCTTGCTCCTTCTGTGGCATAGGCATCTTCAGTGCTCATGTGGATATCGAAGAGTGCCATTGATTCTCTCCAGGCGATGACGTGATTGGGCATGGAGTCATAGAGGACTCCGTCCATATCAAAGAGCACGGCTTTGGGCGTAAATGCCTCAAAGCCGTGGTTCTTCAGATACGTGATAATATTCTTTTGATAAGAATCGTTGCTCATCTTATATTATGCCTCCTTTGCCAGACGTTCCTTGATGGCTTTTGAGTCTGCCTCATAACCAGGTTTGTCGAGCAGGGCAAACATATTCTTCTTATAAGCCTCTACACCAGGCTGGTTGAATGGGTTCACACCCAAAATATTTCCGCTGATGCCACAGCTAATCTCGAAGAAATAAATGAGCTGTCCGATATAATACTCATTGAGTTTAGGAACGCTGATGCGGATGTTGGGTACACCACCGTCAACATGCGCCAGACGAGTACCCAGCTCTGCCATCTTGTTTACTTCGTCGACACGCTTTCCTGCGAGGAAGTTCAGACCGTCAAGGTTCTCTTCGTCCTCAGGGAAAAGCAGCTTCTTCTCAGGCTCCTCAATGGAGATGACGGTCTCGAAAATCGTACGCTCACCGTCCTGAATCCACTGTCCCATAGAGTGCAGGTCGGTGGTGAAGTCTACAGAAGCAGGGAAGATACCTTTCTTATCCTTACCCTCAGACTCGCCGAACAGCTGCTTCCACCATTCACTGAAGAAGTGCAGTTTGGGTTGGTAATTCACCATAATCTCTATCTTCTTACCTGCCTGATAGAGTCCGTTGCGGACAGCGGCATATTGTGCAGCGATATTCTCTTCGAAAGGAACATCCTGGCCGCAAGCCTTCTCCATATCCTGAGCACCTTTTACGAGTTGCTTCACATCAAAGCCTGCACATGCGATAGGTAGCAGTCCTACTGGTGTGAGTACAGAGAAACGACCACCTACATTGTCGGGGATGATAAAGCTCTTGTAACCCTCTTTGTCTGCGCAGGTACGTGCAGCACCACGCTTGGCATCTGTAACGGCAACGATTACCTTCTTGGCTTCTTCCTTACCGCGTTGTGCCTCACACTGCTTCTTGAGCAGACGGAAGGTGAGGGCCGTCTCAGTTGTAGTACCCGATTTGGATATGTTTATCACACCGAATTTCTTTCCTTTCAAGTATTCGGTTAGTTCGGACAGATAGTCTTCGCCAATGTTGTTACCTGCAAATAGTATGATAGGATTCTTCTTGTCCTGAATCAGCCAGCCAAAAGAGTTGCTTAATGCCTCGATGACGGCACGGGCACCTAAGTACGAACCACCAATGCCTGCTACTACCACTGCCTCGCAGTTTTCGCGCATCACTTTTGCTGTTGCTGCAATCTCATCCAAGAAGGCCGGTGTGATCTCTGTTGGCAGATGTAACCAACCCAAGAAATCGTTACCTGGGCATGTGCCCTTTTCCAAAGCCTCTTGTGCGTCCTTTACCTTTGGCTCGAAAGCCTTTACTGCGCCACTGCCTAAAAAGCAAGCGGCTTTTGTAATGTCTAATTTGATGTTACTCATTTTTTTCTGTTTTTTATGAATTGTATTAGTAGAAACTTATCTGAAACTGTCTGTTAATAGCTTTATTTCAATCTGTGGACTGATTCGTTCATAGAGGATATTATATACCGCATCGAGAATAGGCATATTCACGTGATAGTGACGGTTAATCTCCTTCATACATTTAGTACCGAAATAGCCTTCAGCAATCATCTCCATCTCTATCTGAGCACTCTTAACAGAGTAGCCTTTTCCAATCATAGTACCAAAGGTGCGATTGCGTGAGAAATTAGAGTAGCCAGTCACTAACAAGTCTCCTAAATACACGCTGTCCACAATATTGCGGTTGATGGGGTGTACGCAACTGATAAAGCGTGATATCTCCTGTATGGAATTGGCCATCAGAACGGACTGGAAGTTATCACCGAATTTCAGTCCGCTACAGATACCTGCTGCTATCGCATAGACATTTTTAAGTACGGAGGAATATTCAATACCTATCACATCGGTAGATATCTTGGTCTTGATATATTCGCTTGCCAGTATATCGGCAAATGCCTGAGCTTTCTCTTTGTCAGCACAGCCCACCGTCAGATAACTCAGACGCTCAAGCGCAACCTCCTCTGCATGCGACGGTCCGCCTAAGCATGCGAGGTTCTCGTAAGGTACGTCATATACCTGATGAAAGTATTCTGAGCAGACTAAGTTCTCATCGGGAACAATACCTTTGATGGCAGTGATAATGAACTTGTCTTTGATGCGGGTCTTTAGTTTCTTCAGGTGATTCTTCAAATAAGGTGAGGGGGTGACAAACACAAGCGTGTCGTATTGTTGTATAATCTTGTTGAGATCACTATCAAAGTAAATCTCATCAATATTGAAATGAACGCTGGTGAGATAAGCTGGGTTGTGACTGAGTCGACGGAAATCCTCAATACGGTCATCGCGACGCATATACCAACCTATATGGTGGGTGTGACTCACCACAATCTTGGCTATTGCTGTTGCCCAGCTGCCACCTCCGATAATCGCTATTCTACCGCAGTCGTACACTTAATTTACTATTTGACAATTTACGATTTACAATTCAGTTAGGCTTGCGCCTTTTCAATCCAGGCGGCTACTTCATCGACAGAGGGCTTCTGCATGTCGAGCTTGTATTTCTTGAAGATGTCGCCAATCTTCTGCTGCAGACCCTGTGGCTTCTCTTCCTTGATGTTTTGAACCAGGTTGAAACCTGCCTTGCGAAGCACTGGTACGATGTCCTCTGGAACACCGATTTCTGCCCATTCTGCCACAGTGCTCTGAGGTATCTTCTTCTCAGGTTTCATCTGTGGGAACAGCATCACTTCACCAATGGCGAACTTACCTGTGAGCAACATCACCAGGCGATCGATACCGATACCAATACCAAAGGTCGGTGGCATGCCATACTGCAGAGCGCGCAGGAAATCATGATCGATAATCATCGCCTCGTCGTCACCCTTGTCAGCCAACTTCATCTGCTCCACGAAACGCTCCTCCTGATCGATGGGGTCGTTGAGCTCTGAGTAGGCATTAGCCAACTCCTTACCATTTACCATCAGCTCGAAACGCTCCGTTAGACCAGGCTTTGAACGGTGCATCTTGGTGAGAGGTGACATTTCGACAGGATAGTCGGTGATGAAGGTTGGTTGGATAAAGGTACCCTCGCAGAACTCACCAAAGAGCTCGTCGATGAGTTTGCCCTTACCCATGGTCTCGTCGACCTCCATACCCTTAGAGAGGCAGAAAGCGCGAATCTCATCCTCGCTCTTGCTGTCGCAGTCGAAACCAGTTTTCTCTTTGATGGCATCAAGGATAGGTAGGCGGCGGAAAGGAGCACGAAAGGAGATGACGTTGCCATCAATCTCTACCTCAGGCTTACCATTCACGGCTGTACAGATTTGCTCAAGCATATTTTCTGTGAAGGTCATACCCCACAGTAGGTCCTTGTAGCTCACATAAAGCTCCATGCAGGTGAACTCGGGGTTGTGGGTCTTGTCCATTCCCTCGTTACGGAAGTTCTTACCCATCTCATAAACACCCTCGAAACCACCTACAATAAGGCGCTTGAGGTAGAGCTCAGTGGCGATACGCATATACATATCTTGGTTGAGCGCATTGAAATGAGTAATAAACGGACGGGCTGAGGCACCACCGGCAATATTCTGTAGGATGGGGGTGTCAACCTCTGTATAGCCTGCATCATCGAGGATGCGTCGAAGGGTGCGGATGATGGTGGCACGTTTAAGGAAGGTGTCCTTCACACCTGCATTTACGATAAGGTCCACATAACGTTGACGATAGCGCAATTCGGGATCGTCGAAGGCATCATATACCTTTCCGTCAGCATCGGTCTTTACCACAGGTAATGGCTTCAGACTCTTGCTCAGCACGGTCATTTCCATGACGTGAACACTGATTTCACCCGTTTTTGTACGGAACACATAGCCTTTCACACCGATGAAGTCGCCCAAATCCAGCAACTTCTTGAATACGATGTTGTAAAGGTCTTTATTTTCGTCGGGACAGATAGCATCGCGCTGTACATACACCTGGATGCGACCTTTTGAGTCTTGCAGTTTGGCGAAGGCAGCCTTGCCCATGATGCTCTTGCTCATGATGCGGCCAGCAATGCTTACCATGCGGCTGTTCTCTGGTGTAGCGGTCTCGCGAATATCATTGCCTTCTTCGTCTTTTCCAATGACAGGCAAATCTTCAAAATTCTCAAGAATATCTGTACTCCATGCATTTACGGGGAATTCTGCTGCGGGGTATGGATTGATGCCCATTTGGCGCAGTTGCTGCAGACTTTCTCGTCTGCCAATTTCTTGTTCACTGAGTTCTAAAACGTTCATAAAATTGTTTAAATTACTCTATAAGTGACTGCAAAGATAGTGTAAAGTACTCAAAAATCCAAATTTTAATCAAATTTATTTGGAGGGTAGGATTTTATTTACTATTTTTGCGTCAACATTTTTCATTTATTAAGATGAATAAGACAGCTATTAAAACTCGTGTAGTGGGAGTGGAAATCAATTTGGACCTCACGTTGTATGCCATTGTCGACATTCGTGGAGATATTATTGCTGAGGCCGAATTGGTTACTTCTGATTATCCTGATGTCAATCAATATGTAACTGCACTGTGTGATGGAATCATGAACTTGATTGTAGCGCATGATTGTTTTGAGAACATTCGTTCCGTGGGTATTAGTGCTCCAAGCGGAAATTTCCAAACAGGATGTATGGAAAATTCACCGAATATGCCCTGGAAGGGCGTGATTCCATTGGCTGCTATGATGCGTGACCGTTTAGGAATGGCGGTCTCACTAAGTAATAATGCTCATGTAGTGGCTTTGGCAGAGCATGCCTTTGGAAGTGCGCACGGCATGAATGATTTCGTCGTATTGACTTTAGGTCACGGCGTTGGCAGTTGCTTCTTCTCCAATGGAAGAGCGCATCTGGGAGTTGATGGCACTGGTGGTGAAGTAGGGCATACCTGTCTTATTCCGGGAGGTCGACAGTGTGGATGTGGTCATCATGGTTGCTTAGAGGCATATTGCAGTGCGAAGGGCATCATTCGAACGGCCCGGGAACTATTGGAAAAGAGTGGCAAGCCTTCCCTGATGCGTGGGGTGGAACATTTGTCACCCAAATTGATTACAGAATTTTGCGAACAAGGTGACGAATTGGCTATTGAGACCTATCGCCAGACTGGATATATGTTAGGTTGGGGACTGAGCAACTATGCTTCTATCCTTAATCCAGAGGCAATCATTTTTACCGGCGGTATTGTCAATGTCGGAAAATGGCTATTGGATCCTGCTTATGAGTCTTTTGAGGAACATGTCTTCCATAACATCCAGAACAAAGTGAAGTTCTTGAACTCAACGCTAAAAGATAGCGAACGGAATGTGTTAGGAGCAAGTGTCTTGGCATGGGGTGTTACTGAATATTCACTATTTAAATAAAACAATGATGAGCGAGGATTTTCTGAAACGTACAATTGGCGTTGATGTCGGTCTGGATTGGACCAATTATGCATTGGTTGATATCCGTGGTACCATCTTGGCACGTGACCGTTTCAAGACTTTTGAATGCCCTGAGATGGAGTTGTTTGTGAGTACGCTTTGCGAGCACCTGATTACATTCATGGAAAACAATGGTGGTTATGAACTTGTTCGTTCTGTGGGAATTAGTGCGCCTAATGCCAACTTTAAAACGGGTGCTATAGAGTATGCCCCCAATCTGCCTTGGAAAGGTGAGGTGCCATTGGCAGCAATGGTACGCGACCGATTAGGACTTGCGTGTGCTATTGGCAATGATGCGCATACGATGGCTTTGTGTGAGAAAGTATATGGTAGCGCCCGTGGCTTGAAAGACTTCATCGTTGTTTCTATAGGAAAGAAAGGTATCGGTAGCTGTTTCTATTCTCAGGGAGTTCCTCATATAGGTGCCGAGGGTTTTGCTGGCGAATTTGGCCATACGTGTGTGGTAGAGAATGGTCGTGAGTGC